>PDWI01001714.1_pt1 | contig 34163 bp, 27 predicted proteins | sample 1430891 | NCBI WGS metagenome assembly PDWI01 (sample SAMN01162508, study PRJNA174530) | Oral metagenome, whole genome shotgun sequencing project. | biome: Marine environment; feature: Marine mammal; material: Swab sample of the gingival sulcus; isolation source: swab sample of gingival sulcus... | reverse complement strand
AAGTGATGATCAACCTATGGGATTACGGCAAAAAACAATGGCTAGATAAGCAATTCTTCAAGGGCGTCCAAGTCAGTGTGGTATATGCCGCAGGCCCTTGTGTGTTGTTACAGCATGAATCTGATTTTGCTTTGATCACGCATGAAGACGACAAGCTCCAGTTATTGTGGCAGCAGCACTTTCCTGCTTTAAATGTGCCTAAGCATGAGTATCGCGTGAGCTTCAGTTATGACAGGCAAGCGATTGTATTTGAACTCACGGATAAGATCATCAGGGTAGATACCCAAACAGGAGAACAAACCTATTTCCCTAGAGCGGTTAAGTCGGTAGAAGGCGAACTAGCCGCACTTTCACCGGCATTTAACTACAGAGTGAGCCACTATTTTGATCCACTCCGCTTAACGGAGTGTCTAGAGTATGATCAAAACAGTAGCCTTTACAGCGTTGATGGCAAGGAAAAGCTGCAAACCTTAGTAGGCACTGTGTTTGCCATCAGCCCAGACGGTAAGGTGTTGGCAACCTGTAAAGGGAAGGAATTGCGTTTGTATCGAGAGGTGGCTTTGTAAAAGGGCAGACGCATAAGTCGTCTACCCCTCTGTGGGATTTAGGATAATATAAGAGCGAGCTTAGGTGTGTTCGCCGCCCTACTTGATTGATAGGAGAAGGTTAACGTCCTGCCAAAGGTCCTGCGTTGCGCACCTCTTCTGTTACATAGTCGGCAAAGTGGGCAAAGTTTTCATGGAAGGCTCTTGCTAGGTAGTGGGCTTTGTCTTCATAGGCACTTTTATCTGTCCAAGTCGACATAGGATCCAGTACTTCATCAGGTACGTCCGGGCAAGTCACTGGAATATGCAGGCCGAAGATGGGATCTGTGCGTGTTTCAATATTATCCAAATCCCCCCGTAAGGCAGCATTCAACATACTACGGGTATGACGAATTTTCATGCGATTACCTATGCCATAAGAACCGCCACTCCATCCTGTATTTAATAACCAGCAGGCAACATGGTGTTCATTAATCTTTTTGCCCAATAAATCAGCATAGACTGAGGGATGCAAAGCCATGAAAGGCGCACCAAAGCAAGTGCTAAAAGTGGTCGTGGGCTCAGTAATACCTTTTTCTGTACCGGCGACTTTAGCAGTATAACCAGACAAAAAGTGATACATGGCTTGTGCGGTAGTGAGCTTGGAAATAGGTGGTAATACACCAAAAGCGTCACAAGTCAGCATAATAATGTGTTGTGGATGACCTGCTTTTCCTGGATAAAGTGCATGCGGTATCATAGTCACAGGATAGCTGGCACGGGTATTTTCGGTAATGCTGCCATCATCCAAATCTAACTCACGGCTATGTTCATCCATGACTACGTTTTCCAGCACAGTACCAAACTGTTGCGTCGTGGCATAAATCATGGGTTCGGCTTCAGCGGAGAGATTAATGACTTTAGCATAGCAACCGCCTTCTAGGTTGAAGACACCTTGATCACTCCAACCATGTTCATCATCACCAATCAGTTCGCGCTCAGGGTCAGCCGATAAAGTCGTTTTACCTGTGCCAGACAGACCAAACAAAATAGCCACATCGCCCTTTTTGCCTACATTGGCGGAGGCGTGCATGGACATAATACCTTGCTGTGGCAATAGATAATTCATCACCGAAAAGACGGATTTCTTGATTTCACCCGCATAATGCGTACCGCCAATCAAGACCAAGCGTTGGGCAAAATTTACGAGTACAAACGTGCTGGAACGTGTGCCATGTTTGACAGGATCGGCTTCCATATCAGGAACATGGATGACCGTAAAACTAGGCTCATCGACGGCAATGCTACGTTGGATTTCATCAGGGCGAATGAACATATTGCGCGCAAACATGGAATGCCAAGCATGTTGTGTGATAATACGCACAGGTAATTCGGTGGTTGGGTCTGCACCGGCCAGCAAATCTTGCACAAAAATCTCTTTATCACTGAGAAATTGTAGGGCTTCGTGCAAAAGTGTATTGAAATGTTTTTCAGAAATGCCTTTGTTAACTTCACCCCACCACACTTTGTCATGACTGCCAACTTCATCCACAATAAATTTGTCCTTAGGGGCGCGTCCGGTAAATGCTCCGGTATAAGCGACCAGCGTACCGCCTTTGCCGACATAGGCTTCACCACGCCGTATAGCTGCTTCGAATAAAGCAGGGGAGGACAAATTCCAGTGTGTTTTTGCAGGATTTAAGCCATAAGCGGCTTCTAAGTAGGTCAAGAGTGCAGTGTTGTCGGTCATGTTGGTTTCCAGGCTGTGTCAGTATCTGTCAAGTAGCAAATGTTTAAAAAGTGTCGGCAATCTACTTGCGTAACGAAATAAGGCATCACAGTATAAAGAAACTGCACTTTATTTAAAGTTATTTTCGTGGAAATACTGAGCAAGACAGTTCGCTAATCATCAAGTAGCGCTTGAATGGGCTAAAGGTTTCGCAAGCAGTCTTAAGTTTGTGCGCTAATCTGGCTGTGAGCAAGGCTGGGTAAGATTATTCCATAGATTTACCTCACTAATTCTCGGGCAATGACCATGCGTTGTATGTCGCTTGTGCCTTCATAAATTTGGGCAACACGCACGTCACGATAGATGCGTTCCACGGGGAAATCATGTAAATAGCCGTAACCACCCAAGGTTTGTATGGCAGCGGAGCAGACTTTTTCAGCCATTTCTGAGGCAAATAATTTTGCCATGCTGGCCTCTTTCAAACAGGGCTGACCCGCATCACGTAAGCTGGCCGCTTGCCATACCAGTAAACGAGCGGCTTCAATTTGAGTTGCCATGTCTGCTAGTCGAAAAGCAACAGCTTGATGCTCAATCAGAGGTTTACCAAAACTCATGCGCTCTTGTGCATAAGCCAAGGCTGCTTCATACGCAGCGCGTGCCATGCCCACGGATTGTGCTGCGATACCCATGCGTCCTGATTCCAAATTGCTTAAGGCTATTTTGTAGCCTTCGCCTGCCTTGCCGAGTAAGTGGTTAGCAGGAATACGGCAATCAGTAAAACATAAAGTTGCGGTATCCGAAGCATGCTGTCCTAATTTATGCTCAATGCCAGCCACCTGATAGCCAGCGTTATCCGTCGGTACAATAAAAGCACTAATACCGCGCTTACCCGCAGCAGGATCAGTTACCGCAAAGACAATCGCTACTTGCGCATTTTGCCCAGAAGTAATGAATTGTTTGCTGCCGTTAATGATATAAGTGTCGCCGTCACGTATGGCGCGGGTTTTGATTGCAGCAGCATCAGAACCAGCCTGTGATTCGGTTAAGCAAAAACAACCTAATTTCCTGCCAGAAGCTAAGTCTTTGAGGTAGGTTTCCTTTAAAAAGTCTGAGCCATAGCCGAGTAGAGGACCACAAACGACCGAGTTATTGACGCTGAGAATGGTCGAACAAGCACCATCGCCTGCGGCGATTTCTTCTAGTGCTAAGACCAATTCCTGATAGCCTAAACCTGCACCGCCCCACTGTTCTGGTGTGGTCATGCCATACAAGCCCAGCTCACCTAGTTCACTTAAGACTTGCGCTGGAAAGGTATTATTTTTGTCCCATTCAGCCGCATGAGGCGTAATATTTGCTTTTACATAGGCCCGCACTTGATCGCGGATTATGTTTTGTTCTTCACTAAGCATCATGGTAATTCCACCGCAACTGCTGTGGCTTCTCCGCCACCAATACATAAAGCGGCAATGCCGCGTTTTAAACCGCGCTGTTGCAAAGCTGCAATCAGCGTAACCAAAATACGTGCTCCTGATGCGCCTATGGGATGCCCGAGCGCACAAGCACCGCCATGTATATTGACTTTAGCTGCGGGTAACTGCAAATCGTGCATGGCAGCCATGGTGACGACAGCAAAGGCTTCATTGATTTCATATAAATCTACCGACTCAGCCGTCCAGTCTAGCTGTTGTAATAATGCGCGAATGGCAAACACGGGCGCAGTGGTAAACAGGCTAGATGCTTGTGCAAAAGTAGCATGGCCTCGTATGACAGCTAGGGGTAGCAGACCGCATTGTTCAGCCTCCGACTGGCGAGTGAGCAGGAGTGCAGCAGCGCCATCGGAAATAGAGCTGGAATTGGCCGCCGTGACCGAACCGTTTTGTCGGAAAGCAGGTTTTAGTGTGGGAATTTTGTCAATATTGGCTTTATGGGGTTGTTCGTCAGTGCTAATCGTTTGCGTACCTTTGCGACTATTGACGGTGACAGGTGTAATTTCTGTTGTAAATGCGCCGCTCTCAATGGCAGCTTTGGCACGCCGTAAGGAACGAATGGCAAATTCGTCTTGCGCTTCTCGCGTGAACCCATAGTTTTCCGCGCAATCCTCTGCGAATGTACCCATGAGCCGCCCTTTGTCATAGGCATCCTCTAGGCCATCTAAAAACATGTGATCCTTCACATCGCTATGTCCCATGCGTAAACCAGCGCGTGCTTTAGGTAAGAGATACGGCGCATTAGACATGGATTCCATGCCACCCGCTAATATTAGGCGATTGGTATTAGCGAGGAGTGCATCGTGGGCTAACATGACAGCTTTCATGCCCGAACCACACATTTTATTCACCGTCGTACAAGCACAAGAAAGTGCTAAACCTGCTCCTAATGCTGCTTGGCGTGCAGGTGCTTGGCCTTGTCCGGCTGGCAGAACACAACCCATAATGACTTCTTCCACAGTATCAGGATCAATACCTGCGCGTTCTACAGCAGCCTTAATAGCAGCAGCGCCCAGTTCAGGTGCCATGACCTGTGCAAAATCACCTTGAAAACCACCCATAGGGGTGCGCGCCATGCCTGTAACTACCACAGGGTCACTCATAACTCTCGCCTCCAAGCAGCCATTTGCTGAGATTTATTTAAAACGGATCTTGTTGATTGATCCGTGATCATGGTAGAAATGGTAGATGACGTTTACGTTAACGTCAATGGTGATGTGAATTGGGATTCGTATCCTAGCGTACCCTAAGTTTTATTTATTAAGCTTGCTGTTTTTCCAAGTCATTCAGTGAATCACTGAGTTTTTTATACACACGCTCGATTTCAAGAATCGACATGTCAATGTCGTGACGCTGTTGTTTGAGTTGATCCATGCGCTCATCTAGCTTGCTCATAAGGTGCTGAATTTGTGCCTTTTCATCCAGTGTACTGTCATACATATCAAACAGTTCCTTGGCTTCCGCTAGGGTGATGCCAACACGTTTGGCTCGCAAGGTCAGGCGTAGGCGTACCCGATCACGATCGGAGTAAATGCGGCGATTGCCTGCTCGTACAGGAGCCAGCAAACCTTGTTCTTCATACAAACGAATGGCTCGCGGTGTAACGCCGTATTCTTTAGCTAAGTCTGAGATGCTGTAAGTTCTAGGCTCTATTCTTTGTTGCATGTGTGTTGTTTTCAGTTTGTTGCGTCGCACTGAAAGTGTTTGACGCTTACGTTAACGTAAGTTAATTTATAACAAACACCTAAATTGCGCAAATAGCAGAAAAATCCCGACCGTATAGTATAAGGGAAAATAGCTCGCTCTAACCACTGTGGGAGTAATAGGCATGCCCGATCAGCTTTCGTCATTACGCAAAGTTCGTTTTGTTACCGCTGCCAGCCTGTTTGACGGGCATGACGCAGCCATCAATATTATGCGCCGTATTTTGCAATCTCAAGGCGCAGAAGTCATTCATCTTGGTCATAATCGTTCAGTGGCTGAAATCGTCAATGCCGCCATACAAGAGGACGCTCATGCGATTGCGGTGAGTTCTTATCAAGGCGGCCATGTAGAGTATTTTAAGTACATGGTTGATATGCTCAAGGAGCGCGCCAGTTCTCATGTGAGGATTTTTGGTGGTGGTGGTGGCGTCATTATTCCTAGCGAAATAGAGGAACTACAGGCTTATGGTGTCACGCGCTTGTATTCGCCCGAAGATGGCCAGCAAATGGGACTGGTTGGGATGATTCAAGACATGATTGAACGTTGTGATTTTGAGCCTGCTTCGCTAGCACCGCAGACTTTGCAACCGTTGCAGGAAAGCGACTGGCAAGCTTTAGCACGCACTATTTCAGCACTGGAAATGGGTCGTTTGGATGCCAGTGTGTGTGCGGATATAAAAGCTGCTGCTGCTTCACTGCCACGTAAAGCCCCCGTATTAGGTATTACGGGTACGGGTGGCTCAGGTAAGTCTTCCTTGACCGATGAGTTGATTCGTCGTTTCCGTTTGGGACAACAAGACAAGCTTAAAATTGCCATTATTGCGATTGATCCTACTCGCCGTAAAACTGGCGGGGCACTACTAGGTGATCGGATTCGCATGAATGCGATTGAGCACCCGAATATTTTTATGCGCTCTTTGGCGACCCGGGATGCACGAGGTGAGGTCCCTGAAGTTGTACACGATATTGTTGCTGCCACTCAATTGGCAGGCTTTGATCTCATTATTGTGGAAACGCCGGGTATAGGGCAGGGTGATGCTGCCATTGTGCCGTTTGTTGACGCGGCATTGTATGTCATGACACCAGAATTTGGTGCACAAAGCCAGCTAGAAAAGATTGATATGCTGGATTATGCCGATGTGATTGCGATTAATAAGTTTGACCGCAAAGGTGCAGAGGATGCGTATCGTGATGTCAGCAAACAAGTGCAACGCAACCGCGAAGCTTTTGCGCAGCCCTTGGAAGCGATGCCTGTGTTCGGCACGATTGCGGCACGTTTTAATGATGATGGTGTTACAGCGCTCTACCATTATTTGCTGGAAGTCTTGCAAGCGCTGGGGCTGACGATACAAGAGGATGCCTTACCACACAGTGGCTTACGTAAGTCTTCGGGCAATACCGTGATTGTGCCACCCGAGCGTGTGCGTTATCTAGCCGAAATTGCTACGACGGTACGCACTTACAAGGCGCATGCTCGCAAGCAAGCAAGTATTGCGCGTGAGCGACAACAGTTGGCCGCGAGTCAACGTATGCTGGAAGCCGCAGGTGGCGAGGTCAGTTTGTTACCCGCTTTACAAGCCGAACGCGATGCACAATTGGATCATTATTCTCGTCAAGCATTAGCAGGTTGGTCGTCGTTGCGTGAGCATTATTCTGGTTCTGAGTATGTGGTTAAAATACGCGAGCGTGAAATTCACACGCCTTTAACACGCACCACTTTATCTGGCAATGTAGTACGCAAGGTTGCTTTGCCGCGTTATCAAGATGAAGGTGAATTATTGCAGTGGCTATTATTGGAAAACTTGCCAGGCTATTTTCCATTTACGGCGGGTGTCTTTCCATTTAAGCGTGAAAATGAAGACCCTACCCGTATGTTTGCTGGGGAAGGCGATGCGTTTCGTACCAATGCCCGCTTTAAGAAGTTATCAGCACATTCCGATGCTAAGCGTCTGTCGACTGCTTTTGATTCAGTGACTTTATATGGCTTTGATCCTGATTGGCGACCCGATATTTATGGCAAGGTCGGCAATTCTGGTGTATCGATTGCCACCTTAGATGATTTAAAAGTACTGTATGACGGTTTCGATCTATGTAATCCCACCACGTCGGTATCCATGACGATTAATGGGCCTGCACCGATGATTCTGGCGATGTTCTTGAATACGGCTATTGAGCAGCAGCTACAAAAGTTCAGAACGCAACATCAACGCGAACCTAGTGCTGACGAAGCCGCAGACATACGTGCTTGGACGCTGGAAAATGTGCGCGGCACCGTACAAGCTGATATTCTTAAAGAAGATCAAGGGCAGAATACCTGTATTTTTTCCACTGAATTTGCTCTGAAAATGATGGGCGATATTCAAGCGTATTTTGTTCAGCATCGTATTCGTAACTTCTATTCTGTTTCTATTTCCGGCTATCACATTGCCGAAGCTGGAGCGAATCCCATTTCGCAGTTAGCTTTTACCCTCGCCAATGGTTTTACTTATGTGGAAACTTATTTGGCGCGTGGTATGTGTATTGACGATTTTGCGCCTAATCTATCTTTCTTTTTTAGTAATGGCATGGATCCAGAATATACCGTGATGGGACGAGTGGCACGGCGGATTTGGGCAATTGCTTTACGTGATAAATACGGTGCCAATGAACGTAGCCAAAAGCTGAAATACCATATTCAGACCTCAGGTCGTTCACTGCACGCACAGGAAATGGATTTTAATGATATTCGTACCACTTTACAGGCACTGATCGCTATTTATGACAATTGTAATAGCCTACATACCAATGCGTTTGATGAAGCGATTACAACCCCTACTGAAAATTCGGTACGCCGTGCTTTAGCAATTCAGTTAATTATTAATCAAGAATGGGGCTTGGCTAAAAATGAAAATCCTTTGCAAGGTGCTTTTATTATTGAGGAGTTGACCGAGTTAGTGGAAGAGGCTGTTTTAAGCGAGTTTGAACGCATTGCTGAACGTGGTGGTGTATTGGGTGCAATGGAAACAGGTTACCAGCGTGGCAAGATTCAGGATGAGTCCATGTTTTATGAGCACCAAAAACATGAGGGTAGTTTGCCGATTATTGGGGTGAATACTTTTATTAATCCACAAGGACGCGAGGCGTTTACGATTGAATTGGCGCGTTCTTCAGACGAGGAAAAACAGAACCAGATTCAACGTCTACAAGCATTCCAAACCTGTCACCAAGCACACGCCGCTGAAGCACTGTATAAGGTTAAACAGGCGGCTATTCACAATCAGAATATTTTTACGGAATTAATGAATGCCGTGCGTTACTGCTCCTTAGGTGAGATTTCCAATGCCTTGTTTGAAGTGGGTGGGCAGTATCGTCGGAATATGTAGGGAAGAAAACTTAAAAGCGTATTCAAGATAAGTTTTTTTAAGCAGGAATCCAAAATATGACTTTAAATACCATCGCGGTTGTTGGTGCGGGTACTATGGGGAATGGTATTGCCCAAGTGTTTGCGGCTCACGGCTTTAATGTATTGATGCAAGATATTTCTCAAGCTGCATTAAATAAAGGTTTGGCAACTATTAACAATAGTTTGAGCCGATTAATTAAAAAAGAAGTGATCAGCGAAGCAGATAAGCAAGCAAGCTTGGAGCGCATTACTAGCACAACGGACTTACAGGATTTAAATACAGCGGATTTAGTTATTGAAGCTGCGTCGGAGAATGTGCAGATAAAAGCAGAGATTTTTCGTAGTTTAGATCAGTATTGTCAGTCTGAGGCTATTCTTGCTTCTAATACGTCTTCAATTTCTTTAACGCGCATCGCACGCGAAACACAACGCCCGGATAAAGTCATCGGTATGCACTTTATGAATCCTGTGCCGCTAATGAAATTGGTAGAGATTATTCGTGCTTTGCAGACTAGTGAGGCAACTTTTCAAAGTGTGTATGCCTTAAACAAGCGGATTAATAAAGTGCCTGTACTTGCCAATGACAGTCCGGGGTTTGTGTCTAATCGTATTTTAATGCCCATGATTAATGAGGCTGTGTTTACTTTGTACGAAGGCGTCGCCACAGCAGAAGCGATTGATGAGATTATGAAATTAGGCATGGCGCATCCTATGGGGCCATTGGCTTTGGCGGATTTGATTGGTTTGGATACCTGTTTATCCATTATGGAAGTGCTGCATGAAGGCTTGGGGGATAGCAAATACCGGCCTTGTCCTTTATTAAGACGCATGGTGGATGCGGGCTATTTAGGCCGCAAAACAGGGCGCGGATTTTATACTTATGAAAGCTAAAGTTGAGCGCTGAATATGGAAATGGAAGATCAAACAGTTTTATTACAAGCCTTGGACACGGGCATTTATCAACTGACGATCAATCGCCCTACAAGTTATAACGCACTGAATAGTGAAACGCTTTCAGCCTTACAAAGTGCTATTGATCGTTTGGCGCAACAAGAGGATGCGCGTGTTTTATTGCTCAGAGGTGCGGGTGAAAAAGCGTTTGTTGCGGGGGCGGATATTAAGGAAATGTATGATTTCTCGCCTATGCAGGCAGAAGCCTTCTCTCAGCGCGGCATGCGGGCTTTTGCTAGCTTGGAAGCTTTACCGATACCTGTGATTGCTGTGGTGAATGGTATTTGTCTGGGAGGTGGTTGTGAGTTGGCAATGAGTTGTGACTGGATTCTCGCGGCGGATCATGCGCGTTTTGGGCAACCTGAAGTCGGTTTGGGCGTAACGCCTGGTTTTGGTGGTACGCAGCGACTGACTCGTTTGCTTGGGCGAGCCAAAGCACTGGAATTATTATTAACTGCTCGACAATTGACGGCACAAGAAGCCTGCGATTGGGGGTTAGTTAATCATGTTTATACCGCTGAGCAGCTAGCAGATCAGGCTTTAGACTTAGCCCGAACTATTAGCAAGCAAGGCAAAACAGCCGTGCGTTTATGCAAGCGTTTGGTACAACAAGGGCAAGCTATGGATTTAGATAAAGCCTGTTTAATGGAAAGTCAGGCCTTTGGCTTGTGCTTTGCGACGGTTGAACAGCAGCAAGGTATGCAGCAGTTTATGAAGAAATGATTGGCACTAACTGATCGCACGGGACTTAGCATACTCATGCTCAACTGCCTAAGGCGCGTGGCTTCCAACAAGATAAATCCGCGCTGTTATCCATTTTCCAGTCACAGGCTGGAGGCGTATTAGGATGAGCGCGCAGGCTGTTTAAAAAAGCTGCTCTGGAAATATTTTCAGCCCCCATGCTGGCTAAATGCGGGTTGAGAATTTGGCAGTCAATTAGGTCGAATCCCCATTGTTGCAAATGGTAAGCCAAGGCAATCAAGGCAATTTTTGAGGTATCGGCTGCGCGGCTAAACATGGATTCACCGCAGAAGATGCCTCCATTAGCGACTCCATATAAGCCGCCTAGCAATTCTTGCCCATCGGGTGAGTAAACTTCTACAGAGTGTGCCATGCCCGCATCATGTAAGCGGGCATAAGCAGTGTACATAGCTTTAGTAATCCAAGTGCTATTGGTGTAACTGCGTGGTGCTGCACAAGCACGTACCACTGCACGAAAATTGCGATCAAAGGCCAATTGATAGCCTTTATTACGGATAGATTTACGTAAGCTACGGGTAATCCGAATTTTTTCTGGAAAGAGTACCGCACGTGGATCGGGACTCCACCAGTAAATCGGTTCATTCGCTTCAAACCAGGGAAAGATACCCTGACGGTAAGCATTACTTAAGCGTTGTAAACTTAAGTCACCACCGACCGCCAATAAGCCATTGGGCTCATCCCAAGCGTTTTCGTGCGGAGGAAAGGGTTCATCCGGCTGGGTAGGATTGAGCAAATATAAACTGAATGATTTGGACACCATGATGTCAGCTTTGCTCAGCTTGGATGATGCGCTTCTAGGTATTTTTCAGCATCCAGTGCAGCCATACAACCTGTACCTGCCGAAGTAACCGCTTGACGGTAGACATGATCTATCACATCACCTGCGGCAAAAATACCCGGTACGCTGGTTTGTGTGGCATTACCCTGTAAGCCACTTTTAACTTTGATGTAGCCATTTTCCATTGCTAATTGGCCTTGGAAAATAGCAGTATTGGGTTTGTGACCGATGGCAATGAATATACCCATGAGATCAATCTTTTCTACGCTACCATCGTGGACATTTTTGATTTTCATGCCGTTTACGCCGTTGTTATCCCCAATGACCTCATCAAGCACATGATTCCATTTCAGTGTAACATTAGCATTTTCAGCCTTTTCAAATAGCTGCTGTTGGAGTATTTTTTCAGCGCGCAAGCTGTCACGACGGTGAACTAGAATGACTTCTGATGCTATATTAGACAGGTACAAAGCCTCTTCGACAGCGGTATTGCCGCCACCGATAACGGCAACTTTTTGCTTACGATAGAAAAATCCGTCACAGGTAGCACAGGCTGAAACACCTTTGCCCTTGAAAGCCTCCTCAGAAGGCAGTCCAAGGTACATGGCGGATGCGCCTGTCGCAATAATGAGCGCATCGCAAGTATAGCTAGCGCTATCGCCTTTCAGCGTAAAGGGGCGTTGTTGAAAGTCCACGGTGTGAATATGGTCAAAAATGATTTCGGTATTAAAGCGTTCAGCATGTTTTTGCATGCGATCCATGAGTTCAGGTCCCATGACGCCGTCGTTATCGCCCGGCCAGTTGTCCACTTCAGTGGTGGTGGTCAATTGTCCGCCTTGTTGCAGGCCGGTAATCAATACTGGCTTGAGGTTGGCGCGTGCTGCATAGACCGCAGCAGTATAGCCAGCAGGACCAGAACCCAAGATCAACAGTCGGCAATGTCGAGTGTTCATGTATAATTCTCCATTGGTGAACAGAAGGCTGAATTATTTGTCATCTAATTAGGGCAGTTATCCTATGTGAGCCTTTGGGCAAGGTAAAGTAATAATCGCCGGGAAAAACGAAGGAAGCAAGACCGTTGAGCAAGGATCAGATCAAACTAAACCAGCGTAAAAGAGCGAGTCTGCAACAGGCTACCACTATTATTGCCATTGGCATTGCCGTCTTGTTAATTATTGCATTGCTGACTTATGACCGGGTTGACCCTGGTATTTTTCACAGCAATAGCAATCATGTCGGTGCTTGTGTCAATAAAATAGGCTGCATGGGTGCGTATATTGCTGACTTTTTATATGGCTTATTAGGCTATGTCGCTTATGCCGTGCCATTAGTCGTGGTGGCATTAGGTTTAAGTGCTTTTAATCAGCCTCCTAAACACTTGCGCATGCCGAATAATCCCATTGGCGGCCTTAATAGTGTTATTACCGTGATCGGTGCTGTATTTACCCTGTTGGCCGGAAGTGGCTTGGCAGAAATGTTATTTTACCCAGTCGGTGGCGGTATTTTGGGGGCTGTGGTAGCGAATGGTTTGCAACGTACTGTGCTGGATTTTTATGGCGCTTTGCTGATTTTGTTATCACTCTTCTTGGGGGGGATTACCCTAGTAGGGGATATTCATTGGGGCGAGGTCACTGAAAAGATCGGTGATTTTACCCTTAAGCTATTGGATAAGGTGCAAGGTGCTAAGCAAAAGCATGCCCCTGCGATTAGTAGTAGTTCAGAAGCAGCTTTGTCAGTGAGTAAGAACTTATTGCGCGGTAGCCGTGATTCTGTTGGTAAAATAGGCGCTTTATTGGGTAAAGTACGTGATATGAGCGCCAAAGAGGGTAGTTTATTGCCCAAGCGTAAAACCAATCCACTGGATGAAGATTTGTACGCGACACATGACCCTTTATTCGATAATGAGAATGAGCTTGATGCTAAGCAAACCGACAATTCCCATGCCCATGAAATGACGCAGGCTTTAGCAGCGAGTTCCACTAAAAGCTCCAGAGAAACACCTAAAAAATCTTCTGCACCTGCTCAAGCAAAACAGGAGGCTGTTGTTGAGGAAAAGCTAAAGCGTCCACGTGATGATTATCAGTTTATGCGTCCGGGTCATAAGGATGGTTTGATTACCTTGCCGCGTGTGTCATTGCTGAAGCCACCACCCCCTGCTAAGGAGCGGGTGACTCAATCCAAAGAGTCATTGAGTGTATTGGCAACACGTCTGATTGAGACGCTAGGGCATTATGGTGTGAAAGAGACGGAAGTGGTGGCTTGTGATCCAGGCCCTGTCATTACACGTTTTGAATTGCAATTACCAGATGGTACCAAGGCCAGCAAGGTATCTGGTTTAGCGAATGATTTGGCTCGTAATATGTGTGTCTCCAGCGTGCGGGTGGTCGAGGTGATTCCGGGGCGACCGACCATTGGTATTGAAGTGCCAAATGAAAAGCGTGATGTGGTGACTATCAGTGAAATGATTGAGTCCAGTGCTTATAAGAAAAGCCCTTCCCCACTGACGCTGTGCTTGGGTAAAGATATTGCGGGTAATCCGGTTGTGGCTGATTTGGCACGTATGCCTCACTTGCTGGTGGCAGGTACAACTGGCTCGGGCAAGTCAGTGGCGGTCAATGCCATGCTGCTGAGTCTGCTATATAAATCAACGCCGGAAGAAGTGCGTTTGATTATGATTGATCCTAAGATGTTGGAATTAAGCAGTTATGAGCATATTCCACATTTATTGGCACCCGTAGTGACTGATATGAAGGATGCAGCCAATGCGCTGCGTTGGTCAGTTGCAGAAATGGAGCGACGCTACTTGCTAATGTCCAAGCTTAAGGTGCGTAATATTGGTGGATTTAATCAGAAAGTACGCGAGGCAGAGGAGCGCGGTGATCCTATTATGGATCCGCTATTCGATATGAGTAAGTCAGTGGACATGCACCCCGAACCCTTGGAAACCTTGCCTTATATTGTCATTGTGGTGGATGAATTCGCTGACATGATGATGGTCGTGGGCAAGAAGGTAGAAGAGCTGATTGCACGTTTGGCACAGAAAGCACGGGCGGCTGGTATACATTTGATTTTGGCGACACAGCGTCCATCGGTTGATGTCATAACTGGCTTGATCAAAGCGAATATTCCCACCCGTATTGCTTTCCAAGTGTCTACCAAAATTGACTCACGTACTATTCTTGATCAGGGCGGTGCGGAACAGTTGCTCGGTTATGGTGATATGTTGTATATGCCTCCCGGAACCTCGATTCCTCAACGGGTACACGGTGCGCTGGTGACTGATCAGGAAGTCGAAGATGTCGCTAATTATCTCAAACAGCAGCGGGAACCGGAGTATGTTGATGGTGTCCTAGCTGATACAGGTGGTGGTTCGGATGCTATTCCAGGTCTGGAGCCGCTAAGTGCGGGTGAGGAAGCTGACCCTTTGTATGACGAAGCAGTCAAAGTTGTCACAGAATCGCGGCGCGCTTCTATTTCTTACCTACAACGGCGACTCAAGGTGGGCTATAACCGTGCAGCCAGCATGATTGAAGACATGGAAATTGCCGGTGTGGTTACGCCGGTTTTGCCGAATGGTACGCGCGATGTACTCGCTCCGCCACCCGTTGAACTCGATTAACAAGCAGAAAACAAGGATTACGATAGATTATGACAAAATCATTATGGGGCAAAGTAGCCGCCATGTTGTTGGTATTCAGTGTCTCCCACAGTGCGTTGGCAGAAGGGGGACGGCAGCGCCTGAATGAGTTTTTTACTACAGTTAACACCATGCAAGCTGGTTTTATTCAGGAAGTTTTTGACCAACACAGTGTGCTTAAACAAAAGTCACGCGGTACGGTTTTTCTACAACGCCCTGGCCGTTTTCGTTGGGAATATGCAGCACCCGATTCACACCAAATTGTAGCAGATGGCAAAAATGTGTGGGTGTACGATGTAGAGCTGGATCAGGTTACTGTTAAGCCCATGACGCAAGCCTTGTCAGCCGCACCAGTCGGCATGTTATTGAGCAAACAGCCCGTTGAGCGCCAATTTGTAGTGCAGGAAATGCAAGCCGATGGCAGCAGTCTGGAATGGTTTCGCCTAACACCACACAAACGTGATTCAGACTTTACCGTCATGGATTTGGGTATTAGCCAAAAAGGTATTCAGGAGATGGTATTAGAAGATAAATTTGGTCAACAGACCTATATTCATTTCCAGGGCATGCGTTTAAATATACCGATGGCACCACAACGCTTCCGGTTCACACCGCCTGCTAATGCTGATGTGATTGGGCAGCCTAGTTAAAGTTTAAATGTTCTCCCCCTCACCCCAAATCCTCTTCCAGAAAGCGATAGGCTAAAAATTAAGCGCTTACTTCTCCTCTACCATTGTGGGAGAGGTGGGGCTGGGGTGAGGGATTAACCCACAGGAGTTCCACTTTCCTTGTCTCACTATATTCCCCTCGCTGAACGTATGCGTCCCCGTCGCTTAACAGCTTATGCGGGGCAGTCTCATCTGCTGGCGATGGGTAAACCTTTACGGCGTGCGCTGGAAGAGGAGCATCTACATTCCATGTTGTTCTGGGGGCCACCCGGGACAGGCAAGACTACACTAGCACGCTTAATTGCCCATTATTGGGGAGCGGAATTCTTGACACTGTCGGCTGTATTGGCCGGTGTGAAAGATATTCGTGCAGCAGTCGATGTAGCGGAGAAAAATCGTGTACAGTTGGGCAAGCCTACGGTTTTATTTGTAGATGAAGTACATCGTTTCAATAAAGCGCAGCAAGATGCTTTTTTGCCGCATATTGAGTCGGGTGTGCTGATTTTTATTGGTGCGACGACTGAGAATCCATCTTTTGAATTAAATAATGCTTTGTTATCGCGGGTACGTACTTATGTATTGCGCTCGTTGGGAGAGGAAGAGATTCGAACGATTTTGCAGCAGGCTTTGCAGGATAGTGAAAAGGGTCTGGGGCAACGTAGTTTGCAAATAGATGAGGCAGCGCTGAGTCATTTGGTGGCAATGGCGGATGGGGATGCACGGCGTGCCTTAAATTGGCTAGAAATTGCGGCTGATTTGGCAGAGGCGATGCCTGATGGTCGTTTGTTGATTAGTGAGCAAACGGTACAGGAAGTGGCCAGTGAGTCACCACGACGCTTTGATAAAGGTGGCGATTTATTCTATGAGCAGATTTCAGCCTTGCATAAATCCGTGCGCGGTACTGACCCGGATGCCGCTCTGTATTGGATGTGTCGCATGTTGGAGGGGGGCTGTGATCCGCTGTATATCGCTAGACGTGTCGTGCGTATAGCGAGTGAGGATATTGGTAATGCTGATCCGCGTGGTTTAGCTTTGGCGCTAAATGCTTGGGATGCTTATGAGCGCTTGGGTAGCCCAGAAGGGGAATTAATGCTGGCGCAGGCGGTGGTGTATTTGGCTTGTGCGCCTAAAAGTAATGCGGTGTATAAGGCTTATAAAGCGGCAATGGCTGATGCTAAACAATCTGGTTCTTTGGATGTGCCTATGCACTTGCGTAATGCCCCGACGCAGTTTATGAAAAAATTAGACTATGGCAAAAACTATCGTTATGCCCACGACGAGCCGGATGCTTATGCGGCGGGTGAGTGTTACTTTCCAGAAGGTTTGCAAGGGCGGCGTTATTATGAACCCGTTGAGCGGGGCTTGGAGCTTAAAATCGCAGAGAAATTGCGGCGCTTGAGGGGAGAGTGAGCCGATTATTTAACCGGCTTTGGTATTATTTGTCATCGATAAAACTTTGATTAAACTACTACAGCAACACCACCTCGACGCGAGTCGCCTGCGCCCGTGCTTTGACCTTTACGCCGCGTAACCGTATGCACTCCACCAAAAAACATATTTTGCTGATCCCATTGGCGATAGGCTGGGCTGTATTCAATCAAGGCTTGTGCTGCTTCTGTACTAAAACCGCCTTCAATATAAGTCATATCCTGCTCAACATGCAGACGCGCTGCATCAACAGCTTCAGTCACTGACAGCTCATAGTGCAGCAAATTTAACAAGACTTGCACAATTGCAGAGCGAATACGATTCGAGCCGCCTGTGCCTAGTACCATTAAATCGCCTTGTGGGTGATGCGCAATCGTTGGCGACATCATGGAGCTCATGCGTTCATTGCAATGCCAGCGAAAGAAGCCATTGGGATTTAAGTCCTCCTCGCCCAGCATATTATTCAGCATGAAACCCGTACCCGGAACAATATGTCCACATCCCTCGCCATTGGAAACGGTGGCTGAAACGGCATTACCTTGGGCATCCAGTATAGAAATATGTGTTGTGCCACGATAAGCGCGGCTACGCTGTAAAACTTCGGCTTGATAACGCTGAATCAATGCGGGGTCAGCTAGTGCTAAAAAATCGGGTATACCATTGGCAAGTGTATTTGCAAGGCGTGCTTCTTGCGTCAAGGCTAGCGCTTCCCGCACGGCCAATACATGCTCACGACTCGCAAAACGGCCTAAATGGGGGGCTAATGTTTGCAATAAACTTAGGGCAAAGCTGATTAAGCTGCCACCTGCTGCTGGCGGTGGGTTAGTGAGTATTTGCCAATCTTTATAATGGAATGTCAGCGGATGACGTAGCTCGGTGCGATAATCTAGCAAATCCTGTGTTTGCAAATGCCCTCCTTGAGCGCATTGAGCACACATGGCAGCGGCAATCTCACCTTCATAAAATAAGCGCTCACCTTCCAGACCTAATATTTCCAATGTATCAGCTAAAGCAGGATTTACTAATAGTTCACTTGCTTGCAAGACTTTATTGGTTTGGTTAGCACTTTCATATAATTGTTTTGCGGCAGGCGTTGATAGAAAAATAGGCTCAACTAGGGACAGTATATACCCCTGATAGGCGCAGATTGGCACGCCTTGCTTGGCTTGTTGTGCTGCAAATGCAGTAAGCTCGCGCATGGGTAAAGAGCCATGACGACGGTGTAGCTCAAATAGGCCACTGATCATGCCAGGCGTTGCAATGGAACCAGTTCCAATATGGAAGTCTTGTGTGGCGCTACCAAAGTCGACCGTAGCGGCATAAAAATCAGCGTCTTCTGGGCTGGTTTTATGTAAAGGGGTTTGCGTGAAAAAATCCAGTAATTCAGCTTTGCCCCCCGCAGCCGCTTGGACTAGGGCAAATCCGCCGCCGCCTAAAGAGGCTAATACTGGCTCGACCACACAAGCAGTAAACAGTGCCGCTACCATTGCATCAGCCGCATTACCTCCCGCTTGCAAAATGTGTTGTGCTGCTTCAGCGGTCAGGGCGTGACCGGCAGCAATGACTGCTTTGTTCATGGCATGTCCAATTTACTATAATTTAGGTCAGTGGCTTATTCTAGCAATTTGCTTGATAAGGGATAAGTCTAAACTTGATCATGTTTATTGTGGTTTGCTACGCTACAAGTGAAAAAACTGCCTGTAAATTAAAGTGGTTTAGTCGTTTTGTCCCCGAAAAATTACAGTCTATTAGTATTTTGGGATGGTTACTTTTTGCTGTGTATTTAGTGTTGAATGCGGTGGTAGGTGATTTGTCAGATTTACTGAACTCTTTTTCTGACTATGAAGACAATATTGTAGCCATAGCAACGATAATTGAAAGGATGTTTCATCTTGATTTGCAGGCTGAAATCCTCTCGCTTAAGTTAGGATGTAGTTAAAAAACAGCCAGCACGCTGGGTGGCAGTGCTGGCTAATGCTCAAGACTAGGAAGAGAGAGCAACTCACGCTTTTAAAGATAGTGCAGCTTGCTCATGAAAACCGAAATAATTCTAATTTAAAGGCTAAATGGGTGAAATTTCGGTGCGAACTACCTATTAATGATGAGGTTTAGCTAGATTTTATTTAATTTCCTTGTGATTGTAGTAAAGAAGCTGGCGAAGGATTCATCTCTGCTTCGATAGCCACTTTGCCAAGGTCATTGGCTAGATTTAGGGCGTCCAATATCAATAAGTAATGTGCAATACATACTTCGCCATCGCCATTTTCCACTTGACGTAACAAAAAGCGGTTAATACCCGTGCGTTCGCAAAACAATTGCGGCGTTAAACCACGCCTTTGCCGAGCTAGTTTGATATTTTGTCCCAGTGTTTTAAGGATGTTTTGTTGACGGCGATAGAGGATGGCGCGGCATCCTTCTTTGGAATCGGGCATGATTGGGGCTATTCCTGTCATAGTGTCTGTTTGTTTTTGATTCATATGAGTAAAAAAAGTTCCGCTTGCTGGTGTTTACGATTTGCTGCCGCTAATTTTAACTGTAACCGAGCCTTACAGAAACAGCAATTGCAAGTATTAGTTTGCGATGTCTGTCAACAACTTCATCACCCAAGCTTCTCGTTCTGCGACTGTTGCTAGTTCTTGCTCAAAGCGCAGTTTATCCTTCCCATCTAGTTTAAAGACCCAAGGCCGTTTTTGGATAAGCTCAATAATCTTGGCCGGATTAATATTAGGCTTTTCTTCAAATACAATACGTCCACCTTTAGCACTCATATCTAGTTTGCGTATACCTAAATCCTGTGCCAGCAGTTTAACCTGAGTGGCACTAAATAAGTTTTTGCTGGGCTCTGGTAAGAGTCCAAAGCGGTCTATCATTTCAACACGTAATTCTTCTAGTGCAGCGATTGACGCTGCACTGGCAATACGTTTGTACAGAATCAGGCGGCTATGTACATCTGGCAGGTAATCATCAGGGATGAGTGCAGGGGCGCCTAGCTCAACTGTTGTGCGGTTATGTTTAGTGGGATCAAGCTCGGGTGTTTTACCAGATTTAAGTGTTTTAACAGCCCGTTCTAATAGCTCATTATACAAAGTAAAGCCGATTTCTTGGATTTGTCCGCTTTGATCTTCGCCTAGTAACTCACCTGCGCCACGAATTTCTAAGTCATGCGTGGCTAAGGTAAAGCCTACGCCTAAGTCTTCTAATGATTCAATCGCTTCCAAACGCTTTTTAGCGTCACTGGTCAGTGCTTTTTTCGGGGGTGTAATTAAGTAAGCATAAGCACGGTGGTGGGAACGACCGACGCGCCCGCGTAGCTGGTGTAATTGCGCCAAGCCTAGTTTGTCAGCACGATGAATAATAATGGTATTGGCTGTTGGCACGTCGATACCGCTTTCAATAATAGTGGTAGCGACTAAGACTTGAAACCGTTGATGGTAAAAGTCGCTCATAATGCTTTCCAGCTCACGTTCACGCATTTGACCATGAGCAAAGCGTACTGCTACATTGGGCAGGATTTCACTCAAGTCATTGGCCATTTTTTCTATGCTTTTTACTTCATTGTGCAAAACATAAACTTGGCCACCCCGTGCAATTTCTCGTGCGCAGGCTTCTTGTATGACAGTTTTGCTCCACTCCGTTACAAATGTTTTGATGGCATGACGCTGTACAGGTGGCGTAGCTATAATGGATAAGTCGCGTAAGCCAGACAGCGACATATTTAAAGTACGTGGAATCGGGGTAGCTGTCATGGTAAGCATGTCGACATTCGCACGTAGCTTTTTCATTTGCTCTTTGTCGCGCACACCAAAGCGGTGTTCCTCATCAATCATGACTAAACCGAGATTTTTGAACTGCACGTTGTCTTGTAATAGCTTATGCGTGCCAATCATAATATCAATCTTGCCATTGGCGAGCTTGTCGAGTGTCTTAGTGCTTTCTTTAGCCGTTTTAAAGCGAGACAAGGATTCAATAATAAACGGCCAGTCAGCAAAGCGATCACGAAAATTATTTAAATGTTGCTGTACTAATAGTGTCGTGGGCGCAATCATGGCCACTTGCCTGCCTGCATTAGCGGCAACAAATGCTGCCCGCATAGCGACCTCTGTTTTACCAAAACCAACGTCGCCACAGACGACACGATCCATAGGCTGTTCGGAGCACATGTCCTGAATAACATGGTCTATTGCCAAGGCTTGATCAGGTGTTTCCTCAAACGGGAAGGCGGCTGCAAATTGACGATAATCATGTTCGTCAAAGGGAATGGCATTACCTTTTTGTGCCGCGCGTCGCGCATGAATATCTAATAGCTCAGCGGCGACATCGCGTGCTTTTTCGGCAGCTTTGCTGCGCGCTTTTTCCCACTGACCAGAACCGAGACGGTGCAAAGGCGCATGATCCACATCTGCGCCAGTATAACGGCTGACTAAATGCACGAAGGCAACCGGCACATAAAGCTTGTCTTGGTTGGCATATTCAATCAGTAAATATTCTGAAGTAAGCCCACCTGTGGTAATGGTTTCCATCCCTAAATAACGCCCCACACCATGCTCTTCATGTACAACGGGTGCACCTTCACTGAGATCCGTGAGATTACGTACAATGGCATCCGCATCGCGTGTGGTTTTTTTGCGGCGGCGCTGTTGGCGAACTTGTTCACCGTGTAGTAACGCTTCGGGAATAACAGCGATTTTGCTATCAGGCAGCCAAAAGCCTTGCTCTAAGGGAGCTATGGCAACGGACATAACTGACTTGGTGCTAATAAAGTCCTGCCAGCTTTCTGCAATCTGTACTGATAAATCATGATCCCGCAGAAGCCTAATAAAGGCTTCACGCCGCCCTGGCGATTTGGCAGTAAAAAGCACTCGACCTTGTAGCTCGCGTAGGAATTGCTGCAAGTGTATTAAAGCCTGTTCTTGGCGTGGCTGTATGCGTAAAGCAGGCAGAGGGCGCGAGGCATAATTAGTACCACTGCCTTCTAGTTCAAAACCTTGTAGTGCAATTTGTCTGTGGCTATCCAAAACCCTGTCTAGCTTAGCTGGGGCAAGGTATAACTGCTCTGGTTTTAGCAGTGGTCGTTCTATATCATGACGGCGCTCTTCATAGCGGCGTTGCACTTGATCCCAGAAGTGCTGGCTAGCGGCGGCTATATCACCACTTTTTATAATCAGGGCTTTGCCCGGCAGGTAATCTAATAAACTTGCCGTTTGCTCAAAAAATAAGGGTAAGTAATATTCAATACCAGGTGGCGGATGACCTTTGCTAACCTCGTCGTAAATACGGCTACGGGTAATATCACCTTCAATTTGGCTACGATAATTAGCGCGAAACAGTTTAATGCCCGCCTCATCCAATGGAAATTCACGGGCAGGCAACAGTTCGATTTGTTCAAATTTAGCTGTAGTACGTTGAGTTTCTGCTGAAAAGCTGCGAATCGACTCTATTTCATTATCAAATAAATCAATGCGGTATGGTGTCGCACTACCCATTGGAAACAAGTCTAGTAAAGCGCCTCGGCTGGCATATTCCCCGGGTTCCATGACTTGACTGACATGGCGATAACCTGATTTTTCCAGATGTTGACGGAAGCTGTCCATAGCTAGCTGCATACCACTGCGCAAGACTAGGCTGTGGGATTGCACATAGCGGGTGGGTGCAAGGTATTGCATCAATGTGCTAATGGGCACGATGAGAATGCCATGTTGCATATTGGGCAAACGTGCCAATAATTTTAGTCGTTCAGAAATAAGACCTTCGTGCGGAGAAAACAGATCATAGGGCAGCGTTTCCCAGTCTGGGAACAAGTGTATGGGTAACTGAGGGGCAAAAAAGCGCAAAGCGGCTTCTGTGCGATAGGCTGCTTGTGTATCGGTGGTAATGAGCAATACTAAGCCTTTGTACTCATTGGCTGTTTGTGCAATGAGAGCCTCTTGAGCATTACCATACAATTGTCCCCAGCGGACAAGTCCTTGGCGGGGTGGGGGGTAGGCGATAGGAGCTAAAAATACTTTGTTCATTGAATTAAGCAGCAATTGACTAGCGCAGCCGTTTCGGGGTGAAAGAAAAGACAAGCATTGTACCTGAAAGTGGGTAATGGTACAGATAGGTGTCAGATCAAGTCTGGACTAATACAGTCTATGTATGCACTTGATACCAATTTGCTGGTTTATGCCCATAATATTGATTCGCCCTTGCATGTGTCAGCACGTCAGTATCTTGTGGGCACGCGCAAACGTCTTAAATTCATAGGCTTGATCGTATAGCTTACGCTCTTAAGTTGGTGCGTATGGGAGATTGAGGCAGAAAATACAGCGCTGATAAAAAAATTCTGCAAAATACTTTTCAAATGCCAAAAAAACGGTAGAATAGCGCGCTTCACATCCAGCCGGGATGGCGGAATTGGTAGACGCAGCGGATTCAAAATCCGCCGGTGGTGACACTGTGCGAGTTCGAGTCTCGCTCCCGGCACCAAAGCTACGCTTTGAGCTACTCATACTAATTATTCTTAGTTCGTCCTCCCTTTAAAATTTAATCCACTACTGAGCAGTTAGTCAGGTGCATAGGGTTCGTTTACCTGATACGGAGTAAATACATGCTGTTGGTTTTGAAAAGCGCATGGGCTTTAATGATCGGAGTTTTATTGCTCATGATCGGTAATGGCTTGCAGGGAACCTTGTTGGGGGTGCGTGGCTCTCTGGAGGGGGTTGATTCCGCAGCATTGGGATTTGTCATGTCGGCTTATTTCGCAGGCTTTTTAGGTGGATCCAAGCTCACACCTATTTTGCTGCGGCGGGTAGGGCATGTGCGTGTGTTTGCTGCATTTGGTTCATTGATTTCAGCCGCCTTTATTTTATACGCAGTGCGGGTAGATCCGCTGTATTGGGTGGTGTTGCGTCTGTTGGTAGGCTTTTGTTTTTCTGGTTTGTACGTGGTAGCGGAAAGCTGGATTAATGATACAGCGACTAATGAAACGCGGGGGCAGGCATTGTCTCTTTATACCATTATGCAGATGGGGGGAATTGTATTGGGGCAGCTCTTTCTGAACTTATCTGATCCTGTTGGTTATGGCCTGTTTGTACTCATTTCGGTATTAGTTTCTTTGTCCATTGCACCTATTTTGTTGTCAGTGAGTCCAGCACCTGTTCATCACTCTGCTCGTCCTATGAGTTTGCGTGAGTTGCTAGCAGTTTCACCTTTAGGTTGTGTGGGTATCTTTTTGATGGGGGGTGTTTTTTCTGCGCTGTTTGGTATGGCCTCCGTTTATGCGGCTAAACGCGGCTTGTCCATTGCGGAAATTTCATGGTTTCTGACGGCTATTTATATGGGGGGCTTATTGTTTCAGTACCCTATTGGTTGGTTGTCGGATCGTGTGGATCGTCGTCATTTGATTTTTGGTATAACCTTTTTCTGCTCTTTAGCCGCCATCGCCGCGATGTTAACAGAGGGTTCTTCTTTTTTCGTATTGTTGTTGCTGGCTTTCTTGGTTGGCGGTACAGCTAACCCCTTATATCCTTTGTTGATTGCCTATACGAATGATCACTTGCAAAACGAGCAAATGTCTTCTGCTTCAGGGGGATTGTTATTTTTGAACGGTATTGGGGCAATGGGCGGGCCGATTATAGTGGGCTATATGGTTGACCATATGGGTTCTTCGGGTTTTTTCCTGTTTATTGCTATCCTGACAGGTTTGATTGCGGCTTACAGTGTTTACCGTATGACACAAAGCGATTCCATTGCTGTGGAAGATACTAATCCTTATGTACCCTTGTACGGTACGGCGACGCAAGTGGCGGCGGAAATCGCTTTTGAGTCTGACGATACAGCCGAAACTCGAGACAGTAAAGCAGAGGATACGGCTAAATAGCTTTATTTTTTCACCTGTTCGTGGATGTTTTTAAATAATTGTTATTGCGCCGTTCGTAGTTGAGTGACTGCCTGAGTATCGTTCATTTGTTGTGCAAAAGCATCAATTCGTTTTTTCTTTTTCCCTGTATTCGGAGTGGAATCATGAAACGACGCATTTTGATTATCCATACAGGTGGCACGATTGGTATGCAGCCTTCTGAGCAAGGTTACGTACCTAAGCATTGGACGGCTTATGATGGATTTGTCATTCTACATGGCACTGATACGATGGCTTATACAGCCTCGGCTTTGTAGTAAATCAGATACAAGTCAGCGAACTAGTTTTATCTGATGGTAGAAGTTGAAGTAGCCGGACGATTGATGGGTTAGTCTACCGTTGGCAAATTACCCGCTGACTGACAACTTTTGCAGCTTTTCTGCTTTCAAACCAGTCAGTTCAGCGACCTGCCCAACGGTTAAACCTGATTCCAGCATCCGCCGGGCGACCTGTTCGATGCCTTGTTCAATGCCTTGTTCAATCCCCTCAGCCAAACCTGCCTCACGGCCTTTTTCCTCCGCTAGAGCCAGTGAAGATTTCTGGATAAAAATAAATTCTTTTCGTTTATGCTGTGCTTCCAGCTCTTTCGCACTCATGCTGCTTTCATCAATCAGGCTGAAAGCCTGCGGCAGCGGTGCGGCGAAGTTCGCCGGGATATAATCCATGTCCCCGGCATGTTTAATGAAATAAATCCACTGCTCGCTGATGCGGCTGAGCTTTTCAAAGGCGACGTTAAACTTCGGCAGCTCAATAAACATCAGCTCAATGTCGTCGCTGTATTCAACGAGGTGTTCTTTTTCCAGCAGGTGAAACCGGCTGATATGGCTGTCAAAGCTGTCGAACATGACAAAATCAACGATGGTCAGCGCAATAACTGGGTTGAGTAGGCTGTAGTCTTCACCTTTTTGCAGTTGTACTGAGTAGTTTTTAGCGGCGTTATAAAGGATGCGTTTTTCAAAACCCTGATGATTCAGCACCTGCATTTTGATAATAACCTGAGTGCCGTCGTTCAGCATTGCTTTGACATCAACGTAGCTGTCCTTCATCCCCCGGATCAGCGGAATGCTGTAAGGATCAACAATGGTCAGGTCAGTGACCTGTTGCTGACAGCCTTCGTAGATGGTGGCATTGATAAAACTGATCAGTAGCTCTTTGCTTTCTTCACTGCCGAAGACTTTTTTGAAGGCTAGGTCGGTTTTAACGTCGAGGAATTTCATGATGTAATACCCGCTGTCTGGTAGTCATTGAATCTTATTCTGGGTTACTTGTCCCTGAATTTACAGATTTATACACTTTTATTGTACTCCTTGGGTTTCTTCCGGTTGCTGGTATAGTTTAGAAATAACTCGTCATATGTTGATAAAGAGAGGTACGTTTGACGCAAAAAAATACTTTGGCATCACCGCTGTTTGTGGGGATTGATGGCGGTGGTAGTACTTGTCGGGCGCGCTTAACGGATGTTAAGGGGCATGTTTTGGGGGAAGGGAAAGCGAGGTCTGCCAATTGGCGCTTAGGGCTGGAGCCGGTTAAGGCAGAAATCATTACAGCTACACAAGCTGCTTTGCAACAAGCTGGTTTGGAAAAAATGCCCTTATCTGCCTTGCATGTAGGCATGGGATTGGCAGGGTGGGTATTAACCAAAGACCGTACGACTATCCAACCCATTAAGGATTTATTTGCGAGTTGCATTGTGAGTAATGATGCTTATATCGCTTGTCTAGGTGTGCATCAGGGGCAATATGGTGGCATTGTCATTGTGGGTACAGGGTCTTGTGCCCAGATTATTGCGCCAGAAGAAAGCCGCACCTTTGGTGGTTGGGGGTTTACGCTCGGCGATCAGGCCAGTGGCGCTTTTTTGGGACATCAGACTGTACGCTTAACATTGTTAGCACTGGATACGATGATTCCAGCTTCTGATTTGACGGATGCGATAGCTGCATCATTTGAGTGGTGTCCTGAGCATTGTTTAACTTGGAGTCTTACAGCTAAACCGGCTGATTATGCCCGTTTTGCGCCTTTAGTGTTTCAATATGCTGCGCAAAATGACCCACATGCACTGGCTTTAATGACAAGTGCCACCGCTGATTTGGTGGCCATGATTAAAGTATTACAAGCTTATAATACCGGACGTATCGCTTTATTGGGGGGATTGGCAAAGGCGTACGAACCCTATTTACCGTCTCACTTATTGGCAAGTTTGCAAAAACCCGCAGGTAATGCACTGGATGGCGCATTACTCATGGCGCGTAAGCAAATTTTAGTTTAATAGATAGGCGGTTCGCTCACTGAGTCGTCTGCCGTTATCAGCATGGCGGAAATTAGCCCTGCCTGTTGGCTAAGCTTATACTCTATGCTTTGCTTTTCAAGATTACATTGTATTGAGGAGATTACTGATGGCACGTACTCCGTCTACCATGCTAGAGCTGGGCACAGCAGCCCCCGACTTTGAGTTGCTCGAACCGGCTACGGATAATATAGTGTCCTTGCAACAGTTTGCTGGACAGCCAATTTTGGTTGCTTTCATTTGCAACCATTGCCCTTATGTTATACACATCCGCGAGAAATTTGCTGAACTCAGCACAGAATACCAAGCCAAAGGCATTGCCGTTGTGGCCATTAATGCAAATGATGTTGTTCACTATCCTGAGGATAGTCCAGAAAAAATGGTGGAAGAGCTGAAGGTTGCGGCTTACCGTTTTCCTTATTTGTATGATGAATCACAAGCAGTTGCCAAAGCCTATCAAGCTGCTTGTACCCCTGATTTTTTTCTGTTTGATCAGGAGCATAAGCTGTATTATCGCGGTCAATTTGATGATGCCCGCCCAGGCAATGATGAAGCTGTGACGGGGCAGGATTTACGCCAAGCAATGGATAACTTATTGGCAGGCCAAGCTGCACCGAAAGACCAAAAAGCCTCATTGGGCTGCAATATTAAGTGGAAGGCAGGCAATGAGCCGGATTATTTTGCTTGATCGTTGAGCCAATCTTATAGACTTATCCTGAATGAAGTCTGGCACTGTGTGAGTGCTGGACTTTTTTATTGGAATTATTTTGAAAAATACACCACCATGAAAAAACCAGAGTTGCTCGCCCCCGCAGGCACGTTGAAAAATATGCGTTATGCCTTTGCCTATGGTGCAGACGCCGTTTACGCCGGGCAACCGCGCTACAGCTTGCGGGTGCGTAATAATGATTTCCAAAATGAGAATCTGGCTAAAGGTATTGCTGAAGCACATGCTTTAGGTAAGCAGTTTTTTGTGGCGGCGAATACCATGCCACATAATTCAAAGCTTAAAACCTTTTTACGCGATATTGAGCCTGTGATTCAGATGCAGCCCGATGCACTGATTATGGCTGACCCTGGCTTGATTATGATAGTGCGTGAAGCTTTCCCAGAGATGGTGATTCACTTATCTGTACAAATGAATACAGTGAATTATGCCAGTGTGAAATTTTGGCAGAAGCTGGGGATTAAGCGCATTATTTTATCGCGTGAGTTGTCTTTGGATGAGCTTGCAGAAATTCGCCAAGAATGCCCTGATATGGAGCTAGAGGTTTTTGTACACGGTGCTTTGTGTATTGCTTATTCTGGACGCTGTTTATTGTCGGGTTATTTCAATCATCGTGACCCCAATCAGTGAACTTGCACTAATTCTTGCCGTTGGGAATACAAGACGACAGCAGCAGCAGAAACACCGGACGGCACTTATGTGCCGCAGGAAGCTATATTGTCTCTGGATGCTTTCAACCAAATGGCTAGTGTAGCGGATTGTGGTCATCAGCAACGTCATCCTTTGGCAGATCGGGTGTATTTTCTGGAAGAGAAAAATCGTCCGGGTGAGTTGCTGCCAGTTATGGAGGATGAGCACGGCACGTATATTATGAACTCTAAGGATTTACGCGCAGTGGAGCATGTGCAGCGCTTGTGTGAAATAGGTGTCGATAGCTTAAAGATTGAAGGGCGTACCAAATCACATTATTACGCAGCACGCACAGCTCAAGTTTATCGTCAGGCGATTGATGATGCCGTAGCCGGTCAGCCTTTTGATAATAAGTTATTGGGTATTTTGGAGAATTTGGCGCATCGAGGCTATACCGATGGTTTCTATGAGCGCCACCATACGCATGAGTACCAGAATTATATTTACGGTGCATCCCAAAACCACCGTCAGCAATTTGTTGGTGAAGCGATTGGTGTGGATATGGAAACAGGCTGGTTGAAAGTTGAGGTCAAAAACCGTTTTCAAGTGGGGGATCGACTGGAGCTGATTTTGCCAGCAGGGGGGAATCGGGAAATAAGATTGGAGCAGATGCAGGATTTAAAAGGTAATCCAGTTGAAGTGGCTCCGGGCAGCGGCCATAAAGTCCGTATCCCAGTGAAACATATCAACAGTGATAAGGTATTGATTAGTCGGTTTTTATGAATGGCTTGATGAAAATATTATGAAAAGATTTGCCCTAACTCACTGTACTTACTTCGATGCCGATGATCAGGAACATCATGAACAAGCGGTGATAGTGAGCCATCAACGTATAGAGCAAATTCTGCCCATGAGTGAATTGCCCGAAGGATTGGACTGTGTGGATTGCTCAGGTCAGTTATTAACGCCAGGTTTTATTGATATTCAAGTCAATGGTGGGGGTGGGGTGATGTTTAATAATCAGCCTACACTGGCTGGTTTAGAGGCGATTCGTCGCGGACATTGGTCAGGGGGAACGACGGCGATGTTGCCCACCTTGATTACGGATAGTGACGCTATAATGTCACAAGCAGTTGATGCTGTAGCGCAGGCTATAGAACAATTGCCCGGTATTCTGGGGATTCATTTGGAGGGCCCCCACCTTAATTTGGAAAAGCGAGGTGTGCATGCGGCTGACAAAGTGCGTCTTTTGGCGGATTTTTCTGAGCAATTATTACAATGCTTACCCCCAGAGCGTTATTTGATCACTGTAGCACCCGAGTGTTTACCGGCTGGTACGATTGCGCGTTGGGTGGCGAGGGGAATTCGTGTGAGTGCCGGACATACCTTAGCGGACTATGCACAAATCCAACAAGCTTTAGCCGAAGGTCTCGCTTGCTTTACGCATTTGTATAATGCCATGACACCTATGGCGAGTCGTGAACCTGGCGTTGTAGGGGCTGCCTTAGAGGACGAACAGACTTATTGTGGTTTGATTGTTGATGGTATTCACCTACATCCTGCGGTAGCCAAACTAGCCGTGCGCACCAAGCCTACAGGCAAAATGCTATTAGTCACCGATGCTATGGCGGTAGTGGGAAGCTCGGTAAACAGCTTCGAGTTGTATGGCGAAACGATTTATGCTGTCGATGGTCGTTGCGCTAAAGCAGATGGTACTTTAGCCGGTTCGGCCTTGGATATGGCCAGTGCCGTACGTCATTGTGTGCATACGCTAGAGCTGGCTTTGCCAGAAGCCTTACGTATGGCTAGTTTGTATCCTGCGCAGTTTTTAGGTTTGGCTGATCAGTACGCACGCTTGGCTAGTACTTATCGTGCGGATTTAGTGTTGTTAGATGCGGATTTGTGTGTACAAAAAACTTGGGTAGCTGGGGAACTGGTGTATAGTAAAGCGTAGTAAAGAGTTAGGTAGCCAAGCTTCCTTTAGTTGTGGCATCATTATGGTAATGAAATTTCCTTAATTGCCTTGGAGCATTGCTATGCTATCCGTACATGAAATAGAAGCGCAGGTACTTCGTATGGGAGCAGAAGATCGTTCGCGTATCCTTGAGCGCCTACTTGCCAGCTTTGAACCAGACTCTCAAGTAGACAAAGCGTGGGTATCTGAGGCTTTGCGGCGTGAAGCCGATGTGTTTTCTGGTGCAGTACAAATGGTATCTGGTGAGCAAGCCATTGCTCGTGTTCATGCTCGTATTGCCAATCTATGAAATATTGGCTTCACCCTGAAGCGGAAGAAGAACTAGGCGCAGCCGCAGAATACTATGCGCTACATGCCAGTACGATCATAGCCGAAGCATCTCTTGCTGAATTCGAGCGCATATTGGGCATCATTACCACCAATCAGCAATTTGGCACACCTGTTGATGGTAGGTTGCGTAAATACCCATTGTGTAGGTTTCCATACTTCGTGATTTATCGTGAAAATGTGCAACATGGCTTCCAAATCTATGCTGTAGCACGCCAACGACGAGTCCCTGAATATTGGCATAAGCGAACCAATGCCTAATCCGCAAGCTGCATTTATTAAACCTCCAAAATCCCTAGTACGCTTAGTTGGTAAAGCCATCGGGGATTATGATTTGATTCGTGCAGGTGATCGCATTTTACTAGGCTTGTCTGGTGGTAAAGATTCTTTGTCGCTTTTGCACATTCTGCGTCATTTTCAGCGGTGTGCGCCCATTCGTTTTGAATTAGCCGTTGTTACCATTGATCCGCAGTCGGGTAGTTTTGATCCTTCTCCTTTGATTCCTTATGTGGAATCTTTGGGTATGCCTTATTTTTATGTACGTGAGCCGATTATGACATTGGCTGAAACGCACATGGATAATAATTCTTATTGTGCTTTTTGTTCGCGTATGAAGCGTGGTTTGATGTATAAGACAGCGCGGGAAGAGGGCTATAATGTACTGGCTTTGGCGCAGCATTTGGATGATTTGGCAGAAAGTTTTTTAATGTCTGCTTTTCATGGTGGCAAGCTGAAAACTATGAAAGCACATTATCGAGTTGATGCAGGTGACTTGCGGGTCATTCGACCGTTGGTTTATGCACGAGAAAGGCAAATGCGCGACTTTGCCCAGACTGCGGGTTTGCCGATTATTATGGAGAATTGCCCTGCCTGTTTTGATATGCCAACCCAGCGTGAACATATGAAGCAATTGCTGAGTCATGAGGAGAGCATGCACAGTAATCTGTTTAAAAGTTTGTTGGCAGCTATGCAACCTTTAATGCGTGAAGGTTTGGATAAGACAGGTTAAGCAGTATCAATCTGGATGAAATTTAAGGGATTGTCGACAATTTAGGGCTTAGGTGTAGGCTTTGTCTGGACTTTTACCTTGGATTGTATGAATATGAGCCGCCAAGGTAAAATAATAAAACGATGTGTGTGCACCACCTAGTATGCTTTTTTGTTTTTAGTGAGGAGTCATGTAATGTCTGATATTAAGACCTATCCCGTTCCTGAAGCGTTTGCGCAGCATGCTCATATTAATGCTGAGCAATACAGCGCCATGTATGAACAGTCTATTATTGATCCAGAAGGTTTCTGGGCCGAGCAGGCTGAAAATTACTTAAGCTGGCGCAAAAAGTGGGACAATGTACTGGATTGGAGTTTTGCAGATGATGTCTATATCAAGTGGTTTGAAGGTGGACAACTCAATGTTGCTGAAAACTGCCTAGATCGTCATTTAGAAACCCGCAGTGATCAAGTTGCTATTATTTGGGAAGGCGATAACCCAGATGAAGACCGCAAGATTACTTATAAAGAACTGCATGAAGAAGTCTGTAAATTCGCTAATGTGTTAAAAAGCCGTGGTGTTAAAAAAGGCGATCGTGTTTCTATCTACCTTCCAATGATTCCCGAAGCTGCGGTGGCCATGTTGGCATGTACTCGTATTGGTGCTATTCACTCTATTGTATTTGGTGGCTTTTCACCGGATGCTTTGCGTGATCGTATCCAAGATGCTGACTGTGGTGTGGTGATTACATCTGACCAGTCGATGCGGGGTGGCAAGCGCGTACCTTTGAAGAAGAATGCCGATAAGGCGATTGAGCAATGCCCTAAGGTGCATACCTGTATTGTCGTTAAGCGGGGGGGGGATCCTGTTGCATGGCATGATCATGACGTTTGGTATCACGAAGCGATGGCGGATGCCGCCACTCAGTGCGAAGCTGAAGTGATGGAAGCGGATGATCCTTTATTCATTCTTTACACTTCTGGCTCTACGGGCAAACCAAAAGGTGTGTTGCATACGACAGGTGGCTATTTGTTGCAAGCTGCCATGACACACAAACTGGTATTTGATTATCAAGAGGGTGAAGTTTACTGGTGTACGGCTGATATTGGCTGGGTGACAGGACACTCTTATATTGTGTATGGACCTTTGGCGAATGGCGCGACCACTTTAATGTTTGAGGGTATTCCCACTTATCCTGATGCTAGCCGCTTTTGGAACGTATGCGACAAGCATGATGTCTCTATTTTCTATACGGCACCTACCGCTATCCGTATGTTAATGGGAGCAGGTAGCCAGTTTGTTGAAAAAGCGCAACTGTCTAAATTGCGTGTCTTAGGTACGGTCGGTGAGCCCATTAACCCAGAAGCCTGGGAGTGGTATTACCGCGTAGTAGGTAGGGAGCGTTGCCCGATTGTAGATACTTGGTGGCAAACAGAAACAGGTGCTCATATGCTGACACCTTTGCCCGGAGCAACGCCGTTGAAACCGGGTTCTGCTACTCATCCTTTCTTTGGCGTAGAGCCGGTTCTATTGGATGATCAAGGTAATGAAATTGAAACCAGCCCTGCGGAAGGCAGTCTGTGTATTAAGCATCCTTGGCCGTCCATGATGCGCACGCTGTACAATAACCATGATCGCTTTGTCGAAGCTTATTTTAGCATGTATCCGGGTTATTACTTCACGGGCGATGGCGCGCGCCGTGATGAAGAGGGTTATTACTGGATTACGGGTCGCGTAGACGACGTATTAAACGTATCTGGTCACCGTTTGGGTACGGCTGAAATCGAATCTGCGCTGGTATTGCATCCCAAAGTTGCCGAAGCGGCGGTTGTGGGCTACCCACATGAACTGACAGGTCAAGGTATCTATGCGTATGTCACATTGATGACGGGTGAGGAAGGTACGGATGAACTGAAGAAAGCATTGGTAGATTTGGTACGCCAAGAGATTGGTCCGATTGCCAAGATTAATATTATTCAGTGGTCACCGGGGTTGCCTAAAACACGTTCTGGTAAAATCATGCGTCGTATTTTGCGCAAGATTGCAGCTAATGAGCTGGAAAATTTGGGTGATACCTCCACACTTGCTGATCCAACCGTTGTCAATGACCTGATTGATCATCGTGAAAACCAGTAAATCAGCATAATGAATCCACTGCCCTCATCTCGATTTAAGAGCTGAGGGCTTCCCTCATAAGCGCCAACTTAATGCAGTAACGTATTGATTACACAAGGCTCACATCCAGTTTTCGACAGACTTCAATCAACCTGCTGACGCCCGATGGCA
>PDWI01001713.1_pt1 | contig 34166 bp, 22 predicted proteins | sample 1430891 | NCBI WGS metagenome assembly PDWI01 (sample SAMN01162508, study PRJNA174530) | Oral metagenome, whole genome shotgun sequencing project. | biome: Marine environment; feature: Marine mammal; material: Swab sample of the gingival sulcus; isolation source: swab sample of gingival sulcus... | reverse complement strand
ACATTCCAGTAGCTTGTTCAGAGACTTTGACATAGGGAGGATTCCAAAAAAACTCCTTTATGCCTAATTTCCTTGCTAAGTTTCAAGCGATTGCCCTGGTTGCAGCATTGCGTGTTTTGGCTACTCTGGACTACACTGCGATGGTGCCAGAGAATTAGCAGGACTATCCTTTGAAAAGCTTGTGGAATCGTCTGATCAAACTGGATCGGAGCAGTAGTAAGAGTTTGCAGATCCAAATCCGGGAGGGCATTGTCACCGCTGCATTGGAGAGATTGCTGGAAACGGATAAGCCATTGCCATCTTCCCGCGAGCTTGCCAAGGAGCTGAAGGTTGCCAGAAATACCGTTGTTCTGGCCTATCAACACTTAGTCGATGAGGGGTTTCTTAATTCGCTTGAGCGCAAGGGCTTCTTTGTTAATCCTCAGGTTTATCGTGACCGGATTGATCAACCCAAAAACCACAGTGTCAATAATGCAGAGGATTGCCCACAGTGGTGTAACAAACTGCTGCAGAAGCAACCCTCCTTGCAGCGCAATATCAGAAAAAATAAAAACTGGAAGGATCACCCTTATCCATTTATTTTCGGACAACTTGATTTTAATCTAATCCCAATACATGAGTGGCGCGAGTGTGTTCATTATTCCCTGAATGTGGGAGAAATGCGCGAGTGGGCTACAGATCAAGTTGATGTGGACGACCCTGTGCTTATTGAACAGATTCAAAAGCGTGTATTGCCCAGACGGGGTATCTGGACGAAGCCAGAAAATATCATGGTGACACTGGGCGCGCAGAATGCCTTATATATCATCGCCAGTCTGTTGGTCGGACAGGATACCCACGTTGGGATTGAAAATCCGGGTTATCCTGATGTTCGAAACATTATGCGTCTGAAAACCACTTGCCTGCAGGGCCTGGATGTTGATGAGGAGGGCGTAGTGGTTGATGAAAAACTCAGTCGTTGTGATGTGGTGTATGTGACGCCAAGCCATCAGGTTCCCCGTGGCGTAACGATGTCTCAGCGTCGGCGAAAGGCTTTATTGGAAGTGGCCAGACATGAGGATATTGTGATTATCGAAGATGATTTTGAGGCGGAGTCCAACTTTAAACATGAACCACAACCGGCCCTGAAAAGTCTGGATGACAGTGCGCAAGTGATTTATATCGGGAGCACATCCAAGACATTTGCCCCTGGTTTAAGGCTTGGCTATATGGTTGCGCCAGAAAAAATGATTCAGGAGGCACGTGCCTTGCGCCGCCTTATGTTCCGCCATGTTCCTGCCAATAACCAGCGTGCCGCAGCTCTATTTATTAGTCTGGGACATTACGACAAGATGATCGGGCGTTTGCACACTATCTACAAAGAGCGTTGGCAAGCAATGAATGAGGCCATTGAAAAACACTTGCCCAGTTTGAAATGTATGCCCAACTTTGGCGGTTCGTCATTTTGGTTAGAAGGCGAAGCGGATCTGGATGTGGATGCAATGGCTGCCACATTAGAAAAACAGGGTGTTATCATCGAAAGCGGTAGTGTGTTTTTTATGGGCGAGAACGCGCCAAAAAATCACTTCAGATTGGGCTATGCCTCGATTACAGTGGATAAAATCGAGTCGGGTATTTTGATGATTGCCGATTATCTCTATGGCCACCTGCCCGATTAGGCTCGCTGTTTTTAACACTGGTACCACGATTAACAACATCTGGTTCTATTCACTCTGGTGCGATTTTCCTAGCATCCGTAACACTCAGATTTTATTGAACACAATTGATAGCACAGGAAGGAACAGAAATAATGACCAAAATGACTCCGAGTGAAGCGTTTGTTGAAACATTGGTAGCGAATAATGTTACCGATATTTTCGGCATTATGGGCTCCGCGTTTATGGACGCGATGGATATCTTTACCCCAGCCGGCATTCGCCTGATTCCTGTGGTACATGAGCAGGGCGCGGCACACATGGCTGATGGTTATGCCCGTGTGTCAGGTCGTCACGGTGTATGTATTGGTCAGAACGGGCCAGGTATCACCAACTTTGTAACAGCCATTGCGGCAGCATATTGGGCACATAGTCCAGTGGTGGCGATTACGCCGGAAACTGGTGCCAGCACAACAGGCCTGGGTGGTTTTCAGGAAGCACAGCAGTTGCCGTTCTTTGAAACCATTACCAAGTACCAGGCACACGTGACCATACCAAAGCGTATGGCAGAATTTACCGGTCGTGCGTTTGATATTGCCATGCAGGAAAATGGCCCAACGCAGTTGAACATTCCGCGTGATTTCTTCTACGGTGACATTGAATGTGAAATCCCTCAACCCATCCGCATTGAGCGTGGTGCAGGTGGTGAGAAGAGCCTACAGGAAGCGGCTGATCTTATCGCTCAGGCCAAGACTCCGGTCATTATTTCCGGTGGTGGTGTAGTGATGAGTGGTGCAGTTGATGAGTGTATTGCACTGGCAGAGCGTTTGGGTGCGCCTGTTGTGAATAGCTATCTGCACAATGATTCATTCCCAGCCAGTCATCCACAGTGGTGTGGCCCATTAGGTTATCAAGGCTCAAAGGCTGCCATGCGCTTGATTTCAGAGGCGGATGTGGTCATCGCTCTGGGCACACGGTTAGGCCCCTTCGGTACATTGCCTCAGCATGGCATGGACTACTGGCCGAAAGATGCCAAGATTATTCAGATTGATTGTAATTCCCGTATGCTGGGGCTGGTCAAGAAGATTTCCGTGGGCATCTGCGGTGACGCAGCGGCAGCGGCCACGGCTATCACGCGCTTGATTGCTGATAGAGAACTGGCTTGTGATGCGACGAAAGAAGCGCGTATGGCATACACCGCCAAGACCAAGGCAGAGTGGGAAGCTGAGCTGGATGCGTGGATTCATGAGAAAGATGACTTTAGTCTGGACATGATTGACGAACAGGCCAATGAAGAAGGCAACTTCCTGCATCCTCGTCAGGTGTTACGCGAGCTGGAGAAAGCAATGCCAGCCGATGTAATGGTCTCCACCGATATCGGTAACATTAACTCTGTTGCGAACAGCTACTTACGCTTTGAGCGCCCACGCAGCTTCTTCGCACCAATGAGTTTTGGTAACTGCGGTTATGCACTTCCAACCATTATTGGTGCCAAGCTGGCAGCCCGTGATCGTCCTGCGATTTCCTATGCCGGTGATGGTGCATGGGGAATGAGCATGGTTGAAATCATGACCTGTGTTCGTGAAAACATTCCGGTTACCGCTGTGGTATTCCACAATCGCCAGTGGGGTGCAGAGAAGAAGAATCAGGTGGACTTCTATGGCCGTCGCTTTGTTGCTGGTGAACTGGAGAACCCAAGCTTTGCCGAGATTGGTCGGGCAATGGGCGCAGAAGGTGTGACCGTTGATAAGCTGGAAGATGTAGGGCCTGCGCTAAAAGCAGCGGTGGATCGCCAAATGAACGAAGGTATTACTACGGTACTGGAGATTATGTGTACCCGTGAGCTGGGCGACCCGTTCCGTAAAGATGCGCTGTCTAAGCCTGTTCGTCACTTGGAAAAATATAAAGACTACGTGTAAGCGAGTTATCGGCTGTAGTCGTTGATTGTGCTGGTTCATTGACCAGCCAATCGAACACGTTTGGGCACGCCAGTTATCGCTGGCGTGCTTTTTTCTGCTGTGCATCTTTTGGGATGTGAATATAATATGGGGTGTCAATTTTAAGTCAGCTACATGACTCACTAGACCTTGTTGCAATCCGGGAGTAGCAACCATGAATGTGCGCACTATCTTTGTCCTCACCGCAGTTACCAGTACCGTCGTTACCTTATTACTTAGTCTCGTCTGGAAGCCAGTGTTATGGCTGTTCTTGATTATCGGGCCGTTGGTACTGCTGGGCGTGTACGATATGGCACAAAAGCGCCGCTCGTTGCTCAGGCTGTATCCTGTCATTGGCCATATTCGTTACATGCTTGAATCCATCCGACCAGAAATACAACAGTATTTTATTGAGTCAGATATTGATGGTCGCCCAATAAGCCGCGAATTTCGCTCATTAATCTATCAACGTGCCAAAGGCGTCCGCGACACACGTCCGTTCGGCACCTTATTTGATACGTATCGTGAAGGTTATGAATGGTTGGCACATTCCATTTCACCCAGCCATATTGAGAATCACGATTTACGCGTTATTTATGGTGGGCCGGACTGCAAACAACCTTATGCGGCTTCGCCATTGAATATCTCGGCGATGAGTTTTGGGGCACTCAGTAAAACAGCCATTAAAGCCCTAAACAGTGGTGCCAAAAAAGGTGGCTTTGCCCACAATACTGGTGAAGGTGGGGTCAGTCCTTATCATTTGGAAGCCGGTGGCGATTTGGTCTGGCAAATAAGCACCGGTTATTTTGGTTGCCGAAATGACGAAGGCGGTTTTGATGCGGAACAATTTACCGAGATGGCGAATCTTCCAAACATCAAAATGATTGAAATTAAGCTGTCGCAAGGCGCTAAGCCGGGGCACGGTGGTATTTTACCTGCTGCAAAACTAACAGAAGAAATTGCCGCGATTCGTCACGTTCCTATGGGGAAAGATGTCGTCTCACCATCCAAACATCCGGAATTTTCTGACCCCAAGGGGTTGTTAAGATTCGTCAAACAGCTACGCGACTTATCTAATGGTAAGCCGGTTGGTTTTAAGCTGTGTATTGGCCGGAAGTCTGAGTTTCTAGGAATTTGCAAGGCCATGGTGGAAACGGGCATTACACCCGATTTTATTACTGTCGATGGTGGCGAAGGTGGAACGGGGGCTTCTCCGGTGGAGTTGACGAACTCGGTTGGAATGCCACTGCGTGAGGGCTTGAGTTTTGTCCATTCGGCGCTGATTGGCTTTGGCCTGCGGGATAAAATGCGTCTGACGGCTGCTGGTAAAATCTTTTCTGCTTTTCACATGGTCAGGGTAATGGCGCTGGGCGCTGATACGGTCAACGTCGCGCGTGGCATGATGTTGGCGCTCGGCTGCATTCAATCGCGTAGCTGTAACAATGACCGCTGCCCAACCGGTGTGGCGACACAAAATCCCGATCGCTATATGGCGCTGGATGTGGATGATAAAACACAACGGGTTGCCCGTTATCATCAGTCCATGATTGAGCACCTGGTTGAATTGATGGAGTCTGCAGGCCTGCATTCTGTTGACGAGATTTCCCCCGACCTGGTGATGCGTCGTGTCGATAATGAAACCGTGAAAACATTTTCAGAATTGTATCCTGCATTAAAACCGGGGTGTTTACTCAGTGATGACTCGGTTCCTCAAAGCTGGCGAACAGACTGGGCAAATGCCAGTGCGAATCACTGGTAACGCTAAAATTTGGAGTAAATATCTATGACGATTTTACAGCAACTGATTCAGCGAGCTCAGGCCGCGCCGGGGCGTATTGTTCTGGATGGCGAGGTGCAGTTGGACGCTGCGGTTATTCCATCCATCGCCGCGCGCAAAGTAAAGGATGCAGGGCTTGGCGCGGCCTGCCAATGATTTATCCCGTGGTTGCAGTGTTGCTGCTGTAACGGTGGTGCAAGGGCAAAATAAGCCTGTTCGATGATTTCAGGCGTGAACCAATAGGTGAAATAGTGACGAATATTCTGGAAATGCAGCCCGATCAGCGTGTATCCGTGCGTGATTTATTTGGCATTGATACGGATTTAATGGTGCCAGCATTCAGTGAACGCGATGCGCACGTCCCTGAGGTGGATAATGCTTACCGCTTTAATGCTGATGTGACCCTGGCAATACTGGCAGGTTTTATGAAAGACCGCCGCGTGATGGTGCAAGGTTTACATGGCACGGGAAAGTCTACGCACATTGAGCAGGTCGCTGCCCGCCTGAACTGGCCTTGCACTCGTGTCAATCTGGACGGTCATATTAGTCGTCTGGATTTGGTGGGTAAGGACACCATTATCCTGAAAGATGGCAAACAGGTAACAGAGTTTCAGGAAGGCATTATTCCCTGGGCATTGCAACGTCCTACTGCGCTGATTTTTGATGAATATGATGCGGGTCGCCCGGATGTCATGTTTGTTATCCAGCGGATTTTGGAGCGTGACGGCAAATTCACGTTACTGGATCAAAATAAAGTCATCAAGCCTAATCCTTATTTCCGCCTGTTTGCTACCGCGAATACCGTGGGGCTGGGGAATCTAAACGGCCTTTATCATGGCACACAGTTGTTGAACCATGCACAAGTGGATCGCTGGAACATCGTGACCACGCTAAATTATCTGCCGCATCAAGAAGAGATTGAGATTATCGCTGCACGTGTCGCGTCCATGAACAATGAGCGTGACCGCAAAGTGCTCAGTGGTATGGTGGCGCTGGCCGAGTTGACCCGTAATGGCTTTGCGGCTGGTGACTTATCCACCTTAATGTCGCCACGTACCGTTATTTCATGGGCGGAAAACTATGAAATTTTCCGTGATTTGGGGGTGTCATTCCGTCTTTCTTATTTGAATAAATGTGATGAAGCGGAGCGCAGTACCGTTGCAGAATACTATCAACGCTGTTTTGATCAGGAGTTGCCGGAATCCTATGCGGTAGCGATGGAAAATATGCAAGTCACGGACGGCGCAAAACGTGCGGGTCATTAAGTGTCTGACGCCATTCAACACACCCAACAGCATGAGAAAATAGAAGCGCTGTGTAGTGCTGCAGTGCGGGCGGTATCCGGTAGTCCTCTACTGCATTTTCGGGCGCGTAAGCTCTATAACGGCACACAAAAGCTGCCAATTAACGCCGCCCACCTACAAGCAGACCCTGATACGGATGGCTTCTTATCGCAACGCGCAATTAGTGATGCGATGGCATTGCGCTTTCAATATCATGATCCAGCTATTCACAATCAGTATTGCCCCAGTGATGCCGTGGAGCGGTTGATCTTTGAATTATTGGAACAGATACGGGTTGAAAGCCTGGCACCGGCACGTTTTCCCGGAGTTCGCCAGAATCTAAAACAACGATTTACCGACTGGTCGCTTGAGTTTTATCAATCAGGCTTGACCGAAGGGCAGTTTGGTATTCTGCTTTACACCATTTCGCAAATTGTCTGGTCAAAATTAAATCGTTGGCATGTGATTGAGCAAACTGAAGATCACATTGAAGCCACCCGTGCCAGCCTGGTGCCCTCAATGGGGAATGACCTGAAAGGCTTGATGTGCAATGTGGAGAACCAGGAGGGCTATGCACAATATGCCTTATCCATTGCACAACTGGTGACGCATTTAATGCAATCCACCACCGAAGGACCTGCGAGTCGTAATCGTGAGGAGCCGCAAGAAGACGACCTGAGTCAGTTCAAGCTGTTGCTGGATTTTGATGATGAAGATGACGAAATTCTGAGTCAGGCAAAAAGCGGGGATAGCCGTGTCTTTGAGGAAGCCTCAGGTGCTTATCGGGTGTTTACTCATCGATATGATCGGGAAGTGGATGCCACCACCTTGGTGCGTAAGGAGCAGCTCGCTGGGTTTCGTCACCAATTGGATGAAGCCATTGCCGAGCACAGCGTCAACATCCCGCGCCTGAGCCGCAAACTCACTGCTTTATTTGCAGAGCCCATGCGTGACGGTTGGGACTTTGGGCAGGAGGAAGGCTACCTTGACGGACGGCGTTTGACTCAGTTGATCTCATCACCCACCGAACGGCGGCTATTTCTGCGTGAGCGTTATGTACCAAAGGCCGATTGTGCCATGACCTTTTTGCTGGACTGCTCTGGTTCCATGAAGCAGCACACAACGAATGTCGCCATGCTGGTGGACATTTTGGTACGTGCCTTGGAGCAGGCAGGTGTTATGACCGAAGTGCTTGGCTTTACCACGAATGCGTGGAACGGCGGGCGTGTGGCAAAGGACTGGCTAAAAGCAGGGCAACCAGAGCACCCCGGCAGACTGAATGAAACATGCCACATGATATTAAAATCAGCCGATACCAGTTGGCGACGCAACCGCCGTGGTATTGCCAGCTTGTTCAAGCATAGTCTGTTTCGTGAAGGCGTGGATGGCGAAGCATTGCTGTGGGCTTGTGGTCGCTTAGCATCCCGGAACGCACGGCGTAAAATTGTTATCGTCATTTCCGATGGCTCGCCAATGGATACGGCGACCAATAAAGCCAATGATGAGTTTTATCTGGACAATCATCTCAAAGCGGTCGTTGAGCATATTGAGATGCAAGGGGAGGTTGATGTATTTGGCTTGGGTGTCGGGTTGGATTTGAGCCCATTTTATCGCTGTTGTCATGCTATTGATCTGGAGCAAGGACCTACTCAGGAAGTGTTTGGTGAGATTATTGCCTTGTTAGCACGACGTAATATCTAACAGGTGGAGTACACAATGCCTAGACCAAAAACTAAGGAAGAACTTATCAATGCCTCCACAGCTAATTTTGCGAAGCTATGGAAGTTGATTGATTCAATGCCTGATGTGGCATTAAACACAGCGTTTGATTTTTCTGCCGATCCCAAGAAAACAGAAGCGCATTGGGCGCGGGATAAGAACCTGCGGGATGTGTTAGTACATCTTTATGAATGGCATCAGTTACTTATTCGCTGGATAAAGGCCAATACCTCTGGTGAGAAAGCCGCTTTTCTTCCTGAGCCATTTAATTGGAAGACGTATGGCGACATGAACGTGGCATTCTGGGAGAAGCACCAGAATACTTCGCTTGCTGAGGCTAAGGAAATGGTGAAATCCAGCCACGATGCCGCATTAGCTCTGATTGCAACACTTTCAGACGAGCAGCTTTTTACCAAGAAGTACTTTGACTGGACAGGTACCACGACAGTCGGTAGCTACTGTATATCATCATTATCCAGCCACTATGATTGGGCAATTAAAAAGCTGCGGGCGCATGTCAAAAATGTATCGGCTTAGGCTTGGCGTGTAAGGACGCTTTATAAAACAAGGAATTAGCAACAAGGCGCTTAGTTCGTTATAGGTCATGTAATCACCTAAATAGCACCATCCCCGCCCGAATCCGCAGCAGTGTTGTGACTGCACAGAGCGTTGCAAAGCCGTAAGCAAATACACTAAACCACTGTGGCCAGATACACATGAAAGCAAACACTGTAATCGTTTCCGTCGCTTCTGTGAGTCCTCCCAGATAATAAAAACTTTTATTGGGATATGCGCTGCTGTCCATTTGTCGCTTGGCAGCAATGACGGCAAATGCCAGAAAGCTGGTGCCGGTTCCAATAAATGCATAAATCAATACTGCCGCTGCCAGTGCATTTTGTTCTGGATGAGCCAGCGCAAAGCCCAGTGGGATGGATGAGTAAAAGAGGAAATCCAGTACAATATCCAAAAAACCACCACTGTCTGTTGCTGTGCCAAGACGTGCCAGTGTGCCATCCAGTCCATCCAGCAGACGATTGAGTAAAATAAATAACAATGCCAATAGGGGAAGTTCCAGCAACAGTGACGGTAGAGCCAGCAAGCCGATTACGAAGCCTGCCACGGTCACTTGGTTGGGGCGAATCCCTTGCTGTTTCAGTCGGGTAGCCAGTGAGAGCTGAAAGTTGCGGCTTTTTTCCAGAATAATGCGGTCAAACATGATCAGCTCCCGCGCGATAAAGTTCCAGCACACGGCCTTGGGGTGGAATGTCTCCAGCGTCATGTGTCACCAACAGACTGGGAATCTGTCGAGCTTTGATCCGATCATACACAAATTGGCGGAACTGCTGGCGCAGTGCGGTATCCAGCTTGGAGAAGGGTTCATCCATTAATAGTGCATCCGGTTCTGCAATTAAGGCACGTAGCAAGCTAACCCGCGCCCGCTGCCCGCCGGATAGAGTCGCCGGATCGCGGTTGTAAAAGCCATTCAGTTCCGCATCACTTAATACTGACTCAATCGCCTGACGTCGCGCCGCTTTTCCCTTGGTTGTCGCGGGCAGAGCATAGGCCAGATTGTCACCTACACTGAAGTGCGGGAATAACAGATCATCCTGAAACAAGATGCCTACACGACGCTTTTCAGTGGCCAGATGATCAATGCGTTGTTCACCCAGCCATGCCTCACCGGTGATTTTAAACATGGCTTGGGGTACCCCGATGAGCCAGTTGAGCACTGTGGATTTTCCCACGCCGGACACACCCATGAGCGTCATGACTTCTCCCGGTTTGATCATGAAATTCAGCGGACCGACTAAGGGTGAACCTGTTTTATAGATAATGTGCAGATTTTTAACGACTAATGTTTTCACGTTATTTAAGCCCCTGACGGTTACGGCTGTACCATGCGGTTAATACGATGGCCAGCATGAAGGCACACAATGGCAAGGCCGTCTGCAACAGACTTTGTACGGCCAGCACACGCCGGTTGCCGCCTGCGCTGAGTGCAACAGCTTCGGTAGTGACCGTGGCAAAGCGTCCTCCCCCTGAAAATAAGGTAGGAATATATTGCGCGACACTCACAGCAAAGCCCACGGACATGGCTGCCAGAATAGGGCGGATCAACATGGGCCACTTTACACTCAGGCAAGCTTGTAAATGACTACGCCCAAGTGCCTGTGCTGTCAGCATATAACGCGGATCAAATTGCTTATACGGGCCAACCAACACCAATAACATATATGGAAACGTCCATGCCAGATGACTCCAGATAACACCAATGGCGGTACTGTCCAGATTCAGGTGCAGTAATACTTGATATTGCGCGGCGGCAATGGGCAATGAGGGAAGAATCAACGGCGCATACAGCCAGCCATGATGTTTAGCTGAACCCCATTCCAGCCATAGCAGCGTGAGTGGCAGGGCAAGCATGACCGTGACCATAGCAATCCATAAAGTCGTCAGCATCGGGCCAAAATCGGCGCTGTACCAGCTTGTTAAGGTTAGGGTGTTTGGCCAAAGGTTTGGAAAGAACCACCCACCCGCAACTGACCATAAACCAAGCATGGCCAATGCCAGCCAACCGGGTATAAAGATGGGGATACCCGCCAAGGCATTGCCCCGAGCCGTTTTTCCGTTGGTGCGAATGCCACGGGGATTGCGATACAAACGCTTGATAAGTGCCCAAATGCCGCGCCCCAATAAAATCAGTACAGCCAGCAATAGAATCAGGCATAAGGCTGAGGCACTGCCTTTAGCCTGTGTGAGTGCGTTTGGGTCGGTCAGCCATTGCCAGCTAATCACGGCTAACGTTGGCGGGGTAGATGGGCCAAGGATTACCGCCATATCCACCACCGATAGGCTATAAGCTAACACCGCCACCAAAGGCCAGGCCATGCGGGGTAATAGTTGTGGCAATAATGCTGTTAGCCATGCCTGGCGGCGTGAATAGCCTAAACTATTCGCCAGTGTAATTTGTCGGGAAATGGCTTGTTCGCCTAACAAGGTTGCCATGACCCACAGCAAAAACCATGTTTCCTTGATGGCCAAGGTCAACGTCAGACTAATGGCGTAGGGGTCGCGGATACTTACCCATTGTGGCGGGCTGCTCCATGCCAATACGTTGGCTAAACCACGCACAAACCATCCTGAGGGAGCCACCAAAAAGGCAATGCCAATGGCGAATGCAACGTGTGGAAAAGCTAAAAACAGTGGCAACTGCCTTTGTGTCGTTGCCCACCCCCGATTAGGATACAGCCAAATCGCAATGGCACAGGTGGTGCTGAGTGATAATAATGTCGAGCCAACGGCTGTCATTAGTGTACTGGTCAGCGCACCGAAAAACTGGTTATCGCTGATTAAAGCCTGCCAAACGTCCATGCTGAACGCTGGCCACAGCACTTGCAGCAGTCCGGGTACAATCGGCAATAAAATCAAGCATACCCCCGCACTTGCCAACAAACGAGCCAGTGAGATTTTGCCACTGGCTTTCGCTTTAAATTTAGCAGGGGGAGTGACGTGATTTACTGACTGCCGTAACGTTTCAGCCATTCCGTTTCCAGTGCTTCAACCCATGTTGCATGGGGTTCCGCTAATGTTGGCACGACTTCGGTTAAGCCACCGGGGGCACGTTGCTTAAAGACTGCTCTTTGCTCGGCGGTGAGCTTTGCCGCATCCAACACCGAGGGATCGCCCCACACGTTAATGTCTGCCTTGCGTACTTGTGCTTCTGGCGATAACAGAAAGTTCGCAAACACCTGTGCGCCTTCTTTGGCTTTGGCATTAAACGGGATTGCTACAAAGTGAACATTGCCGATAGTGCCTTTGGTGAAACCAAAACTATAAGTGCTAGGTGGTAACTGCGCCTTGGCAACCAGGTTTGCGCCTTCATTTGGGTTAAAGGTGAGCGATAATTGCAACTCCCCATCGGCAAGTTTTTGGTGCATTTCAGCGTTAGTTGCAGGGAACGCTTTTCCCTTACGCCATGCAACCAGGTGCAGTTTATCCAAATAATCCCACAATGGCTGGCTGGCCGTGGCAAAGGTTTTGGGGTCAACGGGTTTGGCTAACTGCGCGGGGTCGCTGATTAATTCACTCAACAGTTGCTTGAGGAAGGTGGTACCGTGAAAGTTTGGTGGCTTGGGATAACTCACACGCCCCGGATGTTTGCTGGCAAAGTCCAGTAATTCAGTCGCCGAGCGGGGCGGTTGTGGCACGGCATTTTTATCCGCAATAAACGTGAGCTGCGCCGTTCCCCACGGGGATTCCAAGCCATCGGTACTTTCTGAAAAATCTTGTTGTACCGGCTTTTGGGTATCGACATATTGCCAGTTTGGGAGTGACTCCGCCCAAGGCCCAAACAGTAGGCCGTTGGTTTTCAGCGCACGAAAGTTCTCACCATTCACCCACATCAAATCAACCGAGCCACCTGTGTCACGGCCTGCCGCTTTTTCAGTTTTAATGCGTTTCACCACTTCAGCCGCATCAGTAATTTTCACCAGCTCAACAGTAACTCCATATCGTTTTTTTACCTCTGCCCCCGCCCACTCGATGTAGTCGTTGATATTTTCACTGCCTCCCCACGCATTGAAATACACGGTCTGGCCTTTGGCATTTTTGCTAATGGCATCCCATTTATCATCGGCAACAGCTGGTAGCGTCAATATTGTCCCTGCAAGCGCCAGAATTGTGGCCGTGAGTAAGTGTTTCTTCATAAGTCATTCCCGTTAGAGTGAGTGAAATAAGCTGAGTAACTGCCTGTTTTGAATCCGTTGTTTTTGAGCCAAAACGGTGTCAGCGGTGTAGCATGGTAAGTTTTTGATGATAAGGGAGTCAAATTTCAGCAGCTACCCACTGAAATGATATTGTCTTATTAATGAGAAAAATACAGACTTTATGATATAAAACTATCCGTCTTAATCTCAGTGTTCCATAAAATACAACCGCTAGTCACCTCTACCATAGTAGCGCGATGAGTTTTGTTTAATTCTGGCAGATACCCCCAGTCAATTAAACAATAAGGATTAAACTATGCTCAAAAATCACGCTGCATTTCGCATGATTCTGATCGGCGCCTGTCTTTGGCCGGTCTCTCACGTTAGTGCGGATGTTTTATCATCGACTGTCACCGAAGATCTGAGAGAACCCACCGGGACTTACGATACCGACGCACCCACACTGCTTAATATGAAACTAAAGACAGTGATCAGTGAGGGCGCGTGTGTTACAGGTGACTACAGTGGCTGTACGTTAAATGATGTACTAAACGACATTGACAGTAGCGATGACTTCAAACCGGAAATCCGAGTACACATGACGGCGGATGATTACCCTGATGATGGCCTGTCATCCAATGCTGAACTGCGACAGCGTGGTTCAACCAGTCGTGGCGCACCACAAAAGTCATTCCGTGTGAAGTTGGATAAACGCATTGATTTATGGCGTGGCGAGCGTCGTATTCAGTTGCTCAAAAGCTTCTGGGACTTTAGCCGTATCCGCAACAAGCTCAGTTACGACTTATTTGTCGATATTCCAAATCTGCCGAGTATGCGCACACAGTTTGTGAAGCTGAGGATTGAAGATCAAGGCGTTACTGAGAATTACGGCTTATATACGCAGGTGGAGCATTTTGGTAAGGAGTATTTAAGGCGACGGGGTTGGGATGATGATTCCGGTGTCTACAAGTCGGAGAATTTTTACTTCAAGATGGATTCGGCCTTCGCGCTAGATGAAAACGGCGAGCCGATTGATGAAGATGCGTTTGAAGAATTGATGGAAATTAAGCGCGGTGATGATCATCGTGCATTTGTGGCGATGCTGGAAGATTTGAATAATCCTGATCTGGATTTTGAGTCACAAGTATTTGATAAGTATTACAATAAAGACAATTATTTGACGTGGTTTGCAGTCAATATCTTACTTGATAACTACGACACCAACTTTCATAACTACTATTTGTATAATCCCAAAGGCACAGAAAAATTCTACTTTGTCCCGTGGGATTATGATCTGTCATTGGGTGCCTTGTTTGATACCAACGAGAGCCAACGGACTGACTTGGCGCGTTGGATTCAGTCCCATGCGAATTGGTGGGGGCAGGAAATTCACCAGCAATTCCTCAGGCAGCCGGGTAATCTTGACCTGCTAAAAGAAGCAGTGAGGGAAGTTAAGAATAAATACCTGACCCGCGCCAAGTTGCAGGAAAAAGCGGATAGTTATTACGACATCGTATTCCCGCTGATCAGTTCACAACCCGATATCAGGAGACTCTACTTGGGTGATACCGATCCAGAAAAAATTGCAGCTTATAACCGTATATTCTCCAGCTTGGCGGATAGAGTCGAAGAAAACTATGAGCAGTTTTTGGAGACAATAGGTGATCCGATGCCATTTAATCTGGAAGAACCAGAGAAAAATGAGGCAGGTGGTTATACCTTCAAATGGTCAGAGTCTGAGTCAATCCTTGGGCAAACTATTCGTTACGACCTGGAAGTCTCAACATCGAAGCAGTTTGATGAAGATGACTTGGTGGTTAGGGAAACAGGTATTCAGGGAAGAAGAATCACCATTCCGTGGCCTTATGAGGCTGGAAGGTATTATTACCGTGTTATCGCGCGTGATGCTGATGCTCCAACGCAATACTGGCAGGTTGCTTACGATCCAATCATTATGGATGATGGGAGTGAGGCATTTGGTATTGTTGCTTTTGATGCCACGCCAGACAGTGCCGATGCTTTTCCGGTGGGCGTACCGGATACTGCTTCGGTAAATAGTGGTGGATCCGTTGTTATTGATGTATTGGCCAACGACGGCGGTTCCGGGCTTTATATTGCGTTTTCTGATCCTTGGTCAGAGAAAGGCGGCTCAGTATCCATTTCGGATAACAAAATCAACTACTCACCAAAGCCTGGATTCACCGGGACTGATCGTCTGTGGTATGACTTGGCCGACTCTCAGGGGCGTCGCACCTTCTCTGTGGTAACTATTACCGTATCGAATGATGCTAGTAGTGATTATCCAGTGGCAAATCTTGATTATGTGGATACCACGGCAGGCAACTCCGTAGTCATTGACGTACTGGCCAATGATACAGGGGATGGGCTGTATATTGCGGAGACAGACGAGTGGTCAGAAAAGGGTGGTTCGGTATTCATTTCGAATAACAAAATCAACTACTCACCAAAGCCTGGATTTACCGGAACAGATCGTTTGTGGTATGACATCGCAGACTCTCAGGGACGTCGTAATTTCTCGGAAGTAACGATTACCGTGTCTGGCGATGATAATACGGCTTATCCGGTTGCGAACCGTGACTATGTGAGCACTACACCAGGGAGCACTTTGGTCATTGACGTGTTGGCCAATGATACAGGCTCTGGATTGGTGATTGACAGTACCGATCCTTACTCATTGAAAGGTGGAAGAGTATCCATCGAGAATAATCGTATTGTCTATCGGCCCAAGTCTGGTTTCACCGGCGAAGATAAGTTGTGGTATAACATGAAGGACAATCAAGGGCGTCTTAACAGTGCGCGGGTTACGATTACTGTAGAAGCTGAATCGGCTTATCCAGTAGCATACGCGGACAATATTACGACCTCTGTTGGGACAGCGATTCTGTTTAACCCACTGGAAAATGACACCGGAACCAATTTACAAGTGATTGACGTGGACAGTGGTTCTGAACAAGGTGGTACGGTGGAAATTGTGGACGGACAATTGCGCTATACGCCAAGATCTGGCTTTTCAGGAACAGATGAGTTTTGGTACGCCATGAGTGACAATCAAGGACGGACGAACTCGGCAAAGGTTACTGTGGTGGTGAATTAGATAGGCCCAAAGCCGGCGACTCAAAGCAACTTGGGTCGCCGGGTGACTCAGTAGTGAATCAGCGCACTATCACGCCGACTTGCGAGCAAAAAGTGACTGCACAATATAGGCTAAAATCGTCATTCCGACAGCCCCGCCCACACCAATCAGTATCAGCATAATCACATCAATCGGCCCACCAATATCTGCGAAATTGGAGTTGGTGATAATAAAAATGAAGGCAATGCTGACGGCTGCACCAACGGGTGCCCAAAGTTCAGCACGTACCAGCCGCCGCGCTTCGATTTTTTTGTCCCGAATAATTATGAAAATAAAGACTAACGCAATAACTCCGCATGCAATCATTAAGCCCCAGAATAAGCGTGGACCAAACATTTCCTCGAAAACAGTCAGCAGTGTTTCAAATGTTAATTCGTTCATTGTCGGATTCTCCTCAGGCTTTGCCGCGTAGCATGGCGTTATAAGTGGCTTTCAGCGCAATTTCCTTCATTAGCCATGAAATCCATAGTTCTTCCAGCGGCGCTATCACGCCGGGGAATGAAGGGGTCAGATTATTTTTGTAATCAAACTCAACCAGCATCGCACGTCCGATGCGAGTAATCAGTGGGCAGGAGGTATAACCATCATAGCGAGCATCACTCTGCTTGTCTGCAATGTCAGCGACCAAGTGCGCTTCTACCACCGGCACTTGCCACTTCACCGATGCAGCAGTTTTACCCTTAGGCACACCCGCAACATCGCCCACAGAGAAAATTTCAGGGAAGCGTGGGTGACGCAAAGTGTGTTTATCTGCTGCAACCCAGCCCTGATCAACCCATTTGTCAGCCCAAGGTAGCGGTGAGTTGCGAATAACATCGGGCGCACGCATGGGGGGAATGACATTAATGAAGTCAAACTCCATCTCCTTGTCGCCATCTGGTGTGGCAAAGGTGGCGATGCCTTTATCCGGATCAATCGCCTTCATGACATGGTTATACACGGTATCAAAGCCGCGTTGTTCAAATAACATACGCACTTTCTCATTGACGATGGGCACTGAGAACAGCGAGCCAGCGTGTGCGGCATAATGAATCTTCACCTTGCCACGATTTTTCTTTTTACGGGCATAATCATCGGTAAGGAAGGTGTACTTCAGCGGCGCACCAGCACATTTCATTTCAGTGGCTGGACGGGTGAACAAGCCCACGCCCCCGGTGTCGGTGAACTTGTCCATTGCCTGCCAGGTTTTGGCGGCTTGCTCCGGGCCAGCATAAACAGCACCAACGCCATTTTTACCGACCATATCCAAATCAAAACCCTCAATAGCGTTCCAATCTAATTTGATTCCGGCAGCCACAACCAGGTGATCATAAGGAATTTTTTGACCGGACGCTGTGGTAACGGACTTACCTTCGGGATCAATCTCGGCAGCGGCTTCCTGGATCAACTCGACACCGGCTGGAATCCAGTCAGTGGTTTGGGTGACTGAGTAATTGGCTGGCTTCAATCCTGCTGCAATCAATGTAAAGCCGGGCTGATAGAAATGCTGCTTTCGTCCATCAATGAGTGTTATTTTTGCACCGTCCAAACGCCTACTCAGCCGGTTGGCAAGCGCCGTTCCCGCCGCCCCTGCACCGAGGATAACAATTTTAGCGGATGTTTTTACTGCGGGGGTTCGAGCTGAGAGGTTAGTACCCGCCATCGAAAGCGCCGTAGCACCTGCTGTCATACCAAGAAACTTGCGTCTGTTAATCATAATTATCATCTACCATTCACGGTTTTTGTTAAGCGGAAGACCTCATTTTGGGGTATAAAAGCGCCCCGCCATTCTAGCAACGTCCCCCAGTGTGCTGTGATAAACGCTATTGTTCCTTGATAATTATCAAGATTTACCTGATGTGGTCATTGCAGAATCAGGCACGCTGTTTGTGTTATTTATGTGGATATTCAGTAACCTGCTTGAATCTTCCGGTTTAAATCAGGACAATGCCGTGCTTTCAGTGTGCAAGTTACCGAGGTTTCAAACATGCAACGCAATAGCACTGCCGAAGTGCGGCAGCAGTTTCTGGATTTTTTTGCTAGTAAAGGGCATGAAGTTGTTCCGTCCAGCTCATTAATTCCCGGCAATGACAAAACCTTACTCTTCACCAATGCAGGAATGGTGCAGTTTAAGGATATTTTTACGGGCGATGAGACTCGCGCTTATACCAGAGCTGTTACTTCACAGCGTTGTGTGCGTGCTGGTGGCAAGCACAATGATTTGGAAAATGTTGGTTACACTGCACGACATCACACATTTTTTGAAATGCTGGGTAACTTCAGCTTTGGTGATTACTTCAAAAAAGAAGCCATCCATAATGCCTGGGAATTTCTTACGGAAGTCATTAAGCTGCCAAAAGAAAAACTCTGGGTGACGGTTTACGCAGAAGATGATGAAGCCGCGAATATCTGGATTAATGAAATCGGTTTTCCAGAAGCGCGTATTAGCCGTATTGGGGATAAACCTGGTAAACGCTATGAAAGCGATAACTTCTGGGCAATGGGTGATACCGGCCCTTGTGGGCCGTGTTCCGAAATCTTCTACGATCATGGTGAAGAAATTTGGGGTGGCCCGCCGGGAACACCGGAAGAAGATGGTGACCGTTTCATTGAAATCTGGAATCTCGTATTCATGCAGTTTGAGCGTTTTCCTGATGGCACTATGAAGCCGTTGCCTAAGCCGTCGATTGATACTGGCATGGGGCTGGAGCGTTTGTGCGCGATTTTACAAAACGGCCATAGCAACTATGACATTGATTTATTTCAGTATTTGATTAAAAAAATCGCGGCAATGGCCAATGTCACGGACTTGGAAAATGCGTCACTGAAAGTTATCGCAGATCATATTCGTTCGTGTGCGTTCCTGATTCTGGATGGTGTCGTGCCATCAAACGAGGGGCGTGGTTATGTGTTGCGTCGGATTATTCGTCGTGCTGCACGTCATGGTCACAAGTTGGGTCTGGAAGGCGCATTTTTCTATAAACTGGTGCAGCCATTGGTGGATCAAATGGGCGCGGCTTATCCTGCCTTGGCAGAAGCCCAGACCAGTATCGAAAGCACCTTAAAAAAAGAAGAGAAGCGTTTTGGTGAAACACTGGATAAGGGCATGAAGCTGCTGGATGAGGCCATTGCGGAACTTCGTGATGACGTACTTCCGGGCGAAGTGATGTTCAAGCTATACGACACCTTTGGCTTCCCCGCTGACCTGACAGCCGATATTGTGCGTGAGCGTGGTTTAAAAGACGACTGGGCGGGCTTTGAGGCAGCGATGCAGAAGCAAGTGGAAGCCTCCCAAGCTGCGGGTAAATTTGGTGCCGATTACACCAGTAAACTGGATGTGGAAGGCGCAACAATCTTCACTGGTTACGACGGCGTTGATAGCGAGCAGTGTGAGGTCGTGTCGGTGTTTGTGGAAGGCGATGCAGTAGAAAAAATCGCTGCAGGTCAGTCCGCACAAGTGGTATTGAACACCACGCCATTCTATGCCGAGTCGGGTGGTCAGATTGGTGATACGGGTCGGTTGACTTCCGCTTCAGCAAGCTTTGTTGTAACAGATACCCAAAAGCAGAGTGATGTCTTTATTCATTACGGCACATTGAGCGAAGGCACGTTAAGCGTGGGCGACCACGTTGCTGCGCATGTTGATGCAGCGCGTCGCCAGTCCATTGTACTGAACCATTCCGGTACCCACTTGATGCACCAGGCGATGCGCGATGTGTTAGGTAAGCACGTTGAGCAGAAAGGCTCGCTGGTCACGGATGAGCGTTTGCGCTTTGACTTCTCTCAACCGGAGCCGGTTAGCGCGGCACAAATTGCTGAGATAGAGCACCTTGTTAATGAAGAAATTCGCAGCAATGTCACTACAGAAATAGAAGTAACTAGTATGGATCGCGCACTGGAAAAAGGCGCAATGGCGTTATTTGGTGAAAAGTACGGCGATGATGTTCGAGTTGTGAGTATGGGTCCATCAAGCGAACTGTGTGGCGGTACGCATGTGAGCCGTACTGGTGAGATTGGCATCTTCAAAATTGTCAGTGAAAGTGGGGTGGCCGCAGGTGTGCGCCGTGTCGAAGCCATGACAGGTGAGGGCGCTTTGTCGTGGATGGATGAGCGCGAAGCTGAGCTGGCGTCGATTGCCAAATTGGTCAAGTCCAGTGTCTCTGATGCACCGGGCAAAGTGAAACAATTGGTGGATAAAAATCGTCAGTTGGAAAAAGAGCTGGAGCAACTAAAAGCAAAGCTGGCCGCACAAGCTGGAAACAATCTGCTCTCTCAGGCAGTTGATGTGGGCGGTATTCAGGTATTAGCGGCGAACCTTGAGGGGGCTGATCCAAAGTCACTGCGTGATACGGCAGATCAGCTAAAGAATAAGTTGGGCAAAGCTGCTGTGGTGGTGGCCACCGTTAAGGGCGACAAGGTGAGTTTAGTGGCTTCTGTCACCAAGGCAGAAAGCGCCATAATCAAAGCAGGTGAGTTGTTGGGCTTTGTCGCTGGGCAAATTGATGGTAAAGGCGGTGGTCGCCCTGACATGGCACAAGGTGGGGGGAATAATCCCGCAGCATTGCCAGCAGCGTTAGATTCTGTGGTGAACTGGGTTAAGGAACGAGTGTAAATGGCACTGATCGTACAAAAATATGGCGGGACTTCTGTGGGAAGTCCTGAGCGGATTCAAGAGGTCGCCAAGCGTGTGATTCGCTGGCGTGAGCGTGGTAATGATGTGGTCGTGGTGGTTTCGGCGATGTCGGGGGAAACAAACCGTCTGCTGGGCTTGATTAATGCCCTGAATGCAGAAGGGTCTGCCCGTGAAAAAGACGTAGTGCTCTCGACGGGTGAACAAGTCACCATCGGCTTGTTAGCGTTGTGTCTGGAGTCGATGGGCTGCCCTGCAAAGTCATATACGGGCCAGCAGGCACGTTTGATGACGGATAATGCATACAGTAAAGCGCGTATCCGGGAAATTGATGACAGCAAAATCCGCGCAGACCTGAAGCAGGGTCGTGTCGTTGTAGTTGCGGGGTTTCAGGGGGTGGATGCTGAAGGCAATATCACAACACTAGGGCGGGGTGGTTCGGACACTACTGCGGTGGCGTTAGCGGTGGCTCTGAAAGCAGATGAGTGCCAAATTTATACCGATGTAGATGGTGTTTATACAACCGATCCGCGCGTGGTATCAGATGCCTCACATATCCCTAAGCTGGCGCTGGAAGAGATGCTGGAAATGGCCAGCCAAGGCTCAAAAGTCTTACAAATTCGGGCGGTCGAGTTCGCTTATAAATATGATATGCCAATTCGTGTGCTCTCAAGCTTCGATGATGGTGACAATGGTAAAAGTACGCTAGTAACGCGTGAGGATGATATTATGGAAGAAGTAGTGGTTCGTGGTGTGGCTTTCAATCGGGATGAAGCCCAGCTGACCATTAAAGGCGTACCGGATACACCGGGTGTTGCCTTCAATATATTGGGTCCAATTTCTGATGCTAACATCGAAGTGGATATGATCCTGCAAAATGTTGGAACGGACGGTACAACCGATTTCACCTTCACTATCAATCGTGGTGACTATACCGAAGCAATGGGCATTCTACAGGCAACGGGTGATGCGCTTGGTGCAACGGAAGTGAAAGGGGATGACCGCATTGCCAAGGTATCCATCGTTGGTGGCGGTATGCGCTCACACGCGGGGGTGGCCAGCCAAATGTTTAAAGCACTGTCTGATGAGGGCATCAATATCCGTATGATCTCCACATCGGAAATCAAGATTTCGGTTGTGGTTGATGAAAAGTACTTGGAATTGACCATCAGGACGCTACACGAAGCGTTCAAATTAAATGGGCAAATGAGCTGATAGCATCATTAGTTTTGTTAATTAAGTCTAAGTTCAGCTAATTTATGCGAACTTAGCCCCTGTCTTCACCCATGTTGTTTCGGTGCAACAACCAAAAATGATAATCGGCACATGGATAAGTCACAAATAACGAAGCCACTTTTTGGCACGGGGTAGTATAAAAATCATTAAACGGAGAACTAGGGATGTTGATTCTAACGCGTAGAGTAGGAGAGACGCTGATGATAGGGGATGATGTAAGCGTGACGGTTTTAGGTGTGAAGGGCAATCAAGTGCGAATTGGCATTGATGCACCTAAGGACGTGGCGGTTCACCGCGAAGAAATCTATGACAGAATAAGGGACGAAGAATCAGTGGTCATTGACCTTGAGGCTAAGGTCAGTCAGGGGTAGCACTTAACAAATATAGGAAAACTCGGCGCGGGTTTGCATGTGAATGCCGGCCTGCGCCTTCTGATGTGGCCGGCATGAAGCCACTTGTTTATCGCAATCACTCACCCAAAATAATCTGTCCAAACACGCTTGGGTTCTTCCATGCCTGATCCACTGCCGCATTCCAAGAAATTTTGGCATCACGATAGTGACCATTGTCGTCATCATTGACCTGAACATCAAAGCCCATACGCATTCCGGCTTTGGGTGTTACTTTTAGTAACCGCCACGGAATGGAAGCCTCCAGATGATATCCAGTTTTGGTTTTAAGCATTTCGTATTGAATATCACTTGTATCCTGTTGAGGTGAACTGCCGCCAAGGCTGATGTTGTCGTCATTCATGCGGAAGGTCATTTGAAAATCATCCTTACCGTCAAACTTATCCTGGCGCGAACCATCTGCGTCGAGATAAATTTCAATGGAGTCATCCGCCCAAAGCTGTTTGGAGTCTTTGACAAGTCGCTCATCATGAACACCAACCCAAATGTGTAAACCGCGCTCATCCCATACGGCGCGCCACATGGCAGATAAATCCTGTACGTCATTAATCGTACCTTTCATCAACGTAGCAATCCGATGTGCTGGCACCTTACGTAATGAACTTGCCGAGCCACGCTGGATGGTCACGCTTGAAGGATCACGTTGGGCCGGTGCGTTGCCGGTTGCTAAATGCTGGGGGATGAACCCCGGTTTTGGTAAACGTGCTTGCTCACCCGTTTCACAACCTTGCCACCAACAGCGCTCACCACGATTAAATGCAAGTAAGGCCTGGTACTTTGGTGCATCCGCATTAGGCTGGTTAATGTATTCCTTAATCCCCCAACTACCATGCCATGTATGTGGACGCGGTGCAGAGAAGGCAATAAACAAGTTGCCACCCACCGATTTCCAGTCCGACAGAAAACGGTAATACTCGCGTGCCATGCGTGGATCGCGGTTGGCTGCAACCAAATAGGGAGTCGCGCCCTCTGTGAGCTTATGGGTCTTGTGATCGACCAAATGTTGACCGCCTTCGTATGCAACCAAATCAACACCATAGGCTTTAGCAACCTCTGATTGCTGGCGAATTATTTTCATCAAATTATGAATAGAGTAGCGGTTATCCGCTGCTGACAATAGCTCAAATACTTGATCGGTCTGGGTGATAGACTTGAGTTTATCTTGAGCAATATAAAAATAGGGCGCAATCGCTAATGCATCGACATGCTGGTAGGCTTTTTGATAAGCCAGAATGGTTTCACTCATTGCCGGATCGGTTGTCATGCCCCCCATGACCCGCACTAGGCGATCCGTACCTCCAAATATCTTTTCCCATAGTTTGAAGATATGAACACTTTGCTTGGAGTAATATTTAAATCCTGCAACCCGCCGATCACTATCCAGTTTTTGACGGGTTCCATTCTGTTTCATGTGCTCTGCTTGCGGCACAAACACGGCATTCCAAGCCTCATTGGTGTATTCAATGTATATCTTTAAAGAGGGCTTAAGGTGCTGCTTTACGTACTGAGCAAAGCCAATCACATAGTCATCCGCAGCACCGTGAGGCATGTTAAACCACGGGTTAACATTGAGCTGATTTGCCAGCTCCACCATGATTTCAACTGGTACCCCACGCTGGCCTTCAGGCCCGCCCCATGTGGCTTTGGTTAAACTGGGGCGATCTTTCCAGTGCTGAATATTATTACGGGTGATACCGGCCATATTCATGAAGCGAACAACTTTAAAGTCTTTCATGAAATTTAGGTAATCGGGGTTAAAAATAACCTGCCGGTGATGATCCGCAAAAGACATAAACGGGCGGCCATCACATTGACTGGCTTCATCCACCCGTTTCATTGGGTCGTTCAAACAAATACCACCACTCATTAGTACCCGAATATTGCGCAGGTAATCCTTTGGGTCTGATTTTTCAATGAACAGTGTCGCCGTTATCGTGTTATCCGCCAGCGGCTCCAAGCGCACTAAATCTCGTCCGGGAAGGCGCTTGATAAGCTTTACACTAGCACCATAGCGCAACCGGCCTTGTCCGTCATAACGGACAGTGTATACGCCTTTTGGCAAGGCTTCGGCAGGAATATGGCTCAAAAATCGTGTACCTGCCTGACCGCCATGCAGGTTTTTTGGCCAACCATCTTGGTCATAATCAATTTTGCCTTTGGTTAACCAAGGGCGAGCAGATTCAAAGGGGAGGGCATATCGGAATAAGTCCACGAAGGGCAGACTAGCATCCACCTCCATTGCCTCATTCGTATTAATACCTAAGGGGGAAGATTGGTTGACGTAGCCGGTGGCAGTATCGGCAACAGCGACATTCATTAGAAGTAAAGAGGCAACGGCTGTGCTGATTACAAGGAGTTGAGCGTAAACTTTGAGAATTATTTTTTTCATACACCTGCGAAATGCATTCTGCTTGTTGGGTAACTGCCTCAGACCAGTGTGAAACGATACGGTTCAAATGACAGACATCGATTAATGCATTCGTAATAGAAAACGGGGTACTGGTTCAACTCAGGCCCCGTTTGGTCAGGTTTTTCTATTAGGTTTTCCCCTTAATTGGCTAATACCAACTCCCCAAACATTTGTGGGTTTTTCCAGGCCTGATCGGTTCGGGCATTCCACGCCAGCTTTGCATCGCGCTGATCACCACTATCATCATCATTCACCTGAATATCAAAGCCCACTCGATGACCATTTTTAGGACGCACATTCAAAGTACGCCAGGGGATAGTCGTTTCCAACTGATAACCATTTGCCAGTTTAACCATGCGGTGTTTAACTGCGTGGATTTTATTCTTCGGCGTACGACCACCCAATGTCAGACTTTGATCATGCAGGCGATAGGTCAATTGAAAATCATTCCAGCCGTCATAGCGACTTTTACGGCTAGCGTCCGCATCAATATAAATTTCAATGGAATCATCTGCCCAAGGCTTTTCAGAGTCTCTCACATAACGATCATCCACAATATCGACTTTTACATACAGGTTCTGGTCGTCCCAGCTTGAACGCCACGTTCCTGACAAATCCTGTCGACCGTGAATGGTGCCATTAATGACGCTGTCGATACGGTTGGGCGCTGCTAGCTGAAGCCCGTTGCGTGATTTACCTTGCTTACGGATTTTGACCGAGCGGGGCTTCACAATCTGTGAGTCGTCATAGGAACGGCTACTGGCCACGAACTTCGGCTTGGGCAGGCGCTGAATGGTGGTTGAACGGCAAGCAGTCCACCAACACTTTTGTCCCTTGGCAAAGCTCATCAATGCACGGTATTTTGGCGTTTGACTAGCCGGTTGATTAATGTACTCTTTTACTCCCCAGCTACCATGCCATGTATAGGGACGTGGCGCGGAGAAGGCGACGAACAACTTGCCACCCGCTTGCTTCCAGCCATGCAGAAGCTGACTATACAGCTTGGCCATGTGCGGATGACGATTGGCTTGAATCAGGTAAGGGGTGGCGCCTTCATCAACAGAGTGTGTTTTACGATGCACAAAATGCTGTCCACCTTCATAGGCAATCAAATCCACGCCATAACTTTCGGCAATATCAGCCTGTTGCTTAACATCGCGTAGAGTATTTACGATTGAGTAACGGTTATTTGGTGAGCCTAACTCCCGAAAAACCTGGTTGACATTGTGGATACGGCGCATACGCTCCTGGGCGATATAGAAATAGGGAGCAATGGCTAAAGCATCTACATTTTTATAAGCATTACGGTAGCTCAAAAGTGTATGTGACAGGCTTTTGTTACTGGTCAAACCTCCCATTACACGGACAAGGCGCTGCTTTCCACCAAATGCCTGTTCCCAAATTTTAAAGATACGCACACTTTGCAGTGAATAGTATTTAGCACCGGCAAGTTGACGGTCTTTGTCCAGTTTGTAGCGAGTGCCAGTTTGTTTCATGTGCTCAGCTTGGGGCACAAACACACTGTTCCACGTTTCATTACTGTACTCAATATAGACTTTCAGGTGTGGCTTTAAGTGACGACGGACATACTGTGCATAGCGCCTAATAAAATCATTATCCGCTTTGTGCGGCAGATTAAACCAAGGGTCAACATTCAATGTATTAGCCAGCTTCACCATAATTTCTAGTGGCACACCACGACGTCCTTCGCGTCCGCCCCAACTTGCTTTCTCCAGTGTTGGACGATTAGCCCATTTTTGAAGATTATTTCTGGTGATACCTGCCATATTCATGAATCGTAACACTTTGAAATCCTTCATAAAATATAGGTAGTCAGGATTAAACGTGATGCTTTGGTAGTGGTCAGCGAATGACTGATAACTACCAGCAGGGCAGTGGTTCGCACTAGAGACCCGTCGCATCGGTTTGTTGGCACAAATACCGCCCGGCATTAAAATTCGGATATTACGAATATAGTTGCGTGGATTGGTTTTATCGATGAATAGGGTGGCTGTAACCTTTTTATCGCTCATGGGGTGTAGCGAGATTAAGTCCATACCTTTCATGCGCTTAACCAGTTTTGCACCCGCACCATAGCGAATGTGACCATCCCCATCATAACGCACGGTGTACAAACCCTTTGGCAGTGCCCTTGGGTCAATCTGTGAAAGGAAGCGGGTTCCGGCTTTCCCGCCGTTTAAATTCCGTGGCCATCCGTTGCGGTCAAACTGTACATTTCCCTTGGTAAACCAAGGTCTGGCTTCTTCAAATGGCATCGACAGGCGAAACAAATCAACAAAGGGCAGACTGGTATTGTTTTCCAGTGCCTCATTGGTATTAATCCCCAGTGGTGAATCCTGATTCACCAGCTTAGCAGCCATCGTAGTGGTGCTTAAGGCAACAACTAACAATATCCCCAAAGTGTTGCGCACTATTTGTTTACTCACTTTTGCTATGATCCCTTAACCTTATGTGTGTGTCAAAAGCGCAAGGCCCCCTGCGGTATAACAACACTTTGATTTGAACTGTATTTTTTTGGATGTTAACGGGAGCAGCCCAAATGAAAGATGAATGGTTATGGCTGAATAATTAAAGAAAATTAAGGGTATTTGCTTGTAACCAAACAGGCAATTGATGTGCATTAAAGCAAATTGCAACGACAGGGATTGAAGAACAACTGAGTGTTCTTTGATTCGCATAATTTATATTATGTTAAATTATATGATGACACAGAGCCGAAAAGGAAAAAGGCACGACGATGATCATGCCTTTTCCCAGAGTTCCTGTCCGTGTTCTTTTACCAAACCAAATTGACCTACACAAAGACACCCACCCAGGAGTATATTTTAGCGCAAGACCCAGTTTTGCATTTCAAGCATTTTCACTTGCACAGCAGCGCCTAATCCTCTTGATAGACGATCCAGGAAATCACTCTTGTAGCTGAAGTCGATGATTGTTTCAGCACCTAACTGATCACGGGCAACACTACGCACCGAACCAAAGCCATCAACCAGCCCAATTTTCTTGGCCTGATCGCCACTCCAAAATAAACCCGTAAACAATTCTGGCGTCTTCTGCGGATCAATTCGATCACCGCGACCTTGCTTTACCGAATTGATGAAATGCTGATGCGTGTTCTCTAGCAACTTTTCCAGATAAGCCACATCCTCTGGCTTTTGCGGCTTAAACGGATCCAGCAAGGCTTTGTTTTTTCCGGCGGTAATCTGGCGGCTTTCAATCCCCAGTTTTTTCATACTTTCCACAAATCCAAAGCTATCCATGCGTACCCCAATGGAGCCAACGATACTGGACTGGTCAGCATAAATATCTTGGGCGGCTGCAACGATGTAATAACCACCAGATGCACACACATCCTCGGCAACCGCATAGATCGGCTTTTCAGGATATTTTTCACGTAAGCGCATGATTTCCATGAATACATGGTTGGACTGCACTGGACTCCCACCGGGACTATTACAGCGCAGAATCACGCCCTCGGCATTCTCATCGGCAAAGGCTTCTTGTAGTGACTTGATTAAATTGTTAGAGCTGGCGGATTCACCTTCCAGAATAATTCCACTAATACTGACCATTGCCGCATATTTCTTACCCTCTGCTAATGCAGACAACTTTGGGTTGGATAACTGCGTCATACTTCCCAACATTCCGCCCATTATCAGTAAAAAACACACTGGTAGCAGGAAAAAAACGATTTTGAAAAAAATGCCCCAGCGACGTGAACGGCGTTGTTCTTCAATCCCGGCCATTGCAATTTGCTTTAATGCATCAATTGCCTGTTGGTTATCTGTATCCATTTTTCCTCTATATTTTTAATTAAAATCAGTGAATTAAGAAAGCTTCTGCAAGGCTGCCTGAAGATCATCAGCCAGCGGTATTTCCAGATTGTAGACTTTGCCACTATGGATAAGTTTAAAATCAATCCGATAAGCATGTAAAAACAATCGCTTAAGCCCTATTCTTTTGGTAAAATCGCGGTTTAATGCAAAGTCCCCATACTTGGTATCGCCAGTAATCGGGTATCCCATTTCTGATAATTGTGTACGAATTTGATGCATTCGGCCAGTCAACAAACGTACGCTCAACAAACTGTTTTCACTGTAAGTAGTAATGGGGGTGAAGATACTCTCAGACAGTTTCCCTTTTTCGCTCACCTGCATATTTTGCTGACCATACTTGGCGCGACTTAAATGGTTGCGAACGTGCTGCTTGCCGCCCTGCCAGCGACCAAAAACCAGTGTCTGGTAGTATTTACTGATCTCCCCTGTTTTGAAGGCCTCATGCAGCTCAAGTAATGTCACCCTATTTTTGGCTAATAACAATAGGCCACTGGTTTCCTTGTCAATCCGGTGTACCAGCTCAATAAAATCAAGCTCAGGCCTCAATTGGCGAACAATTTCAATGATGCCATGAGGGTTATCGGTTCCACCGTGTACGGCAATACCCGCTGGCTTATTGATAATGAGTACGTCATCATCTTCTAGTAAAACCGCCCTACTCACAGCGTCTAATAGCTTTTGGCTGGCCTGGGCCGGCTCGGAAGTCTGTGGCGTATGATTGATTGGCGCAATCCTGATTTGCTCACCGACGGCCAACTTTTTTGTAGGCTTGATACGCTTTTTGTCAACACGAATCTCCCCTTTCCTTAATAGCTTATAAATAGCTGATTTTGGAAGGAACTTATACTCTTTCATCAAGAAGTTATCGATACGTTGTCCGGCAGCGGATTCGGTAACCGTGATAAAGCGAACTTTGCTGGTAGTAGTCTCTGACATAATGCGCATCATAACACTGAAAAAGCAGATAAAAACGACCATCCAGGAATATTCAGGAAAGCTAATATTTGTATTGCCGCTGTGTGCCAAAATTGCTATATTCGCCGGGTATTTTACATACGCGCAAACTGGGGGCATTTTCTATAAAGATCGTTAGAAATAATTGATGATCACAAGTTGTCTCCACACACAAAGTTTTTAGAAGCTCGTTTATCGCGACGAAGCTAGTCTTTCCGTCTGGACATTATCGTCAAACAGCCGGAGTAATATCAGGAAAAGATAGCTTGCAGAGCTATCTGATAATAGTTCCTAGCCCAGGCAGCTGACTTATAGTTAGGTCACTGCTTATAAAAGAATATTCGGAATGATGCCCATTGTAGCCATCATCTAAATTGAGCACAGGTAGTAATTGCCATGACCTTAAGTAGCATACGAACGGGGCCTGTGCGAACAAGGATTGTTGTAACCCGCCCCTTTAGTGGGTGGGGTGTGCTGTGTTGTTACATGGGTAACACCGATTCGGCTGTGGACTGTTATTTATTAACAGGAAACTCGTAACTTAATGAAAAGAATAGTAATTAACGCCACACAATCCGAAGAGATCCGTGTTGCAATGATTGACGGTCAGTATCTTTATGACCTTGATATCGAACACCCTAATCGCACACAAAAAAAATCCAATATCTACAAAGGCGTGATTACACGCATTGAGCCTAGTCTGGAGGCAGCATTTGTCAACTATGGTGCCGAGCGTCACGGCTTCCTCCCTTTTAAAGAAGTCTCCAAAGAGTACTGGAACACCAATGGCAATAAAACGGAAGGCCGCCCTAGTATTAAAAGTGTCCTGAAAGAAGGTCAGGAGTTACTGGTTCAGGTAGACAAGGAAGAGCGTGGCAATAAAGGCGCAGCCTTGACAACCCATATCAGCCTAGCGGGACGTTACCTGGTATTAATGCCCAATAACCCACGCGCGGGAGGGGTTTCGCGGCGTATTGAAGGCGAGGATCGTCATAAAATCCGTGATATTTTAAATAACCTGGATATTCCCGAAGGCATGGGGGCTATCGTACGAACGGCTGGTGTTGGTCGAGAGCTTGAAGAGCTGACTTGGGATATGGAGTACCTGAAAACGCTGTGGCATGCGATTTCAGAGGCCACTCATTCCCACCGTGCGCCAGTGCTTTTGTATCAAGAAAGTAATGTCATTATTCGTGCGTTGCGTGATTATTTCCGCAGTGATATCGGTGAAATTCTGATTGATAATCAGCGGGTGTATAACCAAGCACATGACTTTCTTTCCGCAGTAATGCCGCATAATTTGCGTAAACTCAAGCATTATACCGATACCGTTCCCCTATTTAGCCGCTACCAGGTTGAAAATCAGATCGACTCAGCATTCCATCGTCAGGTGAATCTGCCGTCAGGTGGCGCGATTGTCATTGACCACACCGAAGCTTTGGTTTCAATTGATGTCAACTCGGCGCGTGCGACCCGTGGTCAGGGTATCGAAGAAACAGCGTTAAACACCAACCTTGAAGCGGCTGATGAAGTGGCTCGCCAGTTGCGTTTGCGCGATTTGGGTGGCCTTGTGGTGATCGACTTCATTGATATGCTGCCAAATCGCAACCAACGTGAGGTGGAAAAACGCCTGCGTGACGCGTTGAAAATGGATCGCGCACGGGTTCAGGTGGGGCGTATCTCTCGTTTTGGCCTGTTGGAAATGTCACGTCAACGTCTGCGCCCTTCTCTGGGTGAATCCAGTCAAATTGTGTGTCCTCGTTGTAGTGGTGAAGGCACTATTCGTGGCGTGGAATCACTGGCGCTTTCCATCATGCGCTTGATGGAAGAAGAAGCCATGAAAGATATGACGGCTGAAGTCGTGGCCGAAACACCAGTTGCTGTGGCGACTTTCCTATTAAACGAAAAGCGAAAGCCGTTAAATGATATTCAGGAGCGCCACGGGATTCGCCTGAGCATTATTCCTAACCCTCAACTGGATACGCCTCATTATGAGATTAAGCGTCTGAAAGCAGAAGATGCGGAAGATCAGCCGAAATCCTATTTGCGCATGACGCCACATAGCTACGATGACAGCACTCATGGCCATATTGAGCCTGTCACGACAGCACAACCTGCTCCAGTAGTTTCTCAGGTACACCCCGCGACCCCTACTCCGGTTGCTGCCAAGTCGGGGATTATTTCACGGATTATGACCGCCTTATTTGGATCAAAAAGTGCAGCACCAATTGAGCAGATAAAGCCTGTTAGAAAGCAAAACAACCATAAACGCCAGCACGATAAACAAGGCTCAAATAGCCGTACCGATGCTTCGCGTGCGCGTAATGCAAATATAGTTGATAACAAGTCATCTGCAAATAAATCACGCAACAGTAGCAATAATGCTAAGTCGGGCGTGGATAAGAAAAAGCAAGCACCAGCCAAGCAAAGTGCATCAGCAAATTCTCAAACGAAACAGAATACGCAGTCCCAGGGCGGTCAGGGTAAGAAGTCTGCGACATCAACTGCTAAGCAGGCAGATGCTCAGCAGAAAACCAATACATCTCGTGCCACATCAAAAGTAGCAACGGACGGTAGTAATCAGCGCAGTAACACGCATAAATCTGGCAACAATAGTCAGCAGGCTAATGCGGCTCAGGAGAATAAGTCGAGTAACTCACGGAGTAGAAATCCTAAAGGCCGTAAACCACGGGAAACAGATACTGATAAGGTAGTTGATAAATCAGCACAAATTGTCACCCCAGTACCAGTAGAGCAGGATATGACACCTCTGGAAATCACAATTCCTCTGGCCAGTTCAGTCCGTAGTAGTTCAGAAAGCAAATCTTCGGGCAAAAAACGGGCATCTTCTACTAAGCAACGCTCAAGCAAGTCGAAGACTGTGGCAGATAATACTGTGGATGCGCCAGAAGCAAAAGCCAGTGCGGATGCTGCCCAAAGTGCGGTGAGTACCGTTCCAAAGCAAGATGCGGTTGACAATAAGGCTGATGCTGATGAGCCGGCAACCAACAGCCCAACAGCTGAAGTTGCTCCTGCTCCCAAAAAGGCGAAGTCTAGTCGTTCAAAAGCGTCAACCTCATCAAAGAAGGCTGACGATAAAGTGAGCGATGAGGTAAAGGCCGAAGATGCTTCAGATCAGACAGAGGCTACTGACAACGCCGAAGCACCAAAAAAAGTTCCAGCCAAAACGAAGGCGCGTTCAACTCGTAGCAAGAAGCCAAAGGCCAGTCCTAAAGTGGGTGAAGCAGCGGGTGGAGCGACAACCGAGTCTGATAATGGACTCATTGCTGCCAAGGCCGATGCTGTTGCCATAGCAAGCGAAGCACCTGAGGTGAGTGATGAGTCCGTGGTAGCCACCAAACCCAAAAAGGCAAGCGCTCGTTCCACAGGTAAGGCAAAGAAAACGAAAAAATCGGATGATACTCCTGTCGAAGTGGTGCCAGCAGATGTTAAGGCAACAAAAGATGGTGAGCCTGCACAAACTGATTCAAGTGGCCAGGAGGCAGCGGTTGAAACTAAAGCTGCAACCCGTAAAACAACTCGTTCGACGGTAAAGAAGCCCCGAACCAACGCATCATCCAAGACAAAAAATGCGCTAAAAGTAGATAGCAGTGATAAGCAAACTGAGATGGCAGCCCCAGAATCCAGCAAAGCGGCGACTAATAAATCCGAGATCACGGTGGTAGAAAAGGCGGTGCCTGAAACCCCCGAGGTGAAGTCTGCTCCGGTTAAACCGACAACGACTCGCCGCTCGACTAAAACATCCACCAAGGCTAGAAAAAGTGCTGCGTCTACAGAGCATGTAACGGATAAACCTGACGATATTCCAATTATCAGCCATGCACCGATTACGCCCATTATTCCCGAGGTGCCAAAGCCAGTGATTACCACGACTAAAAAAGTGGTGACGGCTGCACAGAAGAAAAAGGCAGCTGCTGACACGAAAACGGCTAAAGTAACAACGTCGGTAACGGAGAAAGTTGCTACTACTGCTTCCTCTGAAGGCAAGCAATCAGCAGACGACTCTGCAACAAGTGATTAAATGATCTGATTGCTTGAGGCACGTGCTTGTTGTTAGCAGCACGTGCCTCAGTAAATATTGTTTTCCTTAATCCCTGTTTACAGCAACACCTGATGCTGTCCTAGAGCAATGGCAACAGCAGGCTGTTATTGAACAGCCCCATGAATTACGTCGCCACCCAACCGCTTTGTGCATGACATTACTGGCTGCATTCTGCCATCAACAAGGTGGAAGTGGAACAGGAATTATTGGCAGACTTTCTTTAAACGGGTGACCGGGAAAACCGACTTATTGTTCCGGTTGGCTGAAGCCTCACTGGAACAACCGGAAGGCCGGATAAGTTGTATTAAACATGACTTAATCTGAAGTTTTACAAACTCAAATCTTAAAGAGCCGAATTTAAATTTCTTTAGGCGTTATCTTTGTTCTACGGCGTGCTCCAGAATCATCTTCACTAAT
>PDWI01002025.1_pt1 | contig 34182 bp, 43 predicted proteins | sample 1430891 | NCBI WGS metagenome assembly PDWI01 (sample SAMN01162508, study PRJNA174530) | Oral metagenome, whole genome shotgun sequencing project. | biome: Marine environment; feature: Marine mammal; material: Swab sample of the gingival sulcus; isolation source: swab sample of gingival sulcus... | reverse complement strand
AAAGTCGCATACTCATGTACAACGCCTTCGATAGATACTTCAGTGGCTGCATAGCCTGTCATTGATGATAATAAAATACGACGCAAAGCATTACCTAATGTGTGACCATAGCCACGCTCAAAAGGTTCCATAATCACTTTTGCACGATTATCTGTGATTGGTTCTACCTCGATATAACAAGGTTTTAAAAATTTTTGAGACATGTTCTTTCCTTTTCAATACCCTCGGCTCGTTACACCGATAAGGCTGATGGATTAACAAACACATATTGGCTCATCAGGTAAACACCATCAAAGCCAACACGATATAATGAAAGCATCTAAGCATAAAACTCAGATGCTGTGTACTACAATTAACGTGAGTACAACTCGACTACCAACGCTTCGTTGATATCACGAGCTACGTCTGCACGGTCTGGAGCAGACTTGAATGTACCTTCAAGTTTAGCTGCATCCACTTCAACCCATTGTGGCAAACCGATTTCAGTCGCTAATTCCATAGCTTCTTTAATACGAGCTTGACCTTTAGATTTTTCACGAACAGACACTTTATCACCTGCAACAACGAGCATTGAAGGAATATCTGCTTTGTGACCATTCAATTCAATCGCGCCATGAGCAACTAACTGACGTGCTTCTGCACGAGTTGAGCCAAAACCCATACGATAAACAACGTTATCTAAACGAGATTCCAACAATTGAATTAAGATCTCACCTGTGTTACCACGACGGCGATCAGCTTCCACAAAATATTTGCGGAATTGTTTTTCTAGAACGCCATACATACGTTTTAACTTCTGTTTTTCACGAAGTTGTAAACCATAGTCAGATGTACGAGCACCAGAAGTGCGACCATGTTGACCTGGTTTTGATTCAAATTTACATTTTGACTCGATAGAGCGACGAGCACTCTTAAGCATCAAGTCAATACCTTCACGACGTGAAAGTTTACATTTAGGACCTGTGTATCTTGCCATTTTATCTTCCCTCTATATTAAATACGACGACGTTTTGGAGGGCGGCAACCATTATGCGGAACCGGCGTGATATCAGAGATTGATGTAATCTTGATACCTAGCGCATTTAGAGCACGAACAGAAGATTCACGACCAGGGCCAGGGCCTTTGATACGTACTTCTAATGTTTTGATACCATACTCTAATGCAACACGTCCCGCTGACTCGGCTGCAACCTGTGCTGCAAAAGGCGTCGATTTTCGTGAGCCTTTGAAGCCCGCGCCACCCGACGTCGCCCATGACAAGGCATTACCTTGACGGTCAGTAATAGTGATGATTGTGTTGTTAAAAGATGCGTGAACGTGCGCAATGCCGTCCGTTACAACTTTTCTAATTTTTTTGCGAGCGCGCGCTGCGCCGCCAGAAGCTTTCGCCATAATTTACCTCAATTATTTTTTAAGTGATTGAGCCGCACGACGTGGGCCTTTGCGTGTACGAGCATTCGTACGAGTGCGTTGTCCACGGCATGGAAGACCACGTCTATGACGCATACCACGATAAGTTCCTAAATCGATTAAACGTTTAATCGAGAGCTGTACTTCACGTCGCAAATCACCTTCGACAGCGAACGAGCCAACTTGCTCACGAATTTTTTCGAGTTCTTCGTCGCTTAAATCTTTGATCTTTTTGTCATACGCTACGCCAGCAACATCACAGATGTCACGCGCACGAGAACGTCCAATACCAAAAATCGCGGTTAAACCAATCTCAGCATGCTGATGCGGCGGAATATTAATGCCTGCTATACGGGCCATAGTATTTCCTCGTTAAAAAAATTGTTATTTTTCAATAACCCTGTTACATCCGCTTATTTAGAGCGGAATACAATTCTACCTTTAGATAGGTCATATGGAGTTAACTCCACTGTGACCTTGTCACCCGGAAGAATACGAATATAGTGCATTCGCATTTTACCTGAAATATGACCTAAAACCATATGACCATTTTCAAGTTTTACACGAAATGTTGCATTTGGTAGGTTTTCTACAACCTCACCTTGCATTTGAATGACATCATCTTTAGCCATAATACTTAACCTTATTTACGTTTATTTTGTTTTTTAAACATTGATTCATATTGATACGACATCATATAAGACTGTACTTGAACCATGAAATCCATAGCCACAACCACAATAATCAATAATGACGTACCACCGAAATAAAATGGAATATTTGACCATTTTAATCGTAAGAACTCAGGTAATAAACAGATCAATGTGATATAGATACTACCTACTAAAGTCAAACGCATTAATATCTTGTCGATATATCTCGCGGTATTAAGACCCGGACGAATACCAGGAACAAATGCACCACTCTTCTTCAAGTTATCTGCTGTTTCACGACTATTAAACATCAATGCCGTATAGAAATAACAGAAGAAAATGACAAGAGCTGTAAATAAAATAATGTAGAGTGGTTGTCCTTGTGATAAGGCAGCAGCGATATCACTTAACCAACTACGTTCACCCGGTTTAGCAAACCAAGTTGCTAAAGTCGCAGGGAACAAGATAATTGATGAAGCAAAAATCGGTGGAATCACACCTGCCATATTAAGTTTTAATGGCAAGTGAGATGTTTGCCCACCATACATTTTGTTGCCAACCACACGTTTCGCATAATTTACTGTAATACGTCGCTGTGCACTTTCGAAATACACAACTAACACAATTACAGCCAATACAATTGCAAAAATCAAAATTGCAGCACCAATACCAAGCGATCCATTGCTCACCATTTGGAAGCTTTGAGCGATTGCTGGGAATAAGCCTGCCACAATACCTGCAAAAATCAGTACCGAAATACCATTGCCGATACCACGTTCAGTAATTTGCTCACCCAACCACATCACAAACATCGTACCTGTTACTAACGAAACACAGGTCGTAAACACAAACCATGGACCGGGATCAATCACCAATCCGGGTTGTGCTTGCAATGCTGCTGCAATACCAAATGCCTGAAATAACGATAACAAAACTGTACCATAACGAGTGTATTGGCTAATTTTGCTACGTCCTGACTCACCTTCTTTTTTGAGGTTATCTAAAGCTGGGATTACTGACGTCAACAATTGTAAAATAATTGATGACGAGATATAAGGCATAATACCCAACGCGAAGATAGAGAAACGCTTTAACGCGCCCCCAGAGAACATGTTAAAAAAGTTCAATACCCCACCAGATTGATTTCCGAAAGCAGATTTCAGCGCCTGAGAGTCAATCCCCGGCACTGGAATATGTGTACCTAAACGGAAAACAATCAAAGCAAGCACTAAAAACAGAACTCGTTTTTGTAGATCAGCATATTTTGATGCTTTTTGACTTGCAATTTGCGTTTTAGCCACTTTTTACCTCTCTACTCAGTAATTTGACCACCAAGGTCTTCAATTACTTTTTTTGCGCCTGCTGTTGCTTTAATACCACGTAATACAATCTTACGGGTTAGCTCACCAGACTGAAAAACTTTAACAAAACGAACGTGATGCTTGATAACACCCGCCGCCTTTAAGACTTGTACGTCAATTTCATCAACAGGCAATGCGTTTAAGTCAGATAAACGAACTTGCGCATATAAGTGTTGATTAATTGATTTAAAGCCGCGTTTAGGTAAACGACGATATAAAGGCATTTGACCGCCTTCAAAGCCGACTTTATGAAAACCACCTGAACGTGATTTTTGACCTTTGTGTCCACGACCTGCTGTTTTACCCAAACCAGAACCGATACCACGACCAACACGACGTTTAGCGTGTTTACTGCCCGCAGCCGGTGCTAATGTATTCAATGAGACTGTCATCTTATAACTCCCTATTATAGTTCAGTCACAGAAACAAGATAGTCCACTTTGCGGATCATCCCACGAATCTCAGGTGTATCGAGTAAAACACGGCTACTGTTCACTTTGCCAAGACCTAAACCACGCACTGTCGCACGATGGTCTTTCTTGGTTCCGATCACAGAACGCACTAATGTAACTTTAATTTCTTTCTGTGCCATAGTTTACCCCAAAATTTCTTCTACCGTTTTACCACGTTTTGCAGCGACATCCGAAGGTGTCATGCAAGCGTGTAAACCGTTCAATGTTGCACGAACTAAGTTATAAGGGTTACTAGAACCTAAACTTTTCGCTACAACGTTACGAACACCCATTACTTCAAAGATCGCACGCATTGGGCCACCAGCGATTACCCCAGTACCTTCTGGTGCTGGTGAAATCAACACAGTTGACGCACCGTGTTTACCAACGACTGTATGATGTAAAGTACCCTCTTTAAGAGGAATTTTGACCATACCACGACGAGCTTGCTCCATTGCTTTTTGAACTGCAACAGGCACCTCACGTGCTTTACCTTTACCCATACCAATACGACCATCACCGTCACCAACTACAGATAAAGCAGCGAAACTCATTGTACGACCACCTTTAACTACTTTGCTGACGCGATTAACCCCGATTAATTTTTCGCGAAAACCGTCATCGCGTTCTTGCTCAGGGGCTTTTTTGCCTTGTGCTTTTGCCATTTGACAATCCTCACTTAAAATTTAAGACCCGCTTCACGCGCAGCTTCTGCTAACGCTTTTACACGGCCATGATAACGGAAACCAGAACGGTCGAATGCAACCGATTCCACCCCAGCAGTTTTTGCTTTTTCTGCAATACGTTGACCAACAACTTTTGCAGCAGCAACAGAACCACCGTTTACTTTATCAGCAACTAACTGAGCACGAACTTCTGGCTCAACTGTAGATGCTGAAAATAATACTTTGTCGCCCTCTGGCGAAATAACGTTTGCGTAGATATGCAAATTTGAACGATATACAGATAAGCGATGAACGCCCATTTCTGCAATCTTTCTGCGTGTTGCAACAGCACGACGCAAACGAGATGATTTTTTGTCCATAATTTATCCTTGCTCGCGTTATTTCTTCTTAACTTCTTTGATGATGACACGTTCATTGGCATAACGAACACCTTTACCTTTGTATGGCTCTGGTGGACGATAACCACGAATTTCTGCCGCTTGTTGACCAACCGCTTGCTTGTCATGACTTGTCAAGACAATTTCGGTTGCGCTTGGGCATTGTGCCTTCACATTTGCTGGCAACGCATGAATTACGTCATGAGAAAAGCCTAAATCAAGTTTCAAGTTAGTTCCTTGAACTTGAGCTCGGTAACCGACACCTACTAACTGTAAACGACGCTCAAAACCTTTTGAAACACCGATTACCATATTGTTAGCTAATGCACGAAGTGTACCAGACATAACGTTTGCTTCACGACTGTCATCTGCAGCAGCGAATGTGATTTGATTATCCTCAAAACGAACCAACACTTTTGGCGTAATCGCCTGTGTTAACTCGCCTAAAGGCCCTTTAACTTTTAGTTCTCCAGCAGTGATAGATACTTCTACACCTGCAGGAACTACAACTGGATTCTTAGCAATACGTGACATAGACTTCTCCTTACGCCACATAGCATAAAACTTCACCGCCAACGCCTTCAGAGCGTGCTTTGCGGTCTGTCATTACACCGCGTGAAGTAGAAACAATTGCAATACCAAGACCATTCATCACTTGAGGAATGTCGTCTCGGCCCTTATAAATACGCAAACCCGGACGTGATACGCGTTCGATACGCTCGATCACAGGACGGCCTGCATAGTACTTTAATGAAATCTCAAGTTCAGCTTTTGCTTTTTCACCTTTGACTTCAAAGTTTTCAATATAGCCTTCGTCTTTAAGTACAGCAGCAATCGCTACTTTTAACTTAGATGACGGCATAGATACTGAAACCTTCTCGACGTGTTGACCGTTACGAATACGTGTCAACATATCGGCGATTGGATCGCTCATGCTCATGAATATTCTCCTACCAGCTAGCTTTGGTCATGCCTGGCACTTCACCGCGCATTGCCATTTCGCGCAATTTGTGACGAGTCACACCAAAGTCACTGAAAACGCCACGTGGACGACCAGTAATAACACAACGATTACGCATACGAGTTGGACTCGAATTACGTGGTAATTGTTGCAACTTAAGGCGAGCAGCATAACGCTCTTCATCTGATTTAGATGCATCGTGAATGATTGCGTTTAACTCTGCACGTTTATTAGCGTATTTAGCAACGAGTTTTGCACGCTTCACATCACGGTTAATAAGTGATAATTTAGCCACTTGAACACCCCTTAGTTACGGAACGGGAATTTAAACGCAGTAAGCAATGCTTTTGCTTCTTCGTCTGTTTTCGCCGTTGTTGTTATACTGATATTTAAACCACGAAGCACGTCGATTTTGTCGTATTCAATTTCTGGGAAAATGATTTGTTCTTTCACACCCATGTTGTAGTTGCCACGACCATCAAACGAACGACCAGAGATACCACGGAAGTCGCGAACACGAGGTAAAGCAACAGAGACCAAACGGTCTAAGAACTCATACATGCGACGACCACGTAAAGTCACCATACAACCGATTGGGTAATCCTCACGGATTTTAAAACCCGCAATCGCTTTACGTGATTTCGTGATAACTGGTTTTTGACCAGCAATCTTTGTCATATCAGATACAGCGTGTTGCATTACTTTTTTGTCTGCAACTGCTTCTGATACACCCATATTTAAAGTGATTTTGGTAATGCGAGGCACTTCCATTTCACTCTTGTAACCGAATTCTTTTTTCAAATCAGCTACAATTTTATCTTTATATAAATCTTGTAAACGAGCCATTACTTATCCCCTTACGCCTTTACGCCAACGACTTCACCGTTGGAGCGAAAAACACGCACTTTGCGACCGTCTTCTTGGACTTGAATGCCAACGCGATCACCTTTGCCTGTTGCTGGATTAAATAATGCCACATTTGAAATATGGATTGGTTTTGCTTTTTCAACAATACCACCCATATCACCTGTCATCGGATTAGGTTTTTGGTGACGTTTCACCAAGTTAATACCCTCAACGATTACGTGATCAGCGTCCACACGTGATAAAACAACACCACGTTTTGACTTGTCGCGACCTGTCAATACGATGACTTCGTCACCTTTACGAATCTTTTGCATCCTGTTCTCCTTAGATCACTTCTGGTGCTAAAGATACGATCTTCATAAAGCGCTCTGTACGTAATTCACGTGTTACAGGGCCGAAGATACGAGTACCGATAGGCTCAAGTTTAGTATTTAATAACACAGCTGCATTGCCACCAAAGCGGATCAATGAGCCATCCTTACGGCGTACGCCTTTTGCTGTACGCACTACGACGGCGTTATATACGTCGCCTTTTTTAACGCGCCCACGTGGAGCTGCATCTTTTACAGAGACCTTGATGATGTCACCAACGGATGCGTAACGGCGTTTTGAACCACCTAACACCTTGATACACATCACACGGCGAGCACCTGTATTGTCAGCCACGTCGAGCGAAGTTTGCATTTGGATCATGATTATTCCTGTTCCAACTTAGTTACACATACCTCTCATCGGGTGAGAGGGCCATATTTAGCTTGCTATAACCAGTTTTGGACTCGAGAACTTATCCTGTTTGATAAGGTCGAGTTTGTAACCTGCTTAAAAAGCTTATGCCATATCAAAAATACAATAGATATAGCACCCCTTTTTCAAGGGAATTTCGTATTATAAACACAAAACCAACAAAAATCAAGTACGTGTATCAAAATACTCCCTTCCATGTGTATGCTTTGATACAATAACGTATTCAAATATCAATTTTATTCTATTAACGAGGGTGTTATGTATAAATTAGTACTTATGCGTCATGGACAAAGCCAATGGAATCTTGAAAATCGCTTTACTGGTTGGGCTGATGTGCCTTTAACAGAACTTGGCGTTCAACAAGCAAGACAAGGTGGACAATTACTCAAAGAAGCAAGCTTCAAGTTTGATCGAGCTTACTGCTCTGTGCTACAACGTGCTATTCATACACTATGGCATGCGTTAGATGTTTTAGAGCAAGTTCATATACCTGTCACAAAAGACTGGCAACTCAATGAACGTCACTATGGTGGGCTCACAGGACTTAATAAATCTGATATGGCAAAACAATTTGGAGAGGAGCAAGTCAAAATTTGGAGACGCTCTTTTGATGTCAGACCTCCTGCACTCGAAAAAGACGATCAACGTCACCCTAATTTTGATAAAAAATATGAACATCTGACGGATAGTCAACGCCCAGATGCTGAGTGTTTGAAAGACACGATCGAGCGTGTTGTGCCTTATTTTGAGACAGAAATCGCACCAAAAATTAAGGCAGGTGAACAGATACTCATCACTGCACACGGCAACAGTTTACGTGCATTAGTCATGTATCTAGACAAGCTTACGCCAGAACAAATTTTACAAATTAATATTCCAACAGGACAGCCATTAGTGTATGAATTAGATGAAAATCTCAATCCAATAAAACACTACTATCTTGCAAACGAAGAAGCCATCGCCAAAGAAATGGCAGCTGTCGCAAACCAAGGAAAAACAGCATAATGAACATCAAACATGGCATTCAATGCTTGCTAGGGGTTACATTCATCATATCTAACACCCTAGCATTTGCTAAAAATGATACCCATGCACAACTTAAACGCTTTGCTCAAGTATATTCTGCCATTCAAGAAAAACATTTATACGAAGTATCCAACGCTGATATGTCAACCCACGCCATATCTGGCATGCTAAATGCACTCGATCCACATTCCGAGTATATTCCAGCCAATCAATTTAAAATTGACAACCCTGCAGACAAAGAACTTCATGATGTTCAGATCGGTATTCAAACCATGTATCGTAAAAACTCTCCTATGCTAATCTATGAGGTGCTTGAAGACTCTCCAGCATATAAAGCAGGCATACTCCCCGGAGATTTAATCATTCAAGTACACAACCAACAAGTCTCTGAGTTATCAGAAATGGCTATCTCCAATTTATTTCAACAACACAACAGTGTCAAACTCACAATTTTTAGACCTAGCACCCAAGCCATTATTCAGGAGAGTATCGAAAGACAAATCATTCAAAAGAATAATATTACAGCTAAGATATTAGACAACGATATTCTCTATGTACGTATTAAGGAATTTGAAGAAGACACGATTGAGGCATTCGTTAACAAGATTACGTCCACGAACATAGAACGAAAAGGCAAAGCACCCACAGGATTTATATTAGACCTACGCAACAACCCGGGCGGCATTATTCAGTCAGGCATAGGGATTGCCTCTGCCTTTTTACCAAAAAACACATTGATCGTGACACTCAAGGAACGAAATCAACAAAAAACATTTTTTAATCGACCAGCTGATTATAATTTCTTTGGTATCGACTTGTTAGCAAACCTGCCTAGCTGGATCAAAACCACACCACTCATTGTACTCTCTAATGCTGCGAGTGCGTCAGCATCAGAGCTTGTCATGGGGGCACTACAAGATCACCAACGCGCAACGATTGTAGGAACACAAACCTTTGGAAAAGGCTCCGTACAAGAGATTATTCCACTACGTACAGGTGACGCCATCAGCCTAACAGTTGCCATTTATTTCACCCCAAAAAACAAAACGATTCAGGCGCAAGGCATTCGTCCTGATATTGCCGTTTCAGACACGATTGAGGGCAATATTCTTATGGCGCAACATGAATGGTATTTACCCAACCATATCAATCTAAACCAACTAGATAAGACCCCCAATTCCATTTCAAAAAATACATCTAGAATTCACCAATTTCAATTGGGTGGAGCACATGATTTTCAGCTTATTCAGGCACAAAAAATATTGCAAAACGAGTTTTACCTAATCGGCAAACCAAATACATTTTTAAATATGACCCCTGACTACAGCTATTGATCAATGCACACAAGAATCCCCCGTACCTGCTTATTTTTGTATAAAATTACAGAAACACACAATAAGAAAGCTCATGCCCCATCGCATTTTCCAACAAATAAATGCTATAATATAGTTTGGTTTACAATTTTATATTCAAGGAATTGAAATTGACTTTGTATGAATTCCCACTTGATGAACGTATTCGCACTTTACTCAGACTTGAGTATTTGTTCAATGAATTATTCAAGTTCATCGATGACACACACGAAAACAGCATTCATTTTGCCTTAGATTCTCTATTTGACATTATGGATATCTGTGATCGTGGGGATATTCGATCGGGAATTTTACAAGATATTGACAAGCAGAAACAACATTTAGAGAGTTATAGAAACTTCAAAGATGTGGACACTGCCGTATTAGACCAAAGCATTGAACAACTCACTGAAACCTCCGACAAACTCATTCAGGCTGGCAGGATTGGCAGTGAACTCAAACAAAATCAATGGCTCATGAATCTTAAAAGTAGATTTGTGATCGCTGGTGGTGTCACTCCAATGGACATTCCTTCTTATCTCGCATGGAAACAACGCAAAAGAGAAACCGTTATTCAAGATGTTAAATCTTGGGTGGCGCCTTTCTTGCCGTTATTTAACTGCATTCAACTATTGCTGGATATGCTACGAAATGCAGGTGATCAATATAGCTATACAACAGACGAACAAGGAAAGTACAATATTGATACAAAACGTACAGCATATCAGCTAGCACGCATTTGGATCCCAGAAAACTTCCCTTGCACTTTTCCAGAAATCAGTGCCAACCAATACATTGCTTGTATTCGATTTTCTAAGCTATCAACGGACTATGAGATCGTTGATTGTCACAAAAATATCCCATTTAAAATTGCTTTGTGTCGTATCTAATGACATACAAATCTACCCTTTAACCCCTTATTTCACTTTTTATTATGAATACCAATACATCTACTCATTTTGATAACACACTAAAAGCACTCAAAGAACAGCGAGAACACTGGCTTAAACAACATGCCTGTAAATTTAACTCACAAGGGCGAATCTTGCCGTCAACAGAGCATATTCACCAACTAACAGAGCAATGGATTCAAGCCCTTTATCCCTTAATTTTAGGACCTGACAAGCTCAGTTTTCGAGAGATCGATGCGTTTGTTGCTTTAATTTTGTCCAAAACAGAACGAGAACTCATTGAGCAAATTATATTAGAACAAATTGCCACCACAGGCTCAGAGAATAGAACATTAGCCACAGAACAAGCACAAACATTTATTGAATCCTTGGTCAATGTCCGAACGCTTATCGACACAGATATTGAAGCAGCCTATTGTGGCGATCCTGCCGCCAAAAGCCATGCAGAAATTCTATTATGCTATCCAGGTGTACGTGCCACCATACATCATCGAATTGCACATGTATTTTATCAAATGGGCTTAACCCTGATTGCTCGTATTATTTCCGAAAAAGCACATAGCGAAACGGGTATTGATATCCACCCTGGTGCACAAATTGATGAATCTTTCTTTATTGATCATGGTACAGGGGTTGTTATTGGTGAGACTTGTATTATTGGCAAGCATGTACGAATTTATCAGGCAGTTACATTAGGGGCGAGAAGTTTCCCAAGCGATGAAAATGGTAATCTCAAAAAAGACCTACCTCGTCACCCTATCATTGAAGACCATGTAGTGATTTATGCCAGCGCAACCATTTTAGGTCGTATCACCATTGGACATCACAGTGTAATTGGTGGAAACGTATGGTTAATGAAAGATATCGCACCCCACTCAAGTGTAAAACAGGCAGATTGTTGTTAAATTGAGTATCGGTAAAACACACAAATCCCATGCTCATTCTGAGGCGAGTCCCGAAAGTAAAGCGAACTCAAAAATGAAGTGAACCCCGAAAGTTGGACACAACTCTTGGGGTATATTTATATCAAAGCCAAGTAAAACAAGATAAAATTAATTTTTATTCTGAGATAGACAATATCACACAATCCATTCTAATAATTCATCTATTTGACTTTCAAGAGATGTCAAAGAGGTATCTTTTCCATTATGCAATACCATATCTGCCAAGTCATAACGCACAGAACGGGATAGTTGTAAATCCAACATGCCATCTACTTGATCTGACGACAACCCTGTACGTGCCATTGCTCGCAAGCATTGTGTCTGTCGATCACAATCCACCAGAACCACATAATCAACCAACAGTCGATAATCCCCCAAAGACGGCGTCAATTCATCTCGATTCATCTCTCGTAAAGCTGATTCCATTAGCAAAGGTATATCCAAGACAATCAATTTGGTCTGTTGAGGAAAATCATGCATATCAAATGCTGATTGAGCAATTCCACGAGAACGCTTGATCCACTTGTCTAACATGGGCTGAAACTCTGAGCGATATTGAGAAATGACCCATAACATATAAGTAAACACTTCAGGATGTAAAACAGCTTCCAACGCTTGTTTTGCTTCTTCAGAAACCGTTATCAACCTACGCATTTTATCTCTATCTAACGCTCCTTGTTTGAGCATAAAAGCACCAAACAAGGACTGAATACTCGGTATTGCTAAACCATGAGACGAAGTCCAATCTTTCACCAAAGCATCTGCATCAAGCACCAATGCATTTCTCTCTCTAAGAAACTGAGCAACTGTGCTTTTACCACTACCCATGCCTCCCGTTAATCCAATCACAACAGGAGATTTAGCATACTTTGTATTTAAAACGCTCATAGAAAAATCTTAATAGAAATAAAGAAAAAGCATGAAAATTAAACATCTATGACGACAAGTCATATCACAATATATTTCATACCTTTATTCTGCTGATCATTAAGCAGTGACCTCAAAAGCACCAGCCTCTTCTAATAAGGTTTCTAGCTCGCCACTTTCAAACATTTCTAACATAATGTCACAACCACCAATAAACTCACCCTTCACATATAGCTGTGGAATGGTTGGCCAATCGGCATATTGCTTAATGCCTTCACGCACTTCCATACTATCTAAGACATTCACCGTCGCCAATTGACGTGTGCCTAATTGACGCAACACATCGACTGCTTTAGCAGAAAATCCACATTGTGGCGAACTCGCTGTGCCTTTCATAAATAAAACAACAGGATATTGCTTTAAGGTATTTTCAATAAATGTTTTAACTTCTTCTGACATCATATACTCCATTCTTTAAGAAATATCATTGTACCCTATTTTTAATCAATTGATAATGGGAGAAAAATGAAGAAAAATATACAAACCCATCATGCCCTTAATGATTCAAATGATTTTTCATATCCACACACCAAAATACATATTTCTCAAAATAAAAATGCTAGAATAAAACACATTCAAACAACCCTATCATCACACAAAATGATTTTAGAAAACACGCCTCAAGAGACTTTATTGCTCCCTCTTTTAGGGCGAGCAATGGCAAATAAAAAGTGGCCTCATTTATTCCAAGATGAACATAGCAACTGGTTATTGAAACAAGCTGATCAACTGGGATTTGATACCCAACACATTCAAATGAAAGGACATGAATTATTTTGTTATGGTATCAGAACAGCCACCAATATTTGCTATGCAAAGCACTTTATTGAAGCCCATCCAAGCGCTACTATTGTTAATATGGGGTGTGGATTAGATGACTTATTCCAAGATATAGATAACGGCAAGATTCATTATTACAACGTAGATTTCCCCGAGGTTATACAAACCAGAGAACAGTTAATCCCATCGCATGAGCGAGTCTTTCATATTTCCTCCTCATTAACTGACTATGAGTGGCTCCAGCAAATAAAACACGACTCAAATAATGGTATTTTATTTCTTGCTGCAGGCGTTATGTATTATCTAACAGTCGAGGAGGGTCGTGGCTTAATCCAGACAATTGCAGAAACTTTTACGAATGGACAGTTTTTATTTGATTCAGAGTCTCCATGGGCCATGAAACAGTCCAATAAACTCGTTAAAAAATACCAGATGAACGGCGCCGAAATGCATTTTATGTTGGACGACCCAAACATCATCAAGTCATGGAGCAAAGGTATTCATCAGCTCAATGTTTACTATGATTTTACGCACTTCTTGAAAGGCACAAAAATCCCATTTAAATACAAACCCTTTTTCTGGTTTATGAAAACAATAAAGGCCATGTATTTTGTGGCGCTTAAATTTTAAAAACATCTCCAAAAAATAAAATGTTGTTATCTTGATGATAACATCATATACTACTCAATTTGAACTCAGCAAAGGGTCATTGAGACACTAATAGGAGACAAAATATGCGGTTTTTTGAACGTTATCTCACAGTTTGGGTAAGCACATGCATTCTTATTGGTATAGCAATAGGACAATGGGTACCTATTATTCCAAAAACACTTAGTCAGTTTGAATATGCTCACGTATCTATCCCAATGTCCATCTTGATTTGGCTGATGATTTATCCTATGATGCTCAAAGTTGATTTTCAAAGTATTAGAAATATCGGCACTCGCCCTCAGGGGCTCATTATAACATGCACAACGAACTGGCTTATTAAGCCATTTAGCATGTTTGCTATTGCTTATTTGTTCTTTTATATCATCTTTAAGCAATTTATATCAGCCGAATTAGCAGAAGAATACCTAGCTGGTGCTGTTTTATTAGGTGCAGCTCCTTGTACAGCAATGGTTTTTGTGTGGAGCCATTTGACTAAAGGAGATGCTGCTTATACCTTAGTACAAGTAGCCGTCAATGACCTTATTCTTTTATTTGCTTTTGCACCTATAGTAGCATTTTTATTAGGGGTGGGTGGCATAGCAATTCCATGGAACACTCTGTTGTTATCTGTGCTACTTTTTGTAGTAATCCCTCTTTTTGGGGGGGTTATAACTCGTACTATAGTAGTACGAAAAAAAGGGATTGATTATTTTAACCATGTATTTGTACAAAAATTTAGCAACACTACGATTACAGGTCTGTTGTTGACTTTAGTGATTCTATTTTCTTTCCAAGGGAATACTATTCTAAATAACCCTTTGCACATTTTTTTAATAGCCATTCCATTAACCTTGCAAACTGTATGTATATTCTTATTCGCCTATATTTGGTCAAAAATGTGGCAACTCCCTCACAGTATTGCAGCTCCAGCAGGTATGATTGGAGCAAGTAACTTTTTTGAGTTAGCCGTTGCTGTGGCCATTTCCTTATTTGGATTACAATCAGGTGCCGCTTTAACAACGGTTGTTGGAGTGCTTGTTGAAGTTCCCGTCATGCTTATGCTCGTAAAAATCGCAAATAATACAAAAGAATGGTTTAAGGAGGAACTATTATGAAAAATGCAATTATTTATCACAACCCCAAATGCAGTAAATCGCGTGCTGCATTAGAGATGCTAAAGGAAAAAGGCTACACAGCAAAAGTGATTTTGTACTTAGAAACACCACCCAGTGAAGATACATTAACACAGTTATTAGTTGAAATGAATCTATCTGCACGTGAATTATTACGCACAAATGAACTACCTTATAAGAGATATCACCTTGATAATCCAGAATTAACAGAAGCACAACTGATTCAAGCAATGATTCAGCACCCTATCCTTATCAATCGCCCTATTGTCAAAACAGAGAATGGTACAAGATTAGGTCGTCCATTGGAACAGATTGAAATTATCTTATAATTCTTATTCAAGATGCATGATTTCTGGCTAGAGCATATAGAACTTATTTGCTCTTTCACACTTAATTTTTCCATAAAAACACCCCAAAAGTATCTAACTCTCGGGGTTCATACTAAAATGCAATCCGACTTTGAAGGTTTACCCCCAACACAGAGGACTTAATATACACCTACATAGGCGAGAAAAAACAACCACCTGTGATACGTTCAATCCCTGATAAGTCTTCCATAGAGTGAATATCTTTGTAACCTGCCGCTGCAAATAACTCTCTCACCACCAGCGCTTGATCATAACCATGTTCAATCCAAAGCGAACCACCTTCTTCCAAATAATATCTTGCGTCTAAAATCAAACGCTCAATCAAGGACAACCCATCTTCACCATCTGTTAAGGCATGCTGTGGTTCGTAACGCAAGTCACCTTGTTGTAAATGTTCATCTTCAGCATGAATATAAGGTGGATTACTGACAATCAAGTGAAACTTTTGATCCCTTGGCAATTCTGAGAATAAGTTGCTTTGCACAAAAGTCGCTGGAACAGATTGTTTAGCAGCATTTTTTTGTGCGACTAACAAGGCTTCTTGGCTAATATCTAGTAAAGTCACATCAATCACAGGCACCAATTGAAGCACCACACCATTTTCATCAAAACAAAGCTGCCCTTGTTCATCTAATACGCGTTCATAGGTGCGAGAATGGACTTCTAATGCAATCCCAATGGCACCCGTACCCGTTCCTACATCAAGGACACGCAATTTTAAATCAGGCGACTGAACTCGCCATGCGTCAATCACCCACAGCCCCATATCCACCAGTGTTTCTGTATCAGGTCTAGGAATCAGTGTGTCTGGAGTACATTCAAACATCAAACCCATAAACTCCTTTTCACCAAGGATATATGCAACGGGTTCACCTGCCACACGTCGTTCAAACGCTTGCACTAACAAATCATATTGCTCACTCGTCAAATCATCGGTATCATGCGCCATAATCCATGCACGATCAACGCCTAACACAGCCTGTGCCAAAGCATAACTATCTGCACGGTCAATTACATAATCTGAAAAAAGTTGTTTTAAATTTTTAGACACAAACATCACGATCTGCTATTTATTCATCACTCAACCCAGCTAACAACTCTGCCTGACGCTCTGCAATCAAAGCACTGGTTAGCTCATCTAAATCACCTTCCATAATATAAATTAATTTATACAGGGTTAAATTAATACGATGGTCTGTCACACGCCCTTGTGGGTAATTATAGGTACGAATACGCTCTGAACGGTCTCCAGAACCCACTAAACTTTTACGCTCTGCAGCTTCTTTGGCTTGTTGTTCTTGACGTGCCACATCATTGATACGTGCTGCCAACACTGCCAATGCTTTTGCTTTATTGCTATGTTGAGAACGACTGTCCTGACACTCTGCCACAATCCCTGTTGGAATATGTGTCACACGGACTGCAGAATCTGTTTTATTAATATGTTGTCCACCTGCCCCACTCGCACGATAGGTATCAATACGCAAATCTGCAGGGTTCAACACCACCTCTGACAATTCATCTGCCTCAGGGATCACAGCTACCGTACAAGCCGAGGTATGCACACGCCCTTGAGATTCAGTTTCTGGGACACGTTGCACACGATGTGCTCCAGACTCATACTTCAAACGACCATATACCCCTTGACCATCAATACGTGCAATAATCTCTCGATAGCCACCTAGTTCAGATGGATTCTCAGACATAATCTCAACTTTCCAACCATAACGCTCAGCATAACGAGCGTACATACGGAACAAATCACCTGAGAAAATGGCACTCTCATCACCCCCTGTCCCTGCACGAATCTCTAGAAATACACTACGGTCATCATCTGGATCTTTAGGCAATAAAGCAATCTGAAGTTCTTCTTCAAAGCGCTCAATACGTTCTTTACAGTCTTGATATTCTTCCTCACCCATCTCTTTCATATCGGGATCAGACATCATCTCTTGAGCAACCTGCATATCTTCAACCGTTTGTTCATACGATTTAAACAAGGTCACAACAGGCTCAATATCTGCACGCTCCACAGATAACTTTCGGAAATAATCCATATCTTGCATCGTTTCAGGTTCTGACAACAATGCATCTACTTCCATTAAACGATCGCACAACTGCGACAAACGATCCTTTATTGATTGTTTCATCATTCTTCTCTAATTAAAGCTATAAATATTCAATACCACTGTTTTTGCTCTTTTGTTTATAAATAAATTAAAGAGAAAACACAATGATTTACATAAACCTTATATTATAGGGGAACTCACCCGATTACCCCTAGAATCAAGTCCATGAAATAAACCTACCAGAACAAAAAAACAACACATATATTGAACCATCTTTTAAAAACACACAAAAACATGGATTTTTTATTCATTCTCAGTTAGAATTTCATTTTCTGGCCAGGTAGCTCAGTTGGTAGAGCAGTGGATTGAAAATCCATGTGTCGGCGGTTCGATCCCGCCCCAGGCCACCAGATTTTAAGCCCTGATAAATATCAGGGCTTTTTTTATATCTACATTTGGTCACTAAAACTGATCAATTAATGGTAACACTTGCTTAAATCGTGTGAAGCTATGGTCACCACCATTAAATATTAATTGATGACAATCTCGATAGAATGTCACTGCTTGTGTATAATCAATCACCTCATCTTCTTTCTCAACCATTAAAAAAATACGATTCGGATCCGTTACTTCCTTCATCTGCAAAGATTTCAATGTATCAACATGTGCCTGTGTAAACAACATCACATCATCAGAGTGCCATGCTTTATGTTCTCCTACATAGCCTTCCAATAAACGTCCAGCCTCCACTGCCGGGTTAATTAACACGGCTTTTACACCAAACTCTTCACTTAAAACAGTCGCATAAAAACCACCCAAAGAGCTGCCAATCAGTGTCACCTCACCTTCTGCTTCTCGAATACACTGACGCAATAAATCCATTGCTTGTGCTGGGTCAATCGGCAAATCAGGACAACACCAGTCATCTGCACGCCCTTGTGCCTCCAGCCAACGTTTTAATGTTTGTGCTTTACCCGATTGAGAAGATGATAAAAAACCATGAATAAATAACAACATAAAATTCCCCTATGTAATAATACAGTCGCTTTTAAGCAAACACAAAATATATCTTATCTAAAACACACAGTACGCATTAACACCCCTCTAATCAGCCTCTATCTGTTCACGTAAAATATGCTTTAAACAATTCCCACCATCATTACTTTTGATCGAAAACAGCCCCACTCAATTTATCCAATAGACCTATGAGCTGATTAAACTCTTGCTCTGATAATAACTCAGCCGACAATGATAATCTCTCTTGCTGTGCCAATTGCTGTAAATCCATACCCATTTGTGTTAATTGCACATGTTTCACACGTCGATCTTTTTCATTAGGCACTAAAGAAATAACCTTTTTGTGCACCATTTTTTTAAGCACTAAACTTAAACAGCCATTATCAATCTGCGTCTTACGATGCAATTCACCCACCGTCACATTGTCCACTTCCCATAATGCCATCATAACCACATATTGAGGATAGGTTAAGTTAATGCGATCTAAAAGTGGCTTGTAACGTCTAGTAATCGCATTCGATAAAAAATATAAACGATGGCATAACTGATTACCCAACAACTGATCATTCTTCATATGAATTCCCTTACTCACCAAACTCATTAATATATAAATATAACATGTTATACACTGAACATTTGCAAATCAATAAAAATATGATATTATAATATTTGTTTGTACGCAAAACAAATTGAGCTTTTATAAAAAAATTACATGAAATGAAGCTCAAAACAGACAACATGTTATAATACAAACAAACATGTGTTCTGTCCAAAAAACAAACACTTTTTAAAATCCCAACACAAAAGGAACCATTATGTCAGATAAAATTCTTTATACAGCAGAAGTTAGCGTATTTGGTGGTCGTGAAGACGGTACAGCCAAATCAACAGACGGTAACTTAGACGTTATTTTAAACTCGCCTAAAAAACTAGGTGGTACAGGCGAAGGCACTAACCCTGAGCAGTTATTTGCAGCAGGCTACTCTGCTTGTTTCATCGGTGCAATGGGCGTTGTTGCTGACCGTCAAAAATTCACATTGCCAGCAGACGTCAGCGTAGATGGTAAAGTACATATTCGTGCAGTAGGTGAATCTTATGGATTATCAGTTGAGTTAGTCGTTACACTACCGGGTATGACAAAAGAAGATGCAGACGCATTGGTACAAGCAGCTCACCAAGTTTGCCCTTACTCAAATGCAACTCGTGGCAATATTGACGTTATCTTACACACTGTTGTATTCTAATATCAAGTATTCTCAGCAATACACAAGTGGGGTTAGACCCCACTTTTTTCATACCCTAAGAGAATCATATCTATAAAAATATCTCATACAGTATTTACCACCCATCTCAACCCAACTAACTTCAGGAAACATGATGAATTTCTATGATTTAACTGCAAAAAAAACAAATGGAGATGTGATATCCATGAATGAATTTAAAGGCAAAACGATTATTGTCGTCAATACTGCCAGCAAATGTGGATTAACTCCTCAATACAAAGGATTAGAGGCACTTTACCAAAAGTATAAAGATCAAGGGCTTGTTATTTTAGGGTTTCCTTGTAATCAATTCGCAAAACAAGAACCCGGCTCTGACGAAGAAATACAATCATTCTGTCAGTTAAACTATGGCGTAAGTTTCCCTATCTTTGCCAAAGTAAATGTCAATGGTGAACAAGCTGATCCTATTTTTAAATATCTCACATCTCAACTAAAAGGCTTACTCAGCCAAAAAGTTAAGTGGAATTTTACAAAATTTGTGATTAACAAAGAGGGGCAACCTGTCAAACGTTTTGCCCCAGCAACAAAGCCTGAAAAACTAGAAGATTATATTAAAAGTATTCTATAACGTTTATTGGTTATTCATAGAGCCTCAAGGTTGATTCCTCCCTAGTTTCATGTATCAACCTTAAAAAGTGAACCTTTTGAAAGAATCACACTCTAAATCACTATATGACAACGAAATATAAATAACACAAGGACAATATTATGAAAAAACTTTTATTAACCACACTCATACTGACCAGTGGTTGTAGCATCGCATTGGAGTCTAAACCCACCATGAAAACAGATATGTTCCCCCAAGCTAAAAAAGATCAAATTCAACATGTGATTAATCTGCCTAAACTTAATCAAGAGGATCAACATAAGGTAGAGATATTTTTGGCAAAAAAAATGGCAGCAGACTGCAACCTACACAGCTTACAAGCAGAATTAACCACAAAGGACCTCAAAGGCTGGGGATACAATTATTATGAATACACCACAAAAGGACATATCGCAAGCACTATGATGGCATGCCAAGAGCAACCAACCATGCAATCTATCTTGTCACAGGGTACATTATTGCGTTATAACAGTCGTATGCCATTGGTGATCTATACGCCTAAGGATTACACTGTGGAGTACCGAGTTTGGTCTGCCTCACCAAATATGCAGACAACAAAATAAATCATATAAAATATTCATCAAGAATATATTAGACAATTCATTTATAATATAATATTCAAGCTTTTAATAAAAAGACCTAAAGGCATTCATCTTTAGGTCTTGTTTCATCAGTACACTCAACAGGACAATATATGCAAGACTTCATCACACTCAAAGCATTAAGCAGTGCCATGATTGACCATCTTGGACAGCTTGGTTTTCACCAAATGACAGAGGTACAAGCACAATCATTACCATTCATACTTGACGGCAAAGATGTCATTGCACAAGCACAAACAGGCAGTGGGAAAACACTTGCATTTGCATTAGGTCTTGTACAAAAGCTCAACCCTAATTCATTTGACACCCAAGGTCTTGTTCTTTGCCCAACCCGTGAATTAGCCGATCAGGTCGCCAAAGAAATTCGTAAAGTCGTTCGCATGTATCCTAATATCAAAGTTCTTACCCTATGTGGAGGGACACCGCTATCCCCACAAATCAACTCACTTGAGAAAGGTGCTCATATTATTATCGGGACACCGGGACGTGTACTTGACTTAATTGACCGAGACGCACTTGACTTACAGCATATCAAAGTCTTTGTGCTTGATGAGGCTGACAAAATGATGGACATGGGGTTTTTAGAGGATATTTCTGATATCTCAATGGCATGCCCATTACGTCGCCAAACTTTGATGTTTAGTGCCACTTTTGAACCCAAGTTATTGGCCAATACGGAAGGGTTCTTAATCAACCCAATACAGGTGCAAGCCAACGAAGCACAAGTACCCACATTGATTGAGGATAAATATTACTGGATTAATCACGAGAAAGATCGTTTTGAGGCTGTGTATCAATTATTGACGCATATTCAAAAAACCAGTGTACTCGTCTTTTGCAACACCATTGAACAATCCAAAAATCTACACGTATTTCTCACGAAAAAAGGATTGGTTAGTCAATGTCTATATGGCGATCTTATGCAAAAAGAACGAGAAAATATTCTGGTTCAATTTATCAACAAAAGTTGCTCTGTCCTGATCGCAACCGATGTGGCTGCACGAGGCTTGGACATTCAATTAGATGCTGTCATTAATGCAGATCTTAGCAAAACGGCTAGTACCCACATTCATCGTATTGGCCGTACAGGACGTGCTGGTGAGACCGGTCTTGCCATGACACTTTGCCTCAAAAAAGAAGACTTCCGTGTGCAACGGGTTAAAGAGTCCATGCAGAAAGACTGTACTTTCTATCCATTACCACACAACCACAAAGCCAAACCTTATCAACCGCCTATGAAAACCATTTGTATTCAAGGTGGTAAAAAAGACAAGCTACGTGCAGGCGATTTAGTCGGTGCTATGACCAAAGATTTAGGCATTGATTTCAAAGATATCGGAAAAATACAGTCCTATCCTTTTGTGACCTTTATTGCCGTACCTCGACAAAAAGCACAATCAATCCTAGATCGTTTAAGTCAAACGACGATCAAAGGACGTACCTTCAAAATGCGATTTTTAGATACATAAAATATTAGAACAACAGATTCCAAAATAAAGCGTGATTTTATATCACGCTTTTTGTTTGTTCATACAAACAATATCAATGCAACTATTTAATCTATTAAAATAAAGCCCCTACCATCAACAGAAAACCCTACTTCAGATTGATTTTACAAAAACATCGATCAAAAAAACACTTTACAAAATAATCAAAGTTTGTTTAAATGGTCCACTTGCCATCAGGCAATTCAAGGTTGTTCGCAATCCTCCAACCCTAAAAAACTAAGGAAATTCAATGAATAAAACTTATACACTCACGTTACAACAAGAGAAGAAAGCTTTAATCTGGCTTGCTCTATTTCATATTATTATCCTAATTGCCAGTAATTTTTTGGTGCAATTACCTGTCACATTCTTTGGTGTCACTACCACATGGGGTGCTTTTTCATTCCCATTTATCTTCTTAACCACTGATTTAACCGTACGCATATTCTCAGCCCCTTTGGCTCGTCGGATTATCTTTGTGGTGATGATGCCTGCATTGATTCTGTCTTATATCATATCGGTATTATTTCAACAAGGTCAGTGGATGGGTTTTGATGCACTATTGACCTTTAATAGATTTGTAGGACGCATTGCACTTGCAAGTTTTATGGCATACGTGATTGGGCAATTATTTGATGTGATTGTCTTTAACCGTTTACGTCAGCTCAAATCTTGGTGGATCGCCCCTATGTCATCTACCGTCCTAGGTAGCCTATTAGATACTATTGTATTCTTTACCATCGCATTTTATAAAAGCAGTGATGTATTTATGTCCACCCATTTATTTGAGATTGCCTCTGTCGATTACGGGGTTAAACTCATTGTCAGCCTTTTATTTTTCTTGCCTGCTTATGGTGTTTTACTCTCTATTTTAATGAAAAAACTCAAATCAAATACATAGGATATTTTTATCCCACTGCGAATACCCAATCAACACCCATCATGTTATCTTCTAGACATGACGGGTATTTTTACGAGAGGGGATTTATGTTTTATCGATGTGTATTTTGTCAATTGAGTTCTAACAAATATAGTGTCTGCCCATTATGTTTAGAGGAACTCCTTGAGCATGCAAATAATCCAAATATTAAACGGTGTTTATATTGCCAATATATTCTAGATAAAGAACAACCACACTGTCCAAACTGTGTATTTATGCATTTTAAACCCACACCTTACTATATGGGGTTTGATTATTTATATCCATTTCAAAATGCCATCTTACAATTTAAAGACCCTACCACAGGAGGCACCCGAAGACTTCGAGACGCTTTGGTCTATATCCTAACTCAAAATCTAAAACGACAAAATATCTCACTACCCAAGAATAGCTGTCTTGTCCCTATCCCTTCAAGCAAAACATCACTTCATAAAAGGGGTTTTAATCCAACCTATTTACTTGCACAAGCACTTCAACACGATTTCCACTGTCAAATGCACAGCACGCTACTCATTCGAGATGCCCATAAAACACACATTAAACAGGCAGGATTATCACAAGAAGCACGACGTATCGCTGTCATTGGGCATTATCAATGTACAGCACAAGCCGATCCAGAAAAACACTATTTTATAGTAGATGATATATTAACCACGGGGAGCACCTTAAATAATGCCTATGATGTATTACAAGAGGCGGGCGCAAGACATATTGGTGCGTTCACATTTGGACGCGCTAGATAATCGCATAAAAAACGATCATCATAAGAAAAGCACAAATGAACAATCACTCAACTATATTGATTCAATCCATTTAAGGGCGTCCTCAAACGCCCTCAATAATCTTTTAAAACATATTTATCATTAAGTAGTAACACATCATATGACAATACAGACTACAATGCCCCATACGAGTGCAAACCACTCAAGAACATATTTACACCCAAGAAAGCGAATAAAGTCACAAAGAAGCCAATAATCGCCCAATAAGCTGATATCGTTCCTCTCACGCCTTTAATTAACCTTAGATGTAACCACGCTGCATAATTGAGCCAAACAATCAGTGCCCATGTTTCTTTTGGATCCCATTGCCAATAAGTACCCCACGCCTCAGATGCCCAAAATGCCCCTAAGACAGTCGCAATGGTAAAGAACACAAAGCCAATAGAAATCGCACGGTACATCATATCATCTAAGACAATCAATGACGGTAAGGACTTCACCCAAGATGCGTTTGGAAAATAGGCTTTAATGAGGTACGCAACAGCCACCATTGCTGCCAATGCAAATGTACCATAACCCACAAAGTTAGCAGGCACATGTAATTTCATCCACCAACTATTAAGTGCATTATTTAATGGGCCAATCTGACCTGCTCCACGGTCTAAGCTATACCACAATAAAAATATACAAGCAGCCGACACCACTGACATCACAAATCCACCCAATATACTGGCTTTGTAACGTTGTTCATAAAACAAATAGAATAAGGTCGTTAATAACGCAAATAAAATCACTACTTCATATAAATTGGCAATAGGAATATAACCTAAACCCTCACCACTTAAATACGTTTCTCGCCAACGAACAAATAGTCCCACAAAGCCCATTAATACACCACCCCAAGCCATCGTCATACCTGCCCAACGAATGGACTTAAACGGGATCGATAAGCAATAGAAAAATGTGGAAAGGAAAAAGCATACACACATCCACAACACAGCGGGTTGCGACGCCAACGCATACTTTAATAAGAATGCAATGTCACCCCGCTGAATATCTTGACCATAAGTATATAAAGCGACAGCCACCAATAGACCACATACCAGTGACAAATTACGGATTGGTCGCCAGAACCAACCAAAATAACCCAATGTCAACAAACTACCTGATAAAATTAAATCATCATAAATATCCAAAGATGAACGATAATTCACCATAACAAACATCAATAAAATCACCAAGGCACTAAAAAATACATAATCCATTCGACGCAAAGCACCTTTGACTGAGGATACTTCACCTACAATTTCAGTATTTGATGTCTCTTCCCACCAAAGAGAGGTTTGTTTTTGATTTGTCATAACGACCCTTTATCCATTTTAGAAAAATCCGATGTCAAAGCATCAAATTCATCTTGAAAATCTAACGTATATTTCTGAGTGTTCATTGCAACACGAACCTCTACCCCTGACGCCGTTTGTTTACACAAGAACCATAATCGACGATCTCGCACAAAAATCATAAAATACACACCCAACATCAATAAAACAGCCCCTAAATACACAAACCATTTACCGGGAGAGCGATTGACTTGTAGCACAGTATCTTGAATATGTTCAACATGATCGATTGACATATAAAAGGGCTGCTCTAATTCCTGTAAATTAGACATCGCAATCATACTCAGCAAAACCCAACTCTGATCATGAGCAGACACCTTACCCTCTTTAATATCAATTGGCGTATATCGATCACTAGAGAGACGTAACTGTGTACGCACAATATTACGCGTTTCAACTAAAACACCTTGCACAATTTGCGAGAAAAATCCCTCAAAGTTTCGTTTCGTTTCTTCTTTAAACGACTCATCACCCTGTGCATTATTCTGTGCAATTACAAACTGTGCTGCATTATTTGAGTAAGATTGTAACCCTTCAAAACCTTGTTGTGCAAATACTTTAACAACACCGTTCACTAGATTAAAGCGCATTTTTTCATCTAAACCTTGATCCATATTAGCACTCAGAGGGAAATCTCTTAAAAATTGTTGCACCGCTTGAGCTCGTACACTATCTAATTGAAAAGCTTGTCGAACAGCTTCAAACTCTCTGCTGGTTCCTAACTCATCTACAGGGATTCGTAATAAACGTGCCTCTTTGCCCTTTTGAGGATCGACCACAGTAATGAATGCACGAACCTTATTACCCAAATCTACAGAATTCATATAAGTATGATATTGATGATCACCATTGGCGTGCTTAATACGATACATCACTGACGGTCCATAGTTTACATTACGACCTGTCTTAGGGGCAGCACTCCCCAGCACACGAGACGTTAAGTTATTCATATCGGACGTTTCATCTAGCTCAATATTCATAGGCTTAACTTCTAAAACGTCCAACGAAAAACCATTTGTCAAGCCAATCGATGGTCCTTGAACCACCCCCATAAAACGAATAGGTTGACGTGCCACAATCCCTTGAACTGTTTGTTTGGAATCTACTGGCAACAAAGGTCGCAGACTAAACCATGCTTTAGAACCTCCATCGGCAAAGCTGGATTGATACACTGCAATACCATGAGAGATATAAGGGTGATTCACTTCTACGACGGCATCTGTAACCTCTTGTGTTTCTTTGTCCGTAAAAGTCACTAAACTAGAAAATCGCTTTGGCATTGCCGTATTTGGATAATACTCTACTCGAAATTCTTTGAGCTTCATAGAAAACGGCAAATCCTGTAAATAGCGATTCTCACCTAAAAATACGGTTGCAACTTCTGTACCCTGAGTTGCTCTAGAGGAAAGTTGTACATTGGATTTAAAGCTCAAATTATGAACAGACAGCCAAGAATGTTCAGGTACATCAGCAACAGTACGCGCCTGCTCTGGAATAGGTTGTTTCCCTGCTAACCAAACATATACATCTGATGGCAACCGACTATCCATTAAACCACCAAGACAAATCACAATAATAGCACCATGTGCAAAAATATAACCTAATTTAGTTGCCAAGCCTTTTTTGGCTGCAAACAAGGTAACCTGATCGTCTATCAATTGTGTTTTAAATTTGAATTTGTGCTGAGAAAGCCACTGACCAATGAGTTGTTGCGTTCTTTCTTGATCAAAGATACTCTGAATCTTAAACTGATGTTTAAATCCTAAGAAAGATTTCTCTCTTACCCCTAAACGCCAAGATTTCATCTCACGCACAAAATTGGGTGCTCGATTAATCACACAAATGGTCGTTGAAACACACAAAAAACCCACAACCACTAAGAACCAAGTGGCATTGTAAATAGAGAAAATACTGAGCTTGTCAAATACCTGATACCAAAACAATCCAAATTGATCTTGGTAAACAATGATGGGCATCTCTTGTTCAATAATCGTCCCAATCACACTGGCAATAGACACAACGACTAACAAGCAAATAGCCAGTCGCATAGAGCCTAATAACTCTAGAAAACGTGATAACCAACGATCTTTTTTCATGACAATTTCAAATAAACACCGTCATAATGATCGTCCATCATGACGGATATTTTGATATATTATTAACGTAACCCTGCAGCGTAATCAGCAACTGCTTTGATCTCCCGAGGACTCATACGATCAACAATATCCTGCATCATAGGTGCATTAACACGATGTCCATTTAAGAAACCTTCAAGCTGAGCTTGAATATATTCGGGGTGTTGTCCTGCAAGACGTGGAAACTGACCTGCAATACCATTACCCCTTGCACCATGGCAAGACGCACAAGCTGGTACACGTTTTTCTGGAATACCTGCACGATAAATCTGACGACCTAACTCAAGTGTTGCCGTATCGTAACTGAGTTTCGCTTTGGCTTTTTTGGCTTCAGACATTTTAAGCGACTCAAGGTATAACGCCACATTTTTGGCATCTTCCTTAGTGATATTCATCACAATCGGTGTCATCGCTGTTGGCGTACCCTTTGGGCTCATACGATTGGCTTTTGTTTTGCCTGCTTTAATACGGAAATTTTCAATCTGATCCATTGTATATTCATGAGGCATGCCCGTTAAATTAGGGAACAATGCAACGGCACTTTCACCTTTAACGCCATGACAACCCAAACAAGGTGGCACCCCTTTGGTCATCATACCACGATTAAAAATCGCTTCACCCTGCTTGATACGTGCCTCAAGCGATGTTTCTGTCGCATTTACAGTCGCTATACACGACAATAAACCGATAAAAACAACGATTCTAGACATAAATAACTTCATGTACACCCCTTTGTATTTTTATATAATTATCCATATTAACTTAAAAAAGTTATATATAATTAACAATTATACACAAAAGACGGTTACAATAATAGACATTATTTAAACAAAATGGGTTTATCGTGTCTATATTACATAAAGCAAAATTCTTAACATCGGCTGCTAAGCTTCATCAATTACCACCAGAGGGACCTCCTGAAGTATGTTTTGTGGGTCGCTCAAACTCTGGAAAATCCTCTGCCATCAACATATTAACCAATCAAAAACGATTGGCATTTTCTAGTAAAACACCGGGAAGAACACGCCTTATTAATTACTTCTCTATTGAGGATTCACTCAATCCAGACGCTATCCTAGGCTCTATTGTTGATTTACCGGGATATGGGTTTGCTGCTATTGATCAGAAAATGAAAGACGAGTGGTCACAAGTACTGAGTGGCTATTTGCAACGCCGACAATCCATCGCTGGGATTGTATTAATGATGGATATTCGACGTGGACTCACCAAATTAGACAAACAGCTACTCCAATGGATTGGACCCACTGGCAAACCTGTCCTTATTTTACTGACTAAAGCAGACAAGCTCCCTTATGGACAACGCTGTAAAGCAATTCAAACAATTCACAAAGATTTGTCAAAAGATTTACATACCCTACCAAAGATTGATACGATTGCTTTTTCATCTACACATAAAATTGGTATTGAGGAAACAAAATCCTATATAGAACAATGGATTTCACCTCAATATGTTGCGTAGAAACCATAGAAAATAAACGTAACTTTTATAAGTGAGAATACAACAGATGCGATTAGATACTTTTTGTCTTATTGAAACGACCGTAAACAACACAAAGATAGCACAACAAATTGCAAAACAATTAGTTGATGAGAAACTCGCTGCCTGTGTTAATTTAAGTTCACCGACACTGTCTATCTATTCATGGCAGGGAAAGACAGAAACAGAGACCGAGATTGTCCTACACATCAAAACACGACAGTCCCTAATAGATGCATGTTATCAAACCGTGCTCACACAACACCCCTATGATGTGCCACAATGGTTGGTCTATCCTGTCTTAGATGGATCAAAAGACTATTTAGAGTGGATAAACACATCAACCATATCAAACACCCGTGAATAACATAAAAACAAGCACCAACAAAACCATAGGACAAACAATGCAAAAACTAACGCAATCATTGTTGACATACCTAACTTACTGTTTGTTAGGCTTCGGTCTATTATTAACACAAAATGTCTCTGCTGAAGAATTTTTAGAGGTCTCTCAGGCTTTTCCTGTTGAGATTAATGCCCAAGACAGGCAAATTGATGTACATATGAGTGTCGCAAAAGGATACGCACTTTACAAACAGTCCATTGAATTTAAGCTAAACTCATCAAACGAAAACGAGATACAAAACATTGATTTTCCTACAGCAGACAAGAAATTTGATGCTAATTTTCAGGAGGTACGTGAGGTTTATCATCATACAATTGATATTGCATTACAGACCTCCAAAGAAGTATTCCCAAATGAAACACTCAGTATTACATTCCAAGGTTGTGCCGAAGGAGGCATTTGCTATCCCCCTGAAACAGTACACTTTAATCTAGGCACACAAACCATTTATACACCCGAGAGCAATCCAAGAACAAGCGATACAGCCCCAATAGCTCAAGATTTCAGCATTGCACAAACCATTGCCAATGCACCCCTTTGGTATATGATAGCCATCTGCTTTGGTTTCGGCGTTTTGCTCTCCTTGACCCCCTGTGTTTTACCTATGCTACCCATCTTATTGCGTGTCTTAGTAGGTGATACAAACACACCCGAACATAAAACACCACACAGCAAATGGCACACCATCAAATTGACCTTACTATATATACTCGGTATGTCCATCATTTACACGGCACTTGGCATCATATCGGCTAGTCTAGGGGCTTCACTTGCACTATGGCTACAAAAACCACTCGTACTGATTGGTTTTGGTCTGTTATTAATCATATTTTCACTTAGCCTATTTGACCTATTCCAAATGCAAACACCCATTTGGCTACAAAACAAACTAAACAAACTCAGCCAACATCTGCCTGCTGGGCAATACACACAAAGCTTTATCATGGGCATAATGAGTGGTCTGATTTGTGGTCCCTGTATTGCTGCACCACTGGCAGGCGTTTTATTATTTATCGCACACTCAGGTAACACCACCATCGGTGCCATTGCTTTATTTTCATTGGCTTGGGGACAGGGCTTTACCCTATTGTTACTGGGTATTGGTGCTTCACAATTTATTCCAAAAGCAGGTCAATGGATGCAATGGATTAAAGGATTATGTGGTGTACTCCTCATTATGACGGCTATTTGGATTATGTATCCGGGTATTAAAAGTTTCATGCCAAACACAACCCATCAGGCAGAGACAACACAATATACCCATATCCAGTCAATCTCTGAGTTAAATCATATCTTGGACAACAACACATCAGGTGTGTTTATCAAGGTACGTGCTGACTGGTGTACCTCTTGTGATGAGTTAGATCAATATCAGCACATCACGATTGATGTGACTAATAACACGCCTGAGAAAAAAGCATTATTGAAACAGTTAAATATCTTTGGTCCACCTGCATTGTTATTCTTTAAACCACATGAAACTCAAGCCAATACCCGATTGATTGGATTTGTCTCTGCGAAAGAATTAATACAGATTTTAGAGTAGGGGAATCAGAAAAGCTAATTATCTTGTGGTGTAATGGACATTTGTGTATTGCTTGCATTTGAGTACTAGTAGTCTTTGAGGGGATAGCAAGGTGCAGTTCTTTTGCCGTAATATCAGTTTCTCTTAACTGAAATATCCCCCTACCATCACCATCAAACTTCAGCATTTTATTAACATAGCTATTGAGTACGCTCGTAATATTTTTGGAGGTTTGATAGGTTTTACTACCGATTGTATCCATAGTCTTAGCACTAATTGCAACTCCATCTGAAGTATAAAAATCAAAGGCTTTAAAATTAGATTTAATATCATTCAAATTTAATGTCCCTTCTGGTAAACTTTTTTGTAAAAAGCTTTCCCAAAGTTTGCCTTGATTATTAATTCCTTGACCCCACAAGATCCCCGTATCCTTTTGCCTAATTTTTAATGCATAATTAACAGTATGTTACTCCATATAGTTATAGCAGTCTTTCCCTATTCCATATTTTTCTGCATATTTCAGGTACTCTTTATTATTTTGGAAAAACCTCGTTCCAATAGTAACTTTATGCTCCTTAAGGAAATTCTTCTGTAATTCATCAACCGTCATTCGTTGATTATTACGAGTATTTATATCATAAATATAATACTTTCTTTGAGTATCATAGCAGAGCGAATATTCCCCATAAAAGAAACCATGCGTTGCAATAAGTAAATATTTATTATCTATCAGCTTATAATTGTCATATCCATAAAAAACATAAGGATTCTTATCATCAGAACTCGAGCAAATCATCTCATCTGCAAACATAGGATTATAAACAGATGAGTTTATAGAACACCCTGTTTTGAATTTCAGATAATTATTTGATATAAATGGGATACTGATACTGAATATTATCAGCATACAAATAACAAGTAGAAGATATTTTATACTCTTCAATAATAAGCGCCATAATTTCCAGAAAAAAACTAGCATTAATTTTCTCCCATTTTATTAGAAATATTAATTTCCTTATTCCTATCAAATTTAAAATTAAATGGTGTCCCATTCCCTTTTGGCTTACCAGCCCAAGTCTCTAAATTTCTGATAATATTTCCTAAACCATTATTACCTCGCATATCAAAATCATATTTATCATCATAAGGATGATAAGTTCCATCTTTTCTCTGTTTAAATACCAAACTTCCAAACACAGACCAATTCACCCAGTCTCTATATGCTACTCTTCCACCACTTTTATACCCTCCATTCCCAATAGATTGCCAAGAACCATCAGAAACACCTTCTATAGTTGACGGATCAACTTTGATAGTTAAAGTTGGATCAGTATTCAACTGGAACAGAAGATCAGCACTTGCCTTAGTTAAAGGAACTACACCACCTTCAATTCCATCACGTAATTTATTTGCTAATTTCTGATTAGATTTAATAGTGGTAAGTTTATTAGGTATTAAATCTACAATACTTTTTCTTGTCCATCTTTTATTATGTCCTGCTAGGGCATTTAACTCAAATATTTTCATTTCATAATAATGAATAGATTTTGCGGTTTTCCCTTGCCTAAGTGTCTTTAATCCCTCTAAGGCTTCTTTCGACATGATGATGCACTCAACAGGATCGACTTGACAAGTTTTTTGGTATTCCATATTTTTGATTAGTGCTTTTTGCAAATATTTACGATATATTTGATCTTTGTCCCCCTGACTTTGTGCTTTTGCTAATTCATTATAAAAGGACCCAGCTTGCTTTACACTAAGATAATTATTCTCCACTGCATTAGCACCGGCATTGGCGCTAGCGATAGCATTGTTAGCGTTTCCTGTTGTAGCACCTAATGCTGTGCCTCCAAGACTCACAATAGTGGTTATGGTACTTTTTTGCTCTTCTGTTAATTGCTCAGGACTATCGGTACCATACATCCATTTTGCAACTTTTGGTGCAAGTATCTCAGCACTTCCTGCTGTGATACCAGCAGAGAGAACATCATTACCACCTGCAGCAGCTACTGCTCCTGCCAAGACCGTATGTGCAAGGGCATGTGAAGCAGTCCCTGTCGTACCGTTTTTCTTAAAGTATTCTCCTATCTGGTTCGCAATAAATGGGCTAGCTACTTGTGCTACATCACCTATAATACCATTTGCATTAGGAGTATATAATGCTCCCCCTATACCATCAATAAGCAACGTGCCAACTTTTAATGCTTCAAGCTCTTTTTGAGAAGCTTTTCCTTCTTTAACATCTTTTTCCAAAGATTCTTTTTTCTTATTCAAAAGCTGTTTTACTGCTTGAGCTCTTTTTGCAACTCATCTGCATTAAATCTATTTTCTAGTCCTGTGCTACCTATGACATCTTCTGTGGTAATAGCAGTGGTGAGTTGTTGTGTATTGGTGTTAGCGTTGGTTACGGTAATGTTGCGTGTTCCAATACCAGCTTGTGTAGTACTATTTTGTTGGTCTTTCTCATGCCCAAAGCCTGCTGATTTACTCACAAACAATGAGTCTTTGCCCGTTGGTGGTGGCTCACCCTTTTTGCCATTTTTCCCTTGTGGTTTTGCTTTTTTACCCAAGCCTATATCAGCAGTAATACCAGCACTTACTCCCATACCAAAACTCATACCTTGATAATTACTGTGATTATCTAAGTTTGATGTGCTAATAGTACCTGTCGTAAAGCTATTCTTACCATCAGCCTCTGCTTTGGTAGTTGAGGTAATAATACCTCCAATCAGCTCTGTATGGTCTGTGATATTGATATTAAAACCATCGTCTCCTGCAAGAATACCGCTTTGCTCTGATACCGATAGATGATCAGCATTTGTTTTTGAAAAACCAACATTCACACTCCCTGATACTCCAGCACCAACGGTAATACCTAGACCAAGATT
>PDWI01001788.1_pt1 | contig 34196 bp, 25 predicted proteins | sample 1430891 | NCBI WGS metagenome assembly PDWI01 (sample SAMN01162508, study PRJNA174530) | Oral metagenome, whole genome shotgun sequencing project. | biome: Marine environment; feature: Marine mammal; material: Swab sample of the gingival sulcus; isolation source: swab sample of gingival sulcus... | reverse complement strand
TAGAACTGGGGGCGGTACCCATTAAAAAATGGTGTGTGGCGTCCACCTTCTTCTTTCGTCAGAATGTATGCTTCAGCCTTAAACTTTTTATGCGGGGTAATAGAACCTGGCTTTGCGAGCACCTGACCACGAACAATCTCTTCGCGCTTTATTCCGCGAAGCAATGCACCGATATTGTCCCCAGCCTGCCCTTCATCAAGCAGTTTACGGAACATCTCAACACCGGTACAGGTGGTTTTTTCGGTTTCCTTGATACCAACGATTTCCACTTCATCCCCAACGTGAATTACGCCACGCTCAACCCGGCCAGTGGCAACAGTCCCACGACCAGAGATGGAAAATACGTCTTCAACAGGCATCAAGAATGGCTTATCTACATCACGCTCTGGTTCGGGAACATAGCTGTCTACCGCTTCCATCAGATCCCAGATGCATTTGGTCTTTTCTTCGTCTTCTGGATTTTCCAGTGCTTCAAGAGCAGAACCAGGGATAATTGGAATATCATCACCAGGAAAGTCATATTTATCTAACAACTCACGAAGCTCCATCTCCACAAGCTCAAGCAGCTCTTCGTCGTCTACCATGTCGCACTTGTTGAGAAAAACGACCATGGCAGGCACACCAACCTGACGTGCGAGCAGGATGTGCTCACGGGTCTGGGGCATGGGGCCATCAGTACCTGCAACAACCAGAATTGCGCCATCCATCTGGGCAGCACCGGTGATCATGTTCTTGATATAGTCAGCGATTCCACGCTCTTTTTCTTCTGGCGCTTTATCAATTTCACTAAAGTCTGTAAAATCAGCCTGCCCTTTGGTGGACAGTACTCGAGTAATTGCCGCGGTCAATGTTGTCTTACCATGGTCAATGTGGCCGATTGTACCAACATTTACATGGGGTTTCGTCCGCTCAAATTTTTCCTTTGCCATTTCATGTCTCCTCGGACAAAATTTCAACCTGACTCAGCCGACTCGATAGTGAAATCGACTGACACTTGGAGCCCACGACCGGACTTGAACCGGTGACTTCCTCCTTACCAAGGAGGTACTCTACCACTGAGTTACGTGGGCCCAGAATCTTCTTCTTTTTACCACACAACAAGATCCCTGCTGCATGCATAGTGGAGCGGGAAACGAGACTCGAACCCGCAACCCTCAGCTTGGAAGGCTGATGCTCTACCAATTGAGCTATTCCCGCTTTTACGATGCAATCAGCACAGGACCTTCAGACTACTTTAAAAAAGAGTGATGGTGGAGGGGGGAGGATTCGAACCTCCGAAGGCTCCGCCGACAGATTTACAGTCTGTTCCCTTTGACCGCTCGGGAACCCCTCCACTCTATCTAAAAAAGCCAGACAAGGCTTACTTTATAAGCTGCTAGGCATTTTCTCAAACTGGAGCTGGCGATGGGACTTGAACCCGCAACCGCCTGATTACAAATCAGGTGCTCTACCAGTTGAGCTACGCCAGCATGAGGTCAAGCATTATACTGGCATTTACCATTTAGTCAACACTTTTTTCCATTTTCTTCGCCATAAGAAAAGCAGTCATGAAACGACCTGAAAATCAAGGAAATGAATGAAACAGCAAATTTTCCTGTACCTGCGGTGGTGGTAATTACCATAATCTGAAAAAAGCACAATAACAAAAAAGCCGGAGGCAAAAACCTCCGGCTTTCTCATTCCCCATGCTCAGCGAGCGGTTGCTACTCATTAAGTGGGTTCTTTACATATGCTGATTCACGAAAACGCTCAAATGCCATGGCAAACGTTCTGTACACGATATGTGCGAACTTGGTGTATGGCAGGTACAGGAAAAGCATCATAACAGAAACCAGGTGGAGGTAATACACAACATAACCAAGTGATGGGATACCTACAAGGCGAAGCAGTTGGGCGGCAAACCCTGTTACACCAACCCCGGTGATCATCCAGATCAGGAACCAGTCATAGAAGGTTCTGGCAGCCTTACCCTTTTCTTCCATTCGAGTCCGGTTCATCCACAGGATGCCGACACCTACGATCATGGCAACAGCAGAAACATTAGCAAGGAGCTTAAACGGATTCCACATGGAAATAGGGCCATGCATAGATGGTATAAAGATGCCGATTACGTCCTGAGTAAACAGGGAGTAGCAGGTAACAATGAACAACCCTATAAAGGCGAACATAAGTGGTTTATGCCCTTTTACCCTTTCGTTGTTAACTGTACATTCTTCAAACCTGTCGTGGGCCAAAATTTCCTTGATTGACGGCCACAGAAAATCCTTAATAAACAAAGCCACTGAAGGCCGGAACATAACATCCCCAACCCCAATATTCTCTTCCATCTTTTTCCACATTGCAGTCAACGATTTATACAGCGAATAACACGCTATACCAACTGCGGAAAGCATTATCAGGTCAATAAAAAGAACATTTTTGGCAAGCAGCCTGAAATCCCAGTGACCAAAGAAATGGGTATACCCAACATGGGCAAACTTTTCTCCAGTTGGAATATGCATCCCCCCTGAAATGAGCCACATAACAAAGATAACCACTGCTGGAATACCAATCAGCATAGGTAGATTCTTCGCACTGGAGCACAGTTTAGCCAGCCCACTTGGCCAGCCGTAATACTGATATGCAAACGCCCTTATCGCACCAAGGACATCACCTGGCCGCGCACCTCGGGGGCACATTTCAGTACAATCACCACACTGGTGGCAGAGAAATACGTTAGGGTCAGCAAGTAACTTATCCTTCATCCCCCATTGCGCCAGGATCATTTCCCGACGTGGGAATGGGTCACCATCAGAGGATAAAGGGCAAGCCACAGAGCAGGTAGCACACTGGTAACACTGTTTCAGCGAGTCACCACCAGCTGCCTTCATGGACTGAATAAATTTAATATCTGGCTGTACGTTCATAGACATTTTTTCCTCCTGTTACGAAATATGCAGAGCCATAAATCAGTATAAAAAACCATATCCCAAAAGTGTAAAGCACCTCCGGCTGGTTGTTATCCAACCAGAGGTACATATAACAGGGGATTAGAAGCCCTTGAACGGATTTGGTCCCATTTCAATGATCTCTTCAACAAACTCATCAATAATTGCTGGAACCTTGTCATAGTCAGAGATCGCGATCTCACGAACACCACAACGCTCAGGTTCAAGACCAAGAGAACCAAGGGTTTCACCAATATTTTCCATCCGTTTGGATGCGATCTCAGAACCTTTGACAAAATGGCACTGGTAATCGTCACCGTATTTACAACCAAGCAACAGCGCACCGTCCATACCTGAAGACATGGCATCTTTAATCCAAACCATGTTCATGGAACCCAAACACCGAACAGGCACAAACCTGACCAGTGCGTTCATCTTGTTACGACGCATACCAGACATATCAATGGCAGGGTAGGCATCGTTTTCACAGACAAACACAATGATTCTGAGTTTATCATCATCATCATCTGGTACCTCGATGGATTTGACCATGGACCCTATCATGTCGATGGAGTAGTCGGCAAAATTGATAATACGTTCAGGACAGGCACCCATACAAGTACCACAACGACGACAGCGTGTTGGGTTAGGCAGCGGGGTTCCTTTTTCGTCGTCATCAAGTGCACCAAATGGGCATTCTTCAGTACAACGCTTACACTGAGTACAGCGAGAGAAGAAGAATTCTGGAAAGGTCATATCGCCAGAACGAGGATGCACAGCAACACCACGGTTTGCGGATTCAATACACTGAATTGCTTTAAGTGCAGCACCAGTAGCATCGTCAATGGTTTCTTCCATGGTTTCTGCTTTACGCACACCACCACAGGTGTATACACCGGTCCGACGGGTTTCGTATGGGAAACAGATAAAGTGAGAATCTGCATAACCATCAAACAGATCTAGATCCAAGAAAGCAGGCCCTTGACGGTACGCAAGGTTAATCACAGGTTCATGAGCAGTGGTTGGCTCCATACCAGCGGCCAGCACAACCATGTCCACTTCAAGAGCGAGATCTTCACCAAGCAAGGTGTTTTGTGCGTTAACAACCATACTGCTACCAGCTTCTTCAACGCTGGTTACAGCAGCCTTGGTCATAAAGACACCATCTTTGGCCTGCATAGACTTGTAAAAGAGTTCTGCATTACCAGGGGTACGCATATGCTGATACAGAATAAATGCCTGACCAGTTTCCGGGTTGTCTTCAATAACGTAATTAGCCTGCTTAAGAGCAACCATGGATGTAACAGAGTTACAAAATGGAAAATCCTTATCATTTTCGTCTGCACCAGGGCTGAGAACAAAAGCAACACGTGACGGTACAGCACCCTGCTTGGCCATTCTTTCAAATTCAGCGTTGGTCACAACTTTTGCATACTTTTCGTAACCAAGATGTTCGAACTCAGATACATTAGCAGGTTTCCACCCGGTTGCGAGAACGACCGCACCGAACATTTCGCCGTCAGGGTTGACTTCGGTGTATTTACGAAGCCCATCATTAGGGTCCTCCATTTCACCTTTGTCAATCTTTTCCTGTTCGTCAACGGTTACCTTTTCAGGGGCATCCCACTCTGAAGGCATGCCACTTGGCTTTAATGTTACATTAAATGACCCTGGAGCGCCTCCAATCCTGGCAACCTCAGTACCCGTTTTGATGGTAATTTTGGAGTTAGCCTGGATATCGGCAATCATCTGTTCAATGTTTGGCGCTTCCAGTTCGGTGTATGGATAGGTAGTGGGAAACATTTTCCGCCAACCAAGAGCTTTACCACCAAGGACATCTTCCTTTTCAATCAAGGTTACATCGTATCCAGCTTTGGCAGCTTCAGTTGCAGCAGTAATACCTGCAATACCACCACCCATAACAAGGATGTTTTTGTGCAGTGTATCAAGTTTGTACGGATCGGGCTTTTCAGTTTTCTGTGCCCGGGTAACTGCCATGCGGACGTAATCTTCACCTGTTTCCTGGAAGAATTCCTGTTCAGTATCAGAGAAGGCTTCCCCATCCTCAGGCTCACCAACAGCCCACGCAACATGCTCACGCAGATTACAGCGGATAGTGATCGTATCCTCACCAAAGTTAAACTCATCCTGCATTACACGTGGAGAGCAGCCACAAACAACAATGGTGTTCACACCATTTTCACTTATATCTTTCTCAATCATTGAACGCCCCTCTGCAATACAGAGACGAGCATGATCTTTCATTTCGATTCCGGCTTCTGAAGCAGCACTCTTTAAGCCTTCAACGTCAAGAACTTTATCAATACCGCAACCGGTACAGAGATACGCACCATATACTTTATCCATTGCCATTCCTCCTTAGCGTCCCATCTGAATTGCTTTAAGGGCGGCAGCTGTGGAAGACTGTCCACTGGTGTATACATCAACAGCAGCTTTAGCACAGCCAGCAGAGATCATACCTTTTTCAGGTTCTGAAACGATAAAACCGTTGCCATCCACACTTAAACCAAACTCCTGGCCTTTTTCTTTATCCATCGCCGGTTGCATACCGGTCGCAAGGATAGCCATGTCAACCTGTTGCTGAATCTTGGTGCCGCTAATGGTATCTTCAGCAATAACAGTTACCCCGCCATCACCTTCAGCCACGATATCAGCCACTTTACCTTTGACAAAGGTGGTATTTTCATCGGCTGTGAATTTTTCACGGAAACTTTCATATTTACCAGGTGTTCTCAGGTCAATATAGAACACATAAATTTTGGCTTCAGGGTATTGTTCGCGGATGTAGGAGATCTGCTTAAAGGTTGCCATACAGCAGATATAGGAGCAGTGTTCCATGTGATTCTCATCACGGGATCCGGCACACTGCACAAAGGCAAAAGATTCAGGCTCTTTATTATCACCAGGGCGGAGGATTTTTCCGCCGGTCGGTCCATTTGGAGCAGCAAGCCTTTCCATAATCATGTTGGTAATGATAGCTGGAGAAGAATTATACTTGAGATTCTCGATCTTCTCAGGATCGTATGGGTTCCAGCCTGTGGACCAGATAATGGAACTGACATGAAGAGTGAAGGTTTCCGGTTCCATGTCGAGATCAACACACCCATCACCATACTCACATGCGGCTTTCATGGCGGCGAGACTTTCTTCGGACAAAGCATCCTTATCAGCTACATAACGCTGTGGGTAAGCCATTTCATGGGGGATATACAGAGCCTTAATTTTATCCATTCCGAAGTTAAATGGATTATCTATCTCATCCTTACAGGCTGCAATACAGGAAGAACAAGCCCTTCCATTATTCTTCACGTAGCGTGGAGTTGTCTCAAGCTCTACCTGATAGTTTCCAGGTCCTCCGGTTATGCCCTTTACTGTGGTCAGAGTATAGGTTCTAATCTTACGGCTTTCCTTAAGGCGCTTGAAGTTGATTTCGAGTCCGCAAGTTGGTGGGCAAAGTTTGGGGAAATATTGATTTAACTGTGCCACACGGCCACCGAAATAAGGTTTTTTATCGATAAGAAAGACGTCCCTACCGACTTCCGCAGCTTCCAGGGCAGCTGTCAGGCCGCTGATGCCGCCACCCACAACCAATACTGCGCCATTTCCTGCAGTGTCACTCATGCCAAACCTCCATGACTGCTGATAATTAATGAAAGGAGTTTTTTTGTTTCAATTGATCCGAAGAAAAGAGTTACCTCATCTTCTGTATCAACTCAAACAAAAACACAGGGTGTATACAAAAAATCTCCAGACCCCACAAAGGAGTCTGGAGATTTATAGGTCACACTATCGATATCAATCGAAAAATAATTAGATCCAAGGATCTGTTTCGATGATATTGATGCATTCAACCTTTTCACACTTCCATTCCTTGGTTGCAGGATCGAAGGTGGAGTTAACGAAAGCCTTCCAGTTTTCGTCATCACAGGTTGGGTAGTCAGAACGATAGTAGAATCCTGGGTAACGAGATTCCTTACGGAATTCGATGTGACGAATATGGGTTTCAACACACCAGATGCGGTGGTAGTTTTCCCAAGCACGCATCAATTCGTGCAGGTCGCCAGCAGCCATCTTCTCAGCATCTTCACGAAGCATCTCAAGCAGGTCGAGGCAGATATTGAGGAGTTTACCAGAGGTCATGTAGTAGGTAGCAACACCACCGCCGTACTCATCGGTAGCCTTCATCAGACGCATCATCATACCAGAAGGCTTGCAGTAGTTAGGGTTAACATCTGCAGCTGTAGAAGCACCTACGAACTCATGGTAACGCTTCACTGGTGCGTAAATTTCGTCAGCCAGTTCTTGAGCGGTTTGAGCCAGCTCAGGAGTAAAGTCAGCGTTGTCACGCACATACTTAACCATCTGCTTAGCAGCAATACGACCTTCAGCGTGGGATCCAGAGGAGAACTTATGACCGGAAGCACCAACACCATCACCAGCGGTAAACAAACCGTTAACGGTGGTCATGCGATTGTAGCCCCACTTGTACTGATGCGAACGAGGACCGTCTACTGCAGGTACCCAATCTTCTTCAGGACCGGAAGTCCAGATACCACAACAACCAGAGTGAGAACCGAGCATGTATGGTTCGGTAGGCATAATTTCAGAACCTACTTTTTCAGGCTCAATGTTCATACCAGCCCACAGGCCTGCTTGACCAACGGACATATCCAGGAAGTCTTCCCAAGCTTCTGATTCAAGATGCTTCCAGAATTTCTTCAATGACTTTTCGTCCATACCAGCTTCACGACGCTCATCAAGGAAAGCATTCAGAGCAACATCGGTAGCCATGTAGATAGGACCACGACCTTCTTTGAGCTCCTTGATCATGAGGTGGTTACGCAGACAGGTAGGCGTAACTGCAGACTGGCCGTAAGGCATGTAGTTAGAAAGTTCTTCTTTTGCCGCATCGCCCATTGCATAGAATTCACCAAGACCGTTTGCAACTTTAGCTTTGAAAAGAAGGAACCAGGCACCAACAGGACCGTAACCATCTTTAAAACGGGCAGGGGTGAAACGGTTTTCCATCATGGTCAGGGTAGCACCTACCTGGGCACACATGGTGTAGGTAGAACCTGCGTTCCATACTGGATACCATGCACGACCTTTACCTTCACCAGTTGAACGTGGGCGGAAGATGTTTACTGCGCCACCACAGGCAACCATCGCAGTCTTACACTTGAATACGTGAACCTTGTTTTCACGGGTAGAGAAACCAACAGCACCAGCAATGGTGTTCTCTTTGTTCTTGTCAAGCAGCATCTTAACGATGAAGACACGTTCCATGATGTTGTCTTCACCAAGAGCTTTTTTCGCAGGCTCAGCTACGACACACTTATACGACTCACCATTGATCATGATCTGCCACTTACCGGTACGTACAGGTGTTCCACCTTCACGCAGGGTTGGAGCAGGCTTGGAACCATCGAGGTTTTCGCCGTTCTCGTCTTTCTTCCAGACAGGGAGACCCCATTCTTCGAAAAGCTTAACAGACTCATCAACGTGACGACCGAGGTCATAAATAAGGTCTTCACGAACAACGCCCATGAGGTCATTACGTACCATTTTTACGTAATCTTCGATGGCGTTTTCACCGATGTAGGTGTTGATAGCAGACAGACCTTGAGCAACAGCGCCAGAACGCTCAAGAGAAGCTTTGTCACAAAGGATAATTTTCATTCCTTCAGGAGCCCACTTGCCAATTTCAAATGCAGCACCGCAAGCAGCCATACCACCACCCACGATCAGCACGTCACACTCATGTTCTACTACTTCTGGATCTACTACTGCAGCGAGTTCGCCCAGCGGTTTATTTGGTAATGCCATATTTCAATCTCCTAATAATTTAATAGCGTTATCAATTCATCCCAAAACCAGACTTACTTACGCAAGCTTGGTTGGTGTGGGCAGATCGCTCTCGAGAAGCAGACATTCGTCGTCCAGGTTCGCGCCTCTTTCACCAGGATATTCATTGGCAGCACCTTCAGCAGTTGTCCGGATGGGGAACTTGAAGCGCTTCATGTTGCCATTACGGAATTTTACGGTCCACATGATGGAATCAGAAGAACGCATTGGATGTACTTGCCCACCCATTGGTACGAAGTCATCGTAACCACGAACAAAGATTGCGCCTTGAGGACAAATCTTAACACAAGAGTAACACTCCCAGCATGCATCTGGTTCTTGATTGTACGCCCTCATTTCCTCAACGTTGAGGACCATCAGGTCGTTAGGGCAGATGTACATGCAGGCAGTCTTGTCGCCGCCTTTACAGCCATCACATTTTGAAGGATCTACGTAACTTGGCATTAAACTACCTCCTCACTTGGTTTTACCATTTTGGTGCCCGTTGTGGGCGCCCAATAGCCTCTAGCTCAACATTTCGACGAAAAACAGATTTCTTTGGCTTCCCTATCTGTTTTTCGTCGCAACCCGAAACCAGTAACTCATTATTTTTACTTATTTTTAACTCTATTCAATTGCAAAGCAAAAAAATGAACAGTCACTCATTAAAAGGTGAAATCCACATTTAATTTGTTGCCCCTCCATTGTCAAGAAAAATCGTCAAATCAAGGCTGAACAGCAAAATTTATAAAAAGTATCAGAAAAATGGATATATACTAATAATACCCTGTTCAAACGGGGATAATCTGACAGAAAAAAAAGAGCTTTTAGGCTCTTTTTTTGTTATGCGTGTCCTTCATCGTAGGAGTTGCGGACCAACACCTCACGGGGGCGGGAACCATCAGCCGGGCCAACAATACCTTCACGCTCCATGATCTCAATCATTCTGGCGGCCCGGTTATAGCCAACCCGCAACCGCCTTTGAACCAGAGAAATTGAAGCATGGCCTGTTTCCGTGACGACGGCTACGGCTTCATCATATTTTGCATCGTACTCTTCATCGCCTCCACTTTCAGTGGCTGTCTCCTCTTCCACACTTTGGAGAACAGTGTCATCGTATTCGGCAGAGCCCTGTTCTTTTAAAAAAGTGATGATACGCTCGGTTTCCTGCTCAGAGATAAATGCACCGTGGATACGTTGCAGCTTTGCAGCTCCTGGCGGTAGGAACAACATATCGCCCATGCCCAGTAAGTGCTCTGCTCCAGAGCCATCCAGAACAGTTCTGGAATCCACCTTAGAAGAGACCTTAAAAGAAATTCGGGTAGGAAAGTTTGCTTTGATAAGCCCTGTTAATACATCAACTGAAGGGCGCTGGGTAGCCAGAATAATGTGCATGCCAGCTGCCCTTGCCATTTGAGCCAAACGGGCAATGGAAGTCTCCACGTCTTTTGAGGCCACCATCATCAGGTCGGCCAACTCATCAACGATCACAACGATGTAGGGAAGTTTTTCTTCGGCTAACTGGTTGTAACTATCAAAGGATTTAACTCGCAATTCCTCCAGAAGTTTATAGCGGCGCTCCATCTCTCTTACAGCCCAAATCAATGCCCTGGAAGCCATTTTTGCCTCCACCACTACAGGGTGAAGCAAATGGGGGATATCATCATAGACCGACAGCTCAATCCGTTTTGGGTCGATCATCAAGAGGCGCACTTCCTCTGGTGTTGCTTTGTATAAAATAGAGGCGATAAAGGCGTTGATAGCTACTGATTTACCCGCACCGGTTGCCCCGGCAATAAGCAGATGCGGCATCTTGGCGAGATCGGCAATAATGGGACGACCAATAACATCAAACCCCAACGCCAGGCTTAACATGGATTTGGAGTCACGATATTCCCTGGAGAGCAACATATCGCGCAGGTAAACTAATTTCCTTTCCGGGTTGGGGATCTCAATGCCGATGGCGGCTTTACCTGGGATGGAGCCAACGATTCTGACCCGGTCCACCTTAAGCACCATGGCCAGATCATCAGCCAGAGAAACGATCTTGTTGATTTTCACTCCAGGTGCAGGAGAGTACTCATAGGTAGTGACCACCGGACCAGGAGATATTCCAACCACCGTGCCTTCTACCCCAAAATCGTTGAGTTTATCGACCAAGATCTTGCTAATTTTCAGGTAATACTCCCGGCTCACCGAAATAGCTTCCTGGGGGGTTACATCTAAAAGTGAAATGGTGGGTAAGCTGTACTGCCCTCTTTTAAGTGGCTTAAGAGAAAACTCTTCTGCCTCTTCCACCTGAGCAGGTTCACTGACTACCGGCTCATGAACTGCCGGTGGCGTTGCTTGCATCGACGCAACAGGCTGCACTTTGGGGCTTTCTGCCTTTATTGCTGCAAACTGGGCCCCCTCGCTTTTCTCCCTGTTTCTGGTACGATTGTGTAATGCTCCTACCACCCGAATGCCACGGTACCAGCTCCACTTCACTGTCCCAAGAAGAGAAAACCGAACAGACGCCATGAGAGAAAAAATAAGGATCAAACCAAGCACTAAGGTTGCGCCAATGTTTCCCACGGTACCACTAAACAAGGTCCACAGGAAAAGGCCTATGTATCCTCCAGGTGTAATGTAATGGGCCAGTGCCCAGTCAGAAAACATACCGAGCAGGCCAGCCGCAGAAAGAAGCAGCCCCGTAACACCGGCCACAATAAATGGCAGCCGGTTAAGCACTGCACTGGCAAAAAGAAAAGCACCTGTAATATAAAAAAAGATAAGTACAGGGAAAAAAGAGGCTAACCCCATAAACGAGAACAGATAATGGGCAACAAAGAAACCAAGGCTACCGCACCAGTTGGCAGCGGGCTCCTGCAGGGTAGCGTTATCAACCAGATACAAGAGATAACTGATAAGACTGAGCAGAAGAAAGGCTGCCAGAAAAAGAAAGATCAGTGCAGCTGCTTCTCGTATGAACCTGGGTTCTTTTTTCTCTGCCTGGACCATCCCGTACTCCTGCCTCCTTGCTTTCATGCCTCAGGCATGATCTAAAAAATGTGGATGTGTTACTAAGAGAGGATGTACCCTATTTACAACGAAAAAGCAAAAGCTCACTCCTGAAGGGCAGGAGTAAACCGCGTTATGGAAAAGGGGAGCTACTGAGCTTGCGGGAAGGCCTGGATGGAATCAAGAATGCCGTTAATAAAAGGCACCGATTCTTTCACAGAATAACGCTTGGCTATCTCAAGGGCTTCGTTAATTGCTACCTGGGCAGGGACATCCTTACCATGCTGCATCTCAAACAATGCGATGCGCAGAAGGTTGCGATCAACCACAGACATCCGCTCGATCCGCCAGTTATGGGAGTGATCAGCAATACGTTTATCAAGCTCCTTTCGATGACTGCACACCCCTTGCACAAGGAGTGCAGCATAAGAAACGGTTTTTACGTTGGAGTCAAAGGCATCAAGAAAGACATCAAATGCCTCTGAAACAGCATCAGGAGCGCAGGAGCGCTCCTGAAAATCATGCCCGTACAGAAACTGTAGGGCAAGCTCGCGTGATTTTCTTCTCAGCCCCATTACATTAGCCAACTGTTTCCAGCAGGTTAATCATTTCAAGGGCAGCCACTGCCACATCTGAGCCTTTATTGCCTGCCTTGGTGCCAGCTCGTTCAATGGCCTGCTCAATGGTTTCAGTGGTAAGCACACCAAAAAGAATGGGCACACCAGTATCCAGCATGACCTGAGCAGTCCCTTTGGCGACTTCCCCTGCTACATAATCAAAATGGGGGGTTGCACCACGAATAACTGCACCAATACAGATGACGGCATCATACTTTGATGAACGCGCCATCTTTTGTGCGGCAAGAGGGATTTCAAACGCTCCTGGAACCCGAGCCACATCAATATCATCAGTGTTCACCCCAGAGCGAATCAGACTATCAATGGCTCCTTCCAGCAACTTTTCACAGATAAAGGAGTTAAATCGGGCAACAATAATACCAATTTTCCGTCCGGTTCCCTGTAGATTTCCTTCAAAATAATGTGCCATATCTCTCTAACCATTCAGTATTAAGGTTCATTTTTCACGTAACCAATGGGTTGCTCACCGTATAGCTCGAGCATGTGCCCCATTTTATCTTTCTTGGTCTTCAGGTATTTCTTGTTTTCTTCATCGCCTGGTATTTCAATAGGCAGACGTTCCATCACTTCCAACCCATATCCCTCAAGACCAATGATCTTCTTAGGGTTATTGGTCAACAACCGCATCTTTCGCACTCCCAGGGATCTGAGAATCTGGGCACCGATCCCGTAGTCGCGTAAGTCAGGCTTGAAACCAAGGCGGATATTGGCCTCAACCGTATCCAGCCCGTCACAATCCTGCAATGTATATGCCTTGAGCTTGTTGACCAGGCCAATACCACGGCCTTCCTGGCGCATGTATAAGATAACGCCTTTGCCTTCCTGATTCACCATCCGCATGGCAGCATGGAGTTGTGGGCCACAGTCACACCTGGCAGAACCAAACACGTCGCCGGTAAGACATTCGGAATGTACACGTACCAAGGTCGGTTCATCTGGAGAAATATCACCCATCACCAGAGCGACATGCTCACAGTGATCCACCTCATTTGCAAAGGCGATAACCTTGAACTGCCCGGCATGGAAGGTTGGCAGCCTCGCCTCAGCAGCGCGCTCCACCAGGGAATCTTCCCGGAGACGATAGGCAACCAGATCAGCAATGGTGGCAATCTTCAGGTCATGTTCTTGAGCAAAAACTTCAAGATCTGGCATTCTGGCCATGGTACCATCTTCATTCATGATCTCGCAGATGATCCCGGCTTGACGCATGCCTGCAATTCGGGCAAGGTCAACAGAGCCTTCTGTTTGTCCCGTACGAACCAGCACCCCCCCCTCTTTAGCCCGTAACGGGAAGATATGGCCAGGGCTGATGATATCTGCAGGTGTCGCATCCGGAGCAACCGCAGCTTCAATGGTACGAGCCCGGTCAGCCGCTGAAATACCGGTACTTACGCCGGTGCGAGCCTCTATGGAGATGGTAAACCCCGTACCATAAGGGGACTGGTTATTAGACACCATCATGGGCAAGCCAAGTTGCTCAACAATGTCCGGACTCATGGCAAGGCAAATCAAGCCTCTTCCATGTTTCGCCATAAAGTTAATAGCTTCAGGAGTTACACACTCCGCAGCCATGCACAGGTCACCTTCATTTTCCCGGTCTTCATCATCGACCAGAATAACCATTTTCCCTGCTTTTATATCTTCTACTACTGCTTCAATTGAACTGACAGCCATGACAATTCTCTCTTGAGCCGTGGTTTCCGGCCCACCTTTCAACGTGTTGTTATATATCAGATAAAACCATGCTCCGCTAAAAACGAAGCACTTAAGCTACCTTTTTTCTGTTCAGCCCCGCCTCTTCCTTCCCCGAGGAGCTTTTCCACATACTTGCCGATTATATCCACTTCTATATTTACCTTATCGCCCTGTTTTAACGCTCCCAGGGTCGTAACAGCCAATGTGTGAGGAATTATAGATACAGAAAAACGGGTATGATCGCAACTGTTCACTGTGAGACTGATACCATCAATGGTAATGGAACCCTTTTCAATGACGTAGCGCATCAACGACGAGTCCAGGGAAAAGGTGAAAAGGGTGAAATCACCAGCATTTCTCCGCTCTTCGACCGTGGCCATGGCATCAACATGTCCGCTGACCAGATGCCCGCCAAGGCGATCACTGAGCCTCAGCGCCCGTTCAAGGTTCACCCGTGATCCAACCCGCAAATCACCCAGCCCGGTACGGGAAAGACTTTCAGGGGAAACATCAGCAAGGAATCGGTGCTCCACAATATCCCTGGCTGTTAAACAGGCTCCATTCACTGCAATGGATTCGCCTTCTTCAGGGTCAGTGAGCGCAAAGTCTGTTTCAAGTGCCAATACAACACCGCCACCAGCAGCACGTTTTTCAACAACAGTTCCCAGCCCCTGAATAATACCAGTAAACATCCGGTGATCCTATTGGAGTTTTTCCGCCTTGTCAGCAAATTCTTTGGCAAGCTGCTTATGCTTAAAGTTCTTGTGAATGCCGGAAATCGTTCTATAGGTATCGGCCGCTTTTTCCTTCTCGCCTACCTCTTCATACAACTCTGCAACTGCCTGGAGAATCTCAACCACCCCCTTAGGGTTATTGATCAGACGGTAATGCTCAAGCAGATCAAACAGCAGCTCAAAGGCATTTTCGGATTCACCCAGCTGGCGATACGCAAGGGCCATTTTTTTATTTAATGAGGCAAGAGAAAAGGAGTCGTCTTCCTGCTCGCAGATTGCTGCTGCACGCTTGAAATGTTTTACTGCCAGCTCATATTCTTCGCGTGCCAGGCAGGTATCGCCCAAACGATCTGAGGCGTTGGCAATTCCCTGAACATCGTTTTTCTCTTCAAACCCAAGCAAGGCATTATGAAATGAGATTACAGCCTGGGGATAGTCCCCTTCAGCATAAAATTTCCTGCCAGCTATATAATCCATTTTAGCCGGATCATTGGAAACATCCCCGGACTCCTGGCATTCTTCTATGGGCTTAATGGCATTGATAGGTTGAATGGAATCACTCACTGCTTATTTCTCCTTATGGATATTCTGACTCGCTTCCGCTGCTACGGCTGCAACGGTTGTTGTAACGGGCTTTCCTTGCTCAAACAGCGTCACCGAGGTCGGATCATTGGTCAGCGGCATCAACTGCAGTCCCACTTCGGTGGCCTGAATCCGGCCCATCAACCTGGCAGTTAATGCTCTGATTTCCGGCTCTTCATGACCAAGCAGACCAAAAAGCGAATAAAAAGGGGTTTTACGGATCAAGTCAGGCCGGATATCAGCGATCTCTCCCATACCCCACAGGGCTGCACTGCGAGTTGCTGGATCGCCCAGAAAATTATACATATGACGGGTAAAGCCACCATAAATATCGGGCCTGCAGGCAATGATGGCCCCAATGGTTTCCACCATCCCCCAGGAGGTCGATGCTGAATCTGAGCACGACTGAAAAAGTTTATGCATCATATCAGCAACCGGCCCTGGTTCGCGGGTTGAAACCCTGGCAGAAACCAGCCCGATGTTCCAGGCAATGGTATACCTCTTTGCAGTATCAGGCTCATACAGTAATCGCTGCAGAAAACGCAGGGTTTTCTTGTCATCAAGACAATAATCAACCAGCCCGTCCACATCGTTTTTGTACGCCAGTTCTCTAATCAGCTTTTTCGTGGCCCTTTTCCTGGTCCGTTTGGGATCACGTTCGGGTTCAAGCTCTGGCATTCTACCATCGACAGGACCACTCCCCTGCTGTAACGCTTCCTCTGCCTGCTTTTTCTTGTTGTATTCAAAACGCTGGACGATCTCTTCCATGTCCTTATGCAGCCGCACAAAAAACAGTACTCCGCGAGCAGCCCGTCCATCAATATTACGTTTGGGGATGATCTGGTGGGTTACCTCATCATAATCCTCAAGTCGTCCGGTGAGATAATCATCCTCAGGAATCAGCTCCCACGCCAAATCCCATTCATCATTACAGGCGGAAACCAGACACTCTACCATGGCAGCACCAACGTTGTGACCGGTGGCATCACTTACATAATATGCACCACACTCACAACGCCCCATGGGAAACTCGTTCATCTTGCGTTCCACTGCAGGTGCTGGCCGTCCGATATCCAGCCCGCAAAAAGTGCACCAGGGCTTTTGATTGGCTTCTCCCTTACCAGCCATAGAAATTACCCAAGTTTCTCCTGCAGGGCTTCTTCAAACCTGACATCCACCGAGTAACCAAGTTCCTTGGCCTTATCCAGGTTGCGTTTTGACTCTGCAAAATCACCATTAAAATACAGGGCAACGGCCAGGTTATTACGGGCCATGGCTGAATCAGGCTCCAGGGTTACAGCCTCACGAGCTGCCTCAACCGCTTTTCCATCTTCTTCGTTCATGGTATAGGCTGAAGTCAGGTTGATCCAGGCAGTCAGCAGCTTAGGGTCGATCTGGAGAGCTGTACTATAACTTTCTATGGCGTCAGTAACCCGGTTCTGGTGCTGGCGGATCAGCCCGATATTAACGTGGGCTTCTGCCATTTTTGGAGAAATGCTCAAGGCCTGTTCATTCAGTTCCAATGCCTTGACAGTATCACCAAGGTCGAAATAGATGGCACCCAGGTTAATCATGGACTCCATTGAGTGGTTATCCAGCTCAATGGCTTTTTCAAGTTGCACAATGGCTTCATCAATGCGTCCAGCCTGGCGGTACACCAACCCGAGATGATGTCGTGCCATGACATTTTTCGGTTTTTCCCCAACAACCTTCTCTAAATCTTTGATTACCGTTGCTAAATCAGCTGTTTTTTCAACTTCAGACATAAAAACGCCCTTTATTTTATCTATTTTATAAATGGTAGCTTATCGATTTTTCTAAAAAAACGATTGCACTCACACGCCAATGAGAGAAATAGCCTGTTTTCCCTTTAAAAAGGAAAAAAGAAAACAGCGTACATTATAGACATGAAGCATGAGGAAGCAAGGTGCCACAAACGGAATATGTTGTATACCGTGATTATATCCAGTCAGCAGCCCCCCCCTTCATGCTGTCCAGGCAGGGTTTCGTAACCCGAATCCATTTGTTATTTTGTCCATTACGGTTGATATGCGATGAGCTTCTTCGCCCGGGCCCGGTCAAGCACTTTATGCGCAACCGCAATATCTTTACTGATCTGTTTAATCAATGCTTCAGGCCCGTCAAAGGTCATTTCAGCGCGCAGATGACGCAGGAAATTAATTTTGAGCGGACGACCATACATATCAGCGTTACAATCAAAAATATGCGTTTCTGCCACCAACTTATGCTCACCAAAAGTCGGGTTATAACCAATATTGGAGACGCCGCCATACTGCTTGCCGTCATACAAGACCTGGGTGACATACACACCGGTTTTTGGACACAGGTCTTCTTCAGAAACACAAAGATTTGCAGTGGGAAAGCCTAATTGCCGCCCCCGCTTGTACCCAGATTGCACATTTCCCCGAATCTGATATAAGCGGCCCAACAGTTTTCGTACGTCCCGCATCCTGCCTGCGGCGACCAACGCTCTGATCCTGGAGCTGGATACGATTTCCCCGTTTATATAATGGGCAGGAATCACTTCTACTGGAAAACCTTTCTTCCTCCCCTGGTCACGTAAAAAATTGATATCGCCCTGGCGACCTTTGCCCAGTGCATAGTCATAACCGATGACCAGTTCCTGCATCCCAATGGTTTGCAACAAAACCCTATCCAGAAATTCAGTGGCGGTGACAGCGGCAACTTCCCGGTTAAACGGAATAACAATCAGGACATCGAGCCCAGCACTTTCGATAAGTTCAATTTTTTGTTCCGTGGTGGAGACCAGACGAATGCCTTTGGGATGAAGCACCTTGAGCGGATGAGGGTCGAAGGTAACAGCCACACTGGTACCTTTATTTTCCCTGGCACGCTCAACCACCCGCTCAAAAAGCTGCATATGGCCAAGATGCACCCCATCAAAGTTACCAATGGTTAGACTTGCCCGGTCAAAAGGCTTACGAATATCTTGTAGGTCAGTATATATTTCCATCTACTATCCACCAGTTATTGCTTAACTGGTCAGCAAAAGGCTACTCATGCTTAAACAGCTCTTGATGAACACCTCTTTGAGGTCGTATAAAAAGAAGGCATTTGTAACCTAAATCGAAAAAACAAGCAAATCTTTCATGTGCCAATTCTTTAGCGAAAAACCCCATCCACTTTTTAAACCTGCACAAAGCTCTCGCTTATTTGCCGTTTTTTACCTGAAAAATAAAGTTCCAGTTCATTTTTTTCAACATCAGTAAAGAAACGCTTGACAAAAACAGGCACACCATGCATATTCTGTCACGCATTGCCGAAGTGGCGGAATTGGTAGACGCGCATGGTTCAGGGTCATGTAGGCTCAGCCTGTGGGAGTTCGACTCTCCCCTTCGGCACCAAAATTGAAAAGCCGTATAATCGTTCAAGATTATACGGCTTTTGTTTTTTGTGATTTCAGCTACTCACTCCCCCTATCATCTTTTCATCTCGCTTGAGACCAAAGTTTCTTCACCATGGTTGCCCAGGCCCTGTAGACAAACACAGAGATGCACTAGCTTGCTTACCATACTCCCTATTCTGGGACTCCTCACATTTTTAGGCAAGTAACTACAGGCAGTTCAATGAAAAAGGCCGGTCCCGCAGTGGGATTCCGGCCTTGATGGGGTGACTTTGCCCCTTTGTATGTAGCTGTCAGGCAGCGTGGATTATTATTGTAGCAGCCTCAACGTGTTTACGACGATACCCTCTGCATCAATCTCAGCATCCTTCCACAGAATATTTTGCGGAGCATGTTCCACAAACGTACTTGCATAACCAAGCATACGTACTGGTATATTGATCCCTGCACTATTAAGAGCCTGAAGCACTGCGCAGCCAAACCCACCCTGGATACAGTTATCTTCAATGGTAACCACTCGTTGTGTTTTTTTCGCCCACTCCGAGATCAGTTCCATATCAAGAGGCTTGATAAAGCGTGGGTTGATGACTGCTGCATCAACCCCTTTTTCTTCAAGCTGTTTGGCGGCCTGAAGCGCCGGGTAGACCCGGTTACCAACCGGGAGCAGGAGCACATCTGTACCGCTCTTGAGTACCTCTCCCTTGCCAATTGCAAGCTTTTCATACCCGAGATCAAGGGGAACACCTTCGCCATTCCCCCGTGGATAGCGTATTACCACAGGGCCATCATGAAGCGAGGCCGTATACAGCAGATGCTGCAGTTCATTCTCGTTCTTTGGAGCCATCATGGTCAGGTTTGGCACGCAGGAGAGAAAAGAAAGATCAAAAATGCCGTGATGCGTTGGTCCATCAGCACCCACGACCCCTGCCCTGTCCATGGCAATGGTGACTGGCAGGTCTGGTAAACAAACATCATGGATCAACTGGTCCAGAGCACGCTGCATAAAGGTTGAGTAAACAGCAAAAAATGGCCGCATCCCCTCAAGAGCCAACCCGGCAGCAAAGGTGACAGCGTGTTGTTCTGCAATACCCACATCAAAGAAACGCTCAGGAAATTCCTGACTGAACTTCTGGAGCCCGGTTCCACTGGGCATGGCTGCAGTGATGGCCGCTATTCTGCTATCCTTGCGAGCTAACTTACATAACGTATTACCGAACACCTTGGTATAGGATGGGGGGGATTTTGCAGAGCTTTTTCCCTTGCCAGTGGCAAGATCAAATGGCCCTACACCATGATAGGCTCCAGGATTTTCCTCTGCTGGCTTATATCCCTTGCCCTTGGTGGTAACCACATGAACCAAAACCGGCCCATGATTATGGTCGCGGACATTGGTCAGGGTCGCGATAAGATCATCCAGATCATGGCCTGGAATTGGTCCCACATACTTGAATTTGAGCGCTTCAAACAGGATGCCTGGGGTGAGGAAGGCTTTTAGGCTCTCTTCGCTCCTGCGCAAAATGGATAAAATATTTTCCCCAACAGCAGGGAGCGCCATGAGGCGTTCTTCAATATGGTCACGAACCCGGCGAATGGCCTTGCCGGTCATCTTACGGCTGAGAAAACTGGAAAAAGCACCAACATTTGGAGAAATGGACATCTCGTTATCATTTAAAATGACGATCAGATTTTTGTCCACTTCACCAGCGTGGCTCAGCGCTTCAAAGGCCATTCCTGCCGTCATGGAACCATCACCAATAATGGCGATAACCCGGCCATCATCATTTTGCAGCTCTTTTGCTGCCGCCATGCCCAGGCTGTAGGAGATGGAAGTTGAGCTGTGCCCTGTTTCCACTGGATCATATTCAGATTCCGAGCGCTTGGGAAACCCGCTTATCCCGCCATGTTGGCGGAGAGTGTGGAAGGTATCCTTTCTTCCGGTAAGCAACTTGTGGGCATAAGACTGGTGGCCCACATCCCAGATGAGCTTATCTTTTGGTGTTTTGAACACGTAATGAAGCGCCATGGTCAACTCGACAACGCCTAAACTGGGGGCGAGATGACCACCGTTTTGAGCTACTGTTGCAATTATCGTCTCCCGTAACTCACCTGCCAAGACGGTTAACTCGTCACCACTCAGCGTGCGTAAATCCTCAGGCGAGTGGATACAATCGAGCACCTTGTGCTGGTGTTCCGCCTGGGTATTCATGATAAGCATATTAATATGTCCGTTCTATTATATAAGTTGCAAGGGCCCGGAGCGGGTCTGCGTGGTGATCAAAAATGCTAAGGGCTTTCTGGGCTCTGTCAACAGCTTCTTGAGCCATTTTTTGCGAGGTTTCAATCCCAAACAGGGATGGGTAGGTTGCCTTATCGGCCTCTTCATCACTGCCAGCTGGTTTACCCAGCTCTTCCGTGGTTGCGGTAACATCCAGCAAATCATCTGCAATTTGAAAAGCCAGTCCCGCGTTGTTGCCATATTCCATGAGGGCCTGCTCCTGCTCACGGGTAGCATGAGCAGCAATGCCGCCACTGACCACAGCAGCAGTAATAAGAGCACCTGTCTTACTTTTGTGGATGGTTTTTAGCGTCTCATACGCTATTTGCTGCCCCTCAAAAATCATATCAAGAGACTGTCCCCCCACCATTCCACCAAAGGAACCAGCCGCTTTGGCAATCACCCCAGTAACCTTGAGCTGCACTTCCGGGGCAACGTTGCCATTGCTGCTGAGCAGTTCAAAAGCATAGGTAAGCAGACCATCACCAGCCAAGATAGCTGCTGCCTCACCATACACCGTATGATTTGTAGGTTTTCCCCTGCGGAGCTCATCATCATCCATGGCAGGTAAATCATCGTGGATGAGCGAATAGGTGTGGATGCATTCCAGTGCCGCTGCAATGGGGAGAATGGACTGCAGGTCTGCTTGTCCACTGGTTACCGCATCAGCTCCTGCGAGGCATAAAATAGGGCGCACCCGTTTACCACCAACAAAAAGACTGTAGCGCATGGATTCGATATGCGCCGCAAAATCTCCATCTGCAGCAGGAAAGGTTTGCTCCAGGTAGTTTTCAACCAGCTCGCGTCTGGTTTGCAAGTATGGTTTAATCTCCACGTGATGCCTCGTTAAAGGGTGCGGTGGCAAAAGAGCCGTCTTTTTTCAGCAGGATATCAACCCTGCTTTTGGCTTGCTCAAGCTTTTCGTTGCAGAACGTAACCAGTTGAATACCTTCGTCAAATTTTTTCAAACTGGTCTCCAATGGGAGTTCACCATCTTCAAGTTCTTGAGTGATTTTCTCAAGCTTTGCCAGGGCACTTTCAAAAGATTTTTTTGCCATACCGTTGACTCCGTTGTAACAGGAGGTCAGAAAAACGTTCCTGTGGTGTAACTGTAAGAGTTCGCCTGTCTCTTGGTCACAGCTTGCCACCAAGCCATTCCAAGGGTAAACTGGTAGTCTATACTGTACTCACTAACCTTTCAACATCTGTTTGTCCATGAGAGAATATATTGACCATTTTATCACCTGGCTGGAGGTGGAAAAGGGATACTCGGGCCACACAATAAGCAGCTATAAGCGTGATGTAACCGAATTCTTTGATTTCACAGGAAAAGAGGAACTCACCATTCAAACGCTTAACCGGGACAAGGTGCAGGGCTTCATTGGTTCGCTGTATATGGCAAACAGCAGTACAACCATTGCTCGAAAGCTTTCGGGATTACGCACGTTTTTCCGATTTTTGATGAAGGAAGAGGTTTTGCACCATGACCCCTTGGCCGGGGTGAGTAATCCCAAACTGGGCAGCTATATTCCTCAGTTTCTCACGGTTGACGAGGTTTTTGCCCTGCTTGAAGCTCCTGAGAAAAAAGATACCTTCCAGTTACGTGATATCACCATCATGGAAATGCTGTATGCAACCGGGATGCGGGTTTCTGAGTTGGTCGCCTCTAATGTCGCTGATTATGACCTTGCTGATCAGGTTGTTCGGGTCACAGGCAAAGGAAGTAAAGAACGTTTGGTTCCCTATGGTACTCCTGCAGCCGAGGCGCTGGAGAAATATTTTCCCCAACGGGATACTCTAATTACAGCTCGGATGAGCCGTGGGCATCCACCGGAAAAAGAGGCCATGTTTCTCAATAGCCGTGGAACGCGACTGACAACAAGGAGCGTGGAGCGTTCCATAAAGATGTACGGCGAGCGAGCCGGGATTGGCGTGACCGTTACGCCCCATGGTTTGCGCCATTCCTTTGCTACCCACCTGTTGGAGATGGGAGCTGACCTGCGAATGGTGCAGGAGCTGCTTGGTCATGTGAGTTTATCCACCACCCAGAAATACACCCATGTGAATATGGAGCACTTGTCCATGGTCTATGACAAGGCCCATCCAAAAGCAAAACAATGAATCTTGCTGCCGTTGTACATGCAAAAAGAAACCCGTGATTGACTTTCCCACTCCAGTGCTTATTTTTGCCCAGCATTGTACCCGGAAATAACGAATTTGATTATGAGTATCCATGAAAAAAATACGATCCACAACTATTCTGGCATTACGACATAAAGGTGAAGTCGTTGTCGCCGGAGATGGACAGGTTAGCCTCGGCCCCACTGTCATTAAACATGAGGCAAGAAAGGTGCGCAGGCTGTATCACGATAAGGTCATCACCGGATTTGCCGGTGCCACAGCCGATGCCTTTACCCTTTATGACCGATTAGAGCAAAAGCTTGAACAGTTTAATGGCAACCTTATGCGAGCCTCAGTTGAGCTTGCCAAAGACTGGCGGATGGACAAAATGCTGCGTCGTCTGGAAGCCATGCTGGTGGCAGTGGATGCCAAATACTCCCTACTGCTTTCCGGTACCGGCGATGTGATTGAAGCTGATGATGGGATTATCGCCATTGGCTCTGGCGGGCCTTATGCCCAGGCAGCAGCCACAGCACTGGTGAAACACTCTGAGCTTGATGCTCCGACCATTGCGCGAAGTGCCCTTGAAATAGCAGGTTCCATCTGCGTGTATACCAATACCAATATAATTGTTGAAACGATACAAGATGAAAGGTCTTAACTCACTTACGCCCAAGCAGACTGAGTCTGAACTGGATAAATATATTATTGGCCAGGCCGATGCCAAACGTTCGGTGGCCATTGCCTTGCGTAATCGGTGGCGACGCCAGCAGGTTGAGCCGCCCCTGCGCGAAGAAATCGCTCCAAAAAATATCATAATGATTGGCCCCACGGGTGTGGGGAAGACTGAAATCGCGCGGCGTTTGGCCCATTTAGCCCAATCCCCTTTCCTCAAGGTAGAGGCTTCCAAGTTCACCGAGGTGGGGTATGTGGGACGCGATGTGGAATCCATGATCCGTGATCTGACCCAGCTTGCCATTAACATGGTGACCAAGGAAGAAGAGGGCGGGGTTCAGGATCGTGCTGCCGCACAAGCAGAGGAACGATTACTTGACTTGCTGCTCCCCAGCGGGAATCGGGCAGGAGGCAATAAGGCAGGTGTGCCATCGTACTCTGATTCCATGTCCAACGTGGTAACCTTAGGGTATGATGAGGATGGCAATCCCTCCTCTCCTGATCCAGCACCAAGCGGCATGAGCACCCGAGAGCGTTTTCGTGAGATGCTGAGAAATGGCGAGTTGGATGAGCGTGAGGTAGAGTTAGATGTGGTTGCTCAATCCAGTGCTCCCGTCGTGGAGGTGTTCTCTGCTTCTGGAATGGAAGACATGCAGAACTCTTTGCAGGATGCTTTTTCTAGGTTTTTTCCCAAGAAAAAACAAAGTCGCAAGGTGAAGGTACCGGAAGCGCTGGAATTCTTGAAAAAAGAAGAGGCTGAGAAACTGATCGATAACGAAAGTATCACAGAAAAAGCCATCCGCCGTACCGAGCAGTCTGGAATTATTTTTATTGATGAGATTGATAAAATTGCTTCCCGTGGGGGGAGCGGTTCCAGCACACCGGAAGTCTCAAGGGAAGGCGTTCAGCGGGACTTGCTGCCCATCGTGGAGGGTGCAACCGTTACCACCAAGTATGGGCCGGTGAAAACCGATCACATCCTGTTTATCGCAAGCGGTGCCTTTCATGTGTGCAAGCCCTCAGATCTGGTGCCTGAACTTCAGGGACGGTTTCCTATCCGGGTTAATCTCAATGCCCTGGGAGAGGAAGAGTTCTTTCGTATCCTGACCGAGCCAGAAAGTGCGCTGGTTAAGCAGTACAAGGCGCTCATGGCAACTGAAGATATCAACCTGGTTTTTGATGATGATGCCATTCGCGAGATGGCAAAAATTGCGGTCCACGTGAACCAGAAAACCGAAGACATTGGTGCCCGAAGGCTGCATACGATTATGGAGCGAGTGCTGGATGAAGTTTCTTACGATGCACCAGATAGAGAAGATCTTACCTTTACCGTAACCGCAGAATATGTGCGCGAGCAGTTGGCCGATATTTCTGATAATGAAGATCTCAGCCGCTATATTCTGTAATCATGTTTGATCGCATAGAACCTGAGCTGCAATATTGCCTGCAGTGTGGAGACGAGTACCGCGCTGACATCACAACCTGCGCAACCTGCAACATTGCGTTGGTCAGCGGCAAAGAAGTACGCACACTGCTTGCCCGGCAGCAGGAACGCAGCCGTCAGATGAGTAAAGCCATTGCTGCTGATGAACCCGTAGTAACGATTAGAAAGGGAGCTGCCATGCAGATCAAGCAGCTCCAGGAATACCTGATGGAAAACAGTATTGCTTCGCGTGCTCTTGCTGATCCCTCTGCTCCCAGGGCTAAGGGCTGACGCGGTTCTGAATTGCTCCTGCAGGTGCGGGAGGCGGATATACAAGAGGTGATGGCAGTCCTGGAACAAGAATATATGGAGTCTACCAGCCTAGTTGACCATGATATAACCAACGCGGGCGCTGTCTTTGATACCAATGCGGCACAGGCAACCTGTCCCGCATGCGGTTATCAGTTTTCCACTGATACGCTCACCTGCCCTGACTGCGGGCTTTGTTTTGGTTGAGAGAAAGAGGGGGTTCAGACAGTTCCAGGCTTTTTAGCACCACCTTGTTTACGATGTTTCTTTGTATACGGAGCTGACGGGCGTTTTCTTTCAGCAACCTTAATGGTAACCGGCTTGCCATTGATGCGCAGCGTTGAAAAAGCATTGATTACCTGGGCAGCATATTTACTGTCTGCCTCAAGATGTAAGGCTATTGAGAATATCGCTATCAATACCAAGATCTGAAAATGTAGTCATAAAAAAAGAGTACGTAAAGAGTGATGAAGGAACAAAAGGTGGGGGCTGACTGAAGAGTTACGACAATAAAAAACGCCCTGCTCCCCAAGAGCAGGGCGTTTTTACATCACATGAAGTGGATGTACAACTTAGAGCTGAACGACGTTGGCTGCTGCTGGACCTTTTGGGCCATCAACTACGTCAAACTCAACTTGAGCACCTTCATCAAGGGTTTTGTACCCTTCAGACTGGATAGCAGAATAGTGAACAAATACATCTGTTCCATCTTCTTGCTCAATAAATCCGAACCCCTTTGACCCGTTAAACCACTTTACAATTCCTTTACTCACTGCTTCTCCTCTGCATGTGGTCTTTTGAGCTGACCACTTCATTAACATTGGATATTATATTGCCGGTTTCATACGATGTATCTCGTCGCCTCCTCAACAACGGGAGATGTGCCGACAACCCCTCAAACTGTTAATATCCGTCTTTGGATGCAACTAATACATCATATGGATAATAAAGCAAGCAGTTTATCTTTTTTGACGAAACCTTAGTCAGTTATTTTTTACAGGTGAGGTGTTCGTGCTAGTTACTCTTTGGCTTGCCCTGGTATCTCCCCTTCCCGTTGCCGTTACCCCAGCGGCGCACCTCAGGCTTTTTCATCTGCAATGCAAGTGATCTGGTACCACATAAACCGGTTACATCGCGGATAAAATCAGGACACGATTTAATGCTAAGGTCTTTTAATATGTCAATATCTACCTCACCACGACCAGCAAACTGGAGGGTCAGATTCAGCGGGGTTTGACCGTGGTGTTTATACAGTAACTCTTTCAACTGAATAAGATGCTGGCGCGAGGTTTTCTCAGCGTTTATGGAGATGGCAGCTTTTTCAGTATACTTTTCCATGGCGTGCGCAACCGGAACAATCTCCTCAGCAATAATTTTTGCTCCCCGCTCTCCCTGCTGGACTGTCCCGGAAACAACCAGCGGTTTTTCACTCCGCAACATTTCAGAGCACCGGGCAAAGGTATTAGGGAAAACAATGACTTCAATAGCTGCGTTCATATCTTCAATGGAGATAAAGGCCATCCGGTCGCCTTTCTTTGACTTATGCTCCTTGTAACTTGAGACCAGCCCGCCCGTGCGGATAACCTGCCCATCCCTGCATTCGGCTACATGTTCCACATCAGCATCGATGATCATATCCATTTCTTTTTTGATGCCTTCTAAAGGGTGGCCGGTGAGGAAAAAACCGACAGTCTCTTTTTCAAAGGAAAGCCGTTGCAGCTCCGGCCACTCGTCGATGTCTGGCAGGGCAATTTCAGCTGCTGCCTGTGCTGCACTCTGCGCGCCTCCAAGGGCAAACAAACTCATCTGCCCACTCATCCGGTCTCGTTGGACAGCCTTGGCCTGCTCCAGGGCGCTGTCCAGGACTTCCATGAGTTGAGAGCGTTTGCATCCCATGGAGTCAAAGGCTCCTGCCTTGATTAAACTTTCAATCACCTTGCGGTTAACCTTGCTCCCGTCAATACGGTTGCAGAAATCACCCAGAGTAGAGAACGGTCCGTTTTCCTTGCGTTCTGCAATGATGGAATCCAGTGCTGCACCACCAACATTTTTTACCGCAGCAAGACCAAAACGAATTCGGTCCTTGATAACGGTAAAGTCATTAAACGATTCATTGATATCAGGCGGCAGGACGTCAATGGTGTGTTGACGACACTCGGAGATATATTTGACGACCTTGTCGGTGTTATCCACATCACAGGAGAGCAGGGCAGCCAGGAATTGTGCTGGATAGTGCGCCTTAAGGTAAGCGGTCTGGTATGCAATGAGCGCATAGGCAGCGGAGTGGGATTTGTTGAACCCGTAGCCGGCAAATTTTGCCATAAGATCAAAGATATACTTTGCCTTATCTTCAGGAACATTGTTTTCACGGGCACCATTCATGAATTTCTCCCGCTCCTCTTCCATAACCTCTGGGATTTTCTTGCCCATGGCCCTGCGCAGAATGTCTGCATCTCCCAGGCTGTAACCAGCCAGAATATTGGAGATTTTCATAACCTGTTCCTGGTAGACAATAACCCCGTAGGTCTCTTCCAGCACAGATTTAATCTGTGGTAGCGGATAATCTGCCACCTGCCTGCCATGCTTGGTATTGACAAAGGTGTCCACCATGCCGGAGTCCAGCGGGCCAGGGCGGTAGAGCGCCACCAGGGCAATCAGATCAGTGAATTGCTCGGGATGCATTTTTATCAGCAGCTCACGCATCCCGTCACTTTCAAGCTGGAATACCCCCAGGCTATCTCCCCGACACAGTAACTCATAGGTTTTGATGTCATCCATGGGGATCTTGCTTAAATCCACATCCTTCCCCACATCATAGGCAATGAGCTTCAGCGCCCGGTCGATGACGGTGAGCGTTTTGAGCCCGAGGAAGTCGAACTTGATCAGCCCGGTTTTCTCGGTGTACTTCATGTCATACTGGGTCAGGATTTCCTTGTTGGGCCCTATACAGACCGGGAGGTAATCCACCAAAGGTGTGGGAGAAATAACTACACCCGCTGCATGAGTAGACTTGTGACGGGATAATCCTTCCAGGGTTTGGGCCACGGTGAGGAGTTCTCGGACGTCATCCTCTTTCATGGCATCTTTGAGACGCGGCTCTTTTTCTATGGCCTTTTTGAGGGTGATTTTGAGCTCGTCAGGCACCAATTTGGCGATCCGGTCCACCACTGGCAGCGGTATTTCCAGAACCCGGCCCACGTCACGCAAAACAGCCCTGGCCTTCATGGAACCGTAGGCGACAATCTGGGCTACATAGTCGTCTCCGCCGTATTTGCCACGCACATAATCGATTACCTCATCACGCCGATCTTTACAGAAATCCACATCAAAGTCGGGCATGGACATCCGTTCCACATTGAGAAAACGCTCAAAGATAAGACCGTAAGGAATGGGGTCGATATCAGTGATAAACATGGCAAAGGCAGCAAGACTCCCGGCGCCTGAACCACGCCCGGGGCCCACTGGAATTTTTTGCGCTTTGGCCCAGTTGATAAAGTCTGCAACAATAAGAAAGTAGCCGGAAAAACCCATGGTTTTGATAACCCCGATTTCCATCTCCAGCCGTTCTTTATAACTTTGCTCAAGCTCTTCAGAAACCTCCTGAAGCTCCTTGAGGTGATCCAGCCGCTGCTTCAGCCCATCCCAGCAGGTTTTTTCAAACACGGTTTCCAGGGTGTCGCCTTCAGGGACAGGGAATACCGGGAAGTAGTGGTTACCAAACTCCAACTCCAGATTGCACCTCTCGGCAACCTCCAGGGTGTTGGTCACGGCTTCCGGGCAATACGAAAACTGGGCAGATATTTCTTCTGCTGATTTAAAATACAGATCCTGGGTTGGGAAGCGGAACCGGTTGGGATCGGTGATGGTTTTCCCTGTCTGGATTGAGAGGAGTACCTCGTGGGCGTAGGACTCTTCCTTGGTCAGGTAGTGGCAATCATTGGTGGCAACCAGTTTAATGTCAAGCTCCTTGGCCAGCTCCATTAATCCTTTGTTTGCTACCGTCTGCTCAACAATGCCGTTTTCCTGGAGCTCAAAATAGAGACGATCATCAAATACATTTTTTATTTCAGCAGCTTTGGCACGAGCCCCTGCATGGTCGTTATGGGTGATGCGCCATGGAATCTCACCATGGAGGCAGGCGGTGAGGACAATCAGCCCTTCGTTATGCTCAAACAAGGTGGGAAAGTCGATACGTGGTTTGTAATAAAACCCCTGCCGCTGTGCAATGGAAGTGAGTTTCATCAGGTTGGCGTAGCCAGTTTTATTTTGGGCTAACGCCACTAGGTGGAAGTTGTGCCCTGCAGACCGATCATGAATGAGCATTCCCTTTTCAGCAACATAGAATTCGCAGCCCACCAGCGGTTTAATTCCTGATTTTTTAGCCTTCTCGTAGAACTCCAGCGCACCATACATGGCACCATGGTCAGTAACTGCCACCGCAGGCATGTCAAATTCTTTAGCCTTGGCAATTAAATCTTTTAAACGGATGGCTCCATCAAGCATGGAGTACTGGGTATGCACATGAAGATGAACAAAGGGAGCAGACATAAGCGATTATAAGAGGATAGTGGAAGTTGGTTAAAAAGCCCGAAAAAATGCAGGTTTTCCAGTTCAGGCCGATAACAGCTGAAAGCGACTGGAATATGGGCAAAAATGCTTTTGGGATTGTAGAGCAAGAACCAAAAAACAGCTTATATAGTACACCTCCCAGCTGTTTTTAGCTATCCTCTTGTGAGATAAATTACTCTATGGTGATGTCAATGCCCGCAGATTCAGCATTGTCTGGAATGTTAAAACGTTGCCTGATTTTTGCAAGCGGCACCAGGTCAGCCTTACGGGCCGACGGGGTGAGAAAGGAGAGCAGCTTGGTTTTTAAGATGGTTGGGTTTACCTCGCTTTCAATGGCAATGATCCCTTCCATGATAATTTTCTGGAGGAGCAACTCCTGATTGGTTCGCTCGCGCAAATTAGCAGCAAAGGGAATGAAGAAAAAATTGGCAAAAACTAACCCATACAGGGTCGAGGTAAGCGCCACGGGGACGGTTTTCAGGATCATGGAAGTGTCACCGATACCTGCAAGCATGGAAATGAGGCCCACGACAGAACCGACAATCCCAAAGGCCGGGAAAAAATCTCCAATGGTACGTAAAACGCGTTCACTATCCTCACGGCGGAGCTTAAAAAAATACATCTCTGTGTTGAGAATATCGCGAATTTGGTGTGGGGTATAATTATCAACCAAACACCCCAGTCCTCTGCGCAAGAAAAGGATGGACGTCTCATGCTCTTCTTCCTGAAGTGACAAGATACCTTCCAGGCGAGATTTAATAGACAAATTAATCAGGATGTTGACAATATCTTCCTCAGAAATGTTGCGCTGGGTATAGGAAGCACGCACCACCATGAACACAATTTTCAGCCTGGAAAATTGAAAACTCAGCAGTGAGGCAGCAAGGCTTCCTCCAACCACAATCAATAACCCCGCTACATTGAAATAGAGGCTCAGGTTACCTTTAAGAAGAAACCCGGTAACGAAAATCACCACGCATAAGATAAAGCCGATCAGATTTTTCCGTCTCATAATGATTATTATTGCATGAGTTGTGTTCTTGAGGCTTGTGGAGCTACTGGTGGCAGCTCTTTTGAAAGGATAATCTCCACCCGCCGGTTAGCCTTGCGGTTCTGTTCATTGGAATTGCGTTTTATGGGCCGAAAATAGCTAAACCCTGACACCACAATCTGGGTGCCTGAAATGCCCATATCTTCAATCAGGAAGCGGGCCACCCGGCTTGCTCTTGCTACAGACAATTCCCAGTTGGTAGGATATTGCTCCGAGTGCATGGGGATAGAGTCGGTGTGGCCGACAACGTTGATCATGTACGGTGTCTGAGCAATGACCGCTGAGAGTTTTCGCAAAGAGTTTTGTGATGCTAAAGACAACTCTGCCTGACCAGAGGAAAAGAGCAGGTCACCGGTCAAAATAATGCGCATCGTTTTATCTGGAATGAGCTCCACTGAAGCAAATTTTTCCAGTTTTTCCTCTGCAAGGGTGGTTTGCGACAGATCATATATTTCGGTGATAATTTCTTCAGGTGATGTGGCCGGCACTTGCTCCGGCATTACCTGAAGTTGCCCCTCAGATGGTAGAATGGACTTTTCAACCACCATATCACGAGTAATAATTATTCCCTTCCCGTGCTTTTTTGGGGCAAGGGGAAGGGGCTCTTCACCCTCTTTACTTGCTCCAACAACAGGTTGAGTGGACTTTTCAATGGGGTGCACAGAGGCAGGAATTTCTTCTTCCCGTGGTTCCTTGGCAATGGTTTTTTCGGCAACCCGTTCAACAGACCTGAAAGGTCGTGTTTGCTGTTTGGATATCTGTGGTGAAATGGGGTGGAAAAAAACCGCACCTTGCTGCGAGAGCGGCGGGGTAGAAATAACGGTTCCTGCAATTACCTCCACGCTTTCTGGGTTGAGAAACTCCCGGTTTGCCAACTGATAAATAAACAGGGTGAGAAAGAGGATGAACATGGTCATCATTACATCAGACCACGCAATGGACCAGTGCACAGGCTTTGGGGTTCGTGAGCGAAAAAATGAGTCTTCGATAACAAAAGTTGGCTGGGTGGTCGTCACGTTCCAGTCTACAACCGCTTTTGAGGTAATGCCTGTGGCTTCTTCCTGGGCAGGCACGTTTACATGAGCGTGGTGCACGTCCGTGTTGTGTGGAGGTGTCTTTTCCATATCCTTCTATCGACAACTTTTTGGTGAAAGACAAGTTATTTATGCAAAATAATACAAAAAAATTTTGAAAAGTACCAACCAAGCACCATGGTCTAACGCGGGGAATCCGTAACCCATCAGCCTTACTCCTCACAAATTTGTTCGTGTAACATCTTTTCTGTACATGCAAATAAGGCGTTGGCAGGAGCAGGCCACCGCTTATCCTTTCGCTTTCATAAAACCTCTTTTGAAAAACCAATGCTATGCGCGCCCTTTTGGCCCACACCAGAAGCTTTTTTTTAATTTAACCAGCTGTTTTTAATGAAAAAAAAGGCATATAGCTCCAACACCCTTTGGTTGGAGCTGGATGCCTTTTGGGGGGTGTTCTTTTTTCTGTATCAGTAATAATGAACTAAAGGATAACAATAATTGTTCTGCTGTGTTTTTTATCGGCAGGTGTACATTCGGTGTCATTTTTTTGTGATGGGTGTTGGCGTGAAGTGCCCCCTTCCTGTTTAAGAGGTGTCGGCAGGTATTACTCTCAGAGCTGAGGCACGAAGGACTGTAATAACTGTAGGTTAAAAGGGAAATAGGGCTGAATTTCCATTCATTTCTGGGAAGCTGATTACAAGGAAAAATGGAAAAACATTCGCTAAGAACTTGAATCCTATTGCTGCATCTGGTATTGTTTATGTTTTTTATCTTGAATTCATACCTCTCTAATTTGCTGTGCTTTCTCTTTTTTTTCCTTATAAATCATGACTTTTTATAGCTTGACGCCTACTTTTCGGGTTGTTATAACGGCTTAACTTCAATTCATTTTTCTTGCTGAAGTTGTTGTATTGATTGCGTTGTCCTTAAAGGTGCGGGGAGTAACTCCGTATTTTACGATAGTAAATCATACAAAGGGGGAGGTAAGTTTTATGAGTCAAGACAAAGTGCCTGTACAAGCCTGGATAACGACATTCTCGGGTACAGCTATCAACGCCTGCTTGGGGATTCTCTATGCCTGGAGTGTCTGGAAGGGCGCAATGATCGCGAAAACACCAGAAATGGTTGGCCAACCAATGGATGGCATAAATGCAGGTTGGAGTTATTTATCTGCGGCTCAGCTGTCTACTCCTTTTTCACTGGCTATCATTTTCTTTGCGCTGACAATGATCCCGGGTGGAAAAATCCGAGATGCATTTGGCCCTAAATTTGGTGCAACCCTTGGTGGACTTCTGCTTGCTGCTGGTTGTATCATCGCCGGTTTAATGAAGAGTTACACCGGGTTGATGATCGGTTTTGGTGTGCTTGGCGGTACCGCAATGGGTATCGGTTATGCATCTCCAACCCCTGCCGCACTGGTATGGTTTGGAGCTCATATGCGTGGTCTGGTAGCGGGCCTCGTTGTTATGGGTTACGGCGGTGCAGCTCTCTACATCTCGCCTTTGGCAAAATTCTTGCTCGGCAAATACGGTATTACCGGTAGTTTTGTTGCTCTTGGTATTTTCTTTGCGGTTGTTGTTATCATCGCGGGTCAGTTGCTGATGTCCCCTCCAGAGGGATATACTCCACCTGCTGCACCTGTAAAGGAAGGCGCTACTGCTCCAAAGGTTGCTGTGGCCACCGAAAAGAACTGGAAGTGGCAACAGATGATCAAAACGCCTCAGTACTGGATGCTGCTGATCATGTTTATCTGTGCTACCCAGTCTGGTCTGCTCATCATCGGTAATGCTGCAGGCGTACTGAAGAAAGTTGGGGCGAGCATTCCATTCCTTGCCGCTAACGGCTGGATTCTTGCTTCTTATGGCGGTGTCATGAATGCTGCTGGTCGTCCATTCACAGGTATTTATGCTGAT
>PDWI01002607.1_pt1 | contig 34198 bp, 31 predicted proteins | sample 1430891 | NCBI WGS metagenome assembly PDWI01 (sample SAMN01162508, study PRJNA174530) | Oral metagenome, whole genome shotgun sequencing project. | biome: Marine environment; feature: Marine mammal; material: Swab sample of the gingival sulcus; isolation source: swab sample of gingival sulcus... | reverse complement strand
ACCGTATTTGCCATTTGTAAAGTAGACCTTTTCAATGGGCGCCTGATAGTAGGCTTCGCCGTGATCGCCATCTGCAATTTCAATTGGAATGCGCGTAAAGCCGTGCGCTTGGGCCACTTTTATATGACTATCGCGTGTTGTGCGTTCGCCGCGGTAAAGCACATTGGTTTCTATAAAATTAGTTTTAACGCCCTTTTCTTGTAGTAAATCAATAATGCCATCGTAGCACTTGGCCGGCACAAAGGTCGTATTGCCCTTTTCGCCAAAGTGCACTTTAATTGGCACCTTTTCATTCAATGAAATAGACTGTCTCTCTATAAAATGCGCCAGCAATTGTTTAGCTGCAGCAGCAACAGTTATTTCATCAAATGCATCAAGTGCCTTAAAATATACAACTGACATAATTTCGCCTTTCATTTGTCATTGCATTATACCCTTAAATTCTTTATATAGTATTATATACTATAACCCCAATAATGCCTAGCAATGTACTAAAATATAACTAAAATTTGTAACTAAATTGTTAACCTATTTTTTAATGTTTACTGCTTGCTATGGTATAATATATAAGAAAAAGGAGGGGCAATATGTCAAAATTAAACATTGTCAATATTAGAAACGTAGCGTCGCTCGACTACTTAAATACCTTTCATATCAATTATCAATTGCCATCAGGTAAGCAAAAAATTTGGGAACTGGTGTCGCGTAGCGACATTGATCGACTACAAGACGAAGTATTTAATCGTGCCAGTTTTAGTGACGGCGCAACCATTTTTGCGACTGACCGCGCTAAACAGCATGTGGTATTAATTAAAGAGTATCGCGTCGCAGCCGGCCGATATTTGTATGCCCTACCAGCTGGCCTTATTGATAGGGGCGAAACCATTGAACAAGCGGCCATAAGAGAGTTTAAAGAAGAGACTGGCTTGACATTACAGGTGGCTAAAGTTGCCAGAGCACGCTATACATCGATTGGCCTTTCAAACGAAAAAATCAATATTGTTTATGGTTATTATGCCGGTACGCCTTCTAATGCCTATGTTGAAGAAACCGAAGATATTGAACCACTCATCGTCAATCGCGAACAAGCAATAGAAATACTGGAAACTAAAGAAGTGCCGATCAGAACGGCACTGTTATTAGAATCATTTTTTAAGATTGAGCAATTTTAAAGCCAAATTATATAGCGATTTCTTCGATTACTGGTTTGAAGTCTTTGACAATCGGAATAAATGCATCGACAATTTCGGCATCAAATTGAATGCCACGACATTTTGTCAATTCAGCAATGGCCGATTCTACACTTAACGCACTTCGATACGACCGCGTTGAGGTCATAGCATGATAGGCATCGGCGACGCAGACGATTCTTGCTAAGTATGGTATTTCATCACCTTTAAGCTGCTCGGGGTACCCCTTGCCATCGATCCTTTCATGGTGATATTTAATAATTTCAAGTACTTTTTTATTATCGATAACTTGCTTAATGATGTTATAGCCCTTTTCAGGGTGCGCCTTCATAATGTTATATTCTTCGTCAGTTAACTTGCCCTTTTTATTGATAATGCTGTCTGGCATGCCAATTTTACCGAAATCGTGCAAAATACTACCCAGTCTAAGGGCATTTAGGTCTTCATCACAAAGCCCTAATTTTTCGCCAATTAAAACTGATATTTTAGAGACTTCTTCAGAATGATGCCCCGTGTATTTATCTTTCATATCGATTACATTAGCCAGCGAATACATAAAGTCGATAATCATCTGCTGCTTAAATTTGATAAACGAAATATCTTCCAATTCATATGAAAGGTCATTACTATATCTAACAATTCTGTTTCTGCCCCTTTTCTTGGCAACTTGAACGGCTAAATTGGCATTTGAAATAACTGCCAGTGCTTCTGATGCATCAGCCGGAAAAGACGATACACCACACGATACAGTCAATGGTGTCGACCCAGCTAAAGCAGCAATTTTTGTGTTTAGTCGTACTTTGTACCTAATGGCTTCTGCCAGGTCTAATACCGATTTGTTCTTGTCAAAGTTAAGGTAGACAAACGCCTTGCCCGAATACCTAAAGCAATTGCTATCATCTTGCGTAGCTGTTCTCATAATATTGGCAATTTCTTTAAGGACAATATCACCTTTGTCATAGCCGCGAACATCATTAAATACATTAAATTTATCAAGATCTACAATGAGCACGTCTAAACTGTCATTGCGCGTTTTGATAAGTGACTTTAATTTGCCAACCAAGTAGCGGTGATTGTATAAATCTGTCAGTTCATCTTTGTATAAATTTCTTTTTAACCTATCTGATTCTTTTTTTAGTTTTTCAGCTTCTTTTACCTTTTCTGCCACTTTTTCTCTAAATAGTTCAAGTGAAATAATAGAAATACCAATTGAAAACAATGCAAAGCCAAGTGCAGCCGGTCTAAGGCTGATAGAATCGGTCGTCAACGATAAAGCTTCAATAAGTGACGGAATAATAAATGCCACCGTCGATAGAAAAAACATAATTTCCATGCTGGTTTTGCGATTTTTATACTCTTTGATAAAAATAAAAAGCGAATAAAAAAGGCCAATTAACAATAGTAAGTTAATGATGGCGCCACGATATATTAGAGCGGTACGATTGGGTGACATAATAATGAGCACTGCTGATACGACGCAAATAAAGAGCGCAATAAAATAAAATCGCTTGACGTTATAGAATTCATATAGTGCTTTACCAAATAATGCGCTACTGATATATAAAAGCAAATAGAATATTTTAGTTTTAGTGATAACGTCTAAAATAGTCATATAGCCTAAAATATAATCATGCATCGTCATTGCTAAAATAAATACAATGGCTGGAAAAATATAGTATTTAATTTGGAAAAAGCGCTGCGTTGAAAAAATAAATAACTGAATAATTGAAATGGCAATAAGCATGCCAAAGACAATATTATAGAATTGATAATAGAATAATAGTATTTTTGAATATAATTTTTCAATGCTCTCTTCGCCGGCAATATAAATAGGAAAGCCAGAAATGCCTATTTTAAAATCAGAATAAGTTTTAATTTTTAATATGTTTGTAGCGGGCTTAATGTAATTTCTATCGATTGCAAACTTTTCTACTTGGTTCCAAGTGTTCACATGATCGTTATTTTTTATGCCAATTTTGCCGACCAGATGGTCATTGACATATATTTCATTATATGTGCCGCGCAAACGTGCTGTCAAAATTGAAATGCCACCATCTATTTTGTTTAAAAAAGCACCATCAAATTGCGCCGTCAATACTTTTTCGCCATATTCTTCTGGTTGTAATGTCTTTTCTTTAATCAACTTGCCATCGAGCAAAAACTTTGAAATAGAAACAACTGGTTCATCTTGGCTGGTAACAATTTTGTCGATTGTATGTTGAATTCTAAAAACAACAAAAGTAAATACAATTGCCAAACCGATATAAACAATGATTCTTCTATTTGTCTTTAGCATGATAGCTCCTATTTTTTGATGGTTGGGTATAATAAAGATATCGTCATTTTAATAAAAAAATTAATATTTTATAGGAAAATAGCGCTAACTAAATAAGACACAATAGCTAAAAGAGAGGAAAGGTAATTAAAGCTATAATAATATGTTATTTTTTATGTAAAAGCGCGATCGCTTCAACATTCATCGAATGAGCAAACATATCAACCGGAACAGCTGTTCTTAATGTATAACCATTTTCCACAAGGTATTTAACATCTCTGGCTAGTGTACTTGGTTTGCAAGACACGTAGACGATTTTTTGTGGCGCGATAGCAACAATGGCCGCTAACACTTTTTGGTCTGCCCCTTTACGCGGCGGGTCTAAAAAGACAACCTGTGGCTGTGGGTATTTTTGCAGCCAAGTTGGTACAATTGCTTCAGCTGCTCCCTCAATAAACGAAACATTGTCTATTTGATTGCGCGTTGCGTTGGCTTTGGCGTTCTTAATTGCCTGCGGCACAATTTCATTGCCATACACCCATTTAGCATATTTTGCAAGTTGCAAAGTAATGCTGCCGGCACCGCAGTAAATATCCCAAACAATCTGATCACCGGTTAAGCCGGCCAAGGCGATTGCCTTATTGTACAATTTAACCGTCTGGCGTGGATTAACTTGAAAAAAGCTGGCCATTGACAATTCATAATCGATTTCCCCTATTTTATCGATAATCGTCGCCCTACCATAAAGCGTTTTGTACTCATTACCTAAAATGCGATTGCCCTTTTGTGAGTTAATATTGTGTATGACACTGACAATCGATTGGTGTCTTGCAGTAAGTTGTTCTATTAAAATTTCAGCATGCGGCAATACAGTAGTTTTTGTGACAATACCTATCATATGCTCACCGTAATTAGTTGAACGTATCATAATATGGCGCAATCGCCCTGTACCGGTCTTTTCATTATAGGCAGTTATTGCAAATGTTTCGGCCCACGTTTCAACAATACTTATAATTGACCCGCAAATTTGATCTTGAATTAAACAATCATCAATTGCAACTAATTGATGGCTACCCTTTTGATACAAGCCAAGTCTTAGCTTGCCGTCAATTGTCGCTGCCGGCAATAGCGCCTTATTGCGGTAACGGTAAGGGTCTGCTATGCCAATAATTGGTTCTGACTGATAATCACTTTGTCCACCAATGCGCTGTAAAGCATCATGCACAACGACTGATTTTAACTCAAGCTGTTTGCCATAGTCGATATGTTGTACACTACAACCGCCACAGCAATCGCTAAAACGACAAGGCGGCGTTATTCTAAATGGTGAAGCTGTATTGATTTTGACGATGCGCCCGCGCGTGTAAGACTTTTTCTGTTGTATAATTTCTATCGTTAGCCTATCGCCAACTACCGCACCATCAACAAAACAAACCTTGCCATCAATTCGTCCAATGCCTTCGCCGCGCTCGTTAACAGCTGTTATTTCGATTTCTATATTCTGATGTTTATTCATACGCTTCCCTTGTTTAGTCTGTTTAACATCATTATACATGATATTCAACAAGTATCACAGAAAAATGACAGTAAAGTAGAAAGTAAAACCTTAAAAAAACAACCCGGTACCGAAAAAACAGCTGAGCATTTGCCCAGCTGTTCAATCGTTTATCATTGTTTATAGATGTCTATTAGATTTTAAATACAGCAACTTCTGATTGTAGTTCACTGGCGATGTCAGCTAAATCATGGCTAGCATGTGAAATATCATCAATCGATTGCGTTTGAATGTCAACATTGGCACTAACCTCTTGAGATGTTGCGGCATTTTCTTGTGCAATTGCTGATAAGTTTTCGATAACGCTAATAATCTGTGTATTATTCTGTTCAATCCGTTTAGAACTTATGCTCACTTGTTGTACAATTGTTTGACCTTCTGCAACCGCTTCTTCAATTTCATCGAATTTTTCTTTCGTAATCTTCGTTTGATTATCTTGATTTGCAACTATTTTTCCAACCGATTCCATTCTATCGACTGCACTCTGCGCCTTCTGTTTAAGTGATTCAATAATCGCTCGAATTTCATCGGTAAACTTGGTTGAATCTTCGGCCAACTTTCTAATTTCTTCGGCGACTACGGCAAAGCCCTTACCTGCCTCACCGGCGCGCGCTGCCTCAATTGCGGCGTTAAGCGCCAACAAATTCGTTTGATCTGCAATTGATTGAATCATTTCTGACGCCTTTGAAATGCTTTCAGCACCTTCATTTGTGTCAATAATTATCTCATTGACATAATAAGCTTCTTCTTTACTTCGATCTGTCAGCGACTCAAGATCAATCAGCGCTGCCTTGCCCTCATCTTTTTTGGTTTTGATATTATCAATCGCCCTTTGAAGTTTGTCTAATACATCAATCATTTCACTTAGTGATTGACTATTCGATTCAATATTATGGGCAGCTTCCATTGTATCGTGCGCTTGCCCACTGGCACCGTCAGCAATGCTACCAACGGCAATGGCAACTTCTTTAGCACTCTCGTTGGTGCTTTGTGCCTTAGCGGTCAGTTGTTCAGCCGTCGCTGCAGTGTCACCAGCGTGCTTTGTAATATTGGCAACAATACTACGTATATTGTTTGACATCGTGTCCATTGCCTGAGTTAATGCACCGATTTCATCATTGCTGTTTAAGGCTTTTTCGTCAAATAGCACAGTCAAATCATAGGCAGCAATTTGCTCGGCATTTTTAGATAGCAAATCGATTGGCTTCGTCATATATGAAGCAATCAAATAAATGATAAAGCCTAAGATAACTGACAATACCAAAGTAAACAATACCATCTCCATGAGTAATTTATCTGATTTTCCAAGAACTTCTTTTTTGGGTGCTCTGACCGAAAAATACCAATCGGTATTGTCTACTGGACTAGATGCATAAAAATAATTTGAATCCGTTGCGATTTCAAAAAACTTGCTTTTTTCTTTAAGTATTTTCTCACCAACTGCTTTATATTTACCATCGGCAACTTCATATATACTATCCTCTGGATGATATTTAGGGTGTGAAATCACATTGCCATCACTTTGTATAATAAATGAAACGCCTGAATCGTATACTTTTGTATTTTCTCTGAAGACATTAATATCTGTTAAATCGACATCAACGCCAACAACGGCCGCGATTTTTCCTTTTTGCATAACGGGTGCCGCAATGGTGACAACAGTCAACCCGTCGGTACTTAGATAGGGTTTTGTCAGTATCAATTTACCTGCTGCAACCGTATCTTTATACCAGGTTCTGGTTGTACAGTCAAAGTCTTCTGGAACTTCTGCAAGTGGATAAAAAAATGTTTTATCTGGATAACCGATATATAGCGATTCGAATCGCTTAACTGTTGTACTAAGCGCTTCAACCATTTTTTCGGTCGCTTTTTTATTGCTGAGATCAGAATTTGTAAATTGCGCTGCAACAACTTCCATTCTAGTGATATCTTCTTTTATTAGCTTAGAGATATAAATAGCATTCTTTTCCGCTATATTCTCCATTAAGTCGCGACCATCAGAAATTAATATTTGATTTGAAAATCTAAAGGCAAAAAACGTTAGAATTGCAAACGATATTAAAATTGGAATGACAATTAACAACAGCATCTTTAGTTTCATTTTCATAGCAGTTCCCCCAACTTGACAAAATGTCATCAATTTTGCCAATACTAAGCATTTTTGACATAATAAAATATAAAAAATATAACAACCTTTACCTATCCTTAACTATTACGCTGTTATTTTATTTTTATTTTTCCATTTAACTTATCGGCAAATAGACAGTTATATTTAGTTTAAAGCCATCAAAAGTTTGTATGGCTATCAAAAAACTTTTTGAAAATTTAACCCAAATCATTCACACTACTACACAAAAGTCGACGCTAAAAAAACAATACATAGTGTGCGTGGGGGTATAGCGCAGTTGGGAGCGCGCTTGACTGGCAGTCAAGAGGTCAGGGGTTCAAGTCCCCTTATCTCCACCAAAAAAGTTTATAGCCGAAGGCTATAGGCTTTTTTTATTGAAGGGGGCTTGAACCCTAAGAGGGCACGTGCGTTAAGCAAAATAATTCCACAGAATTATTTTGTAGTGCGTGGTCCGAGTTGCCAAAAGCAACGAAGGAAATACAGGTGTGTAAACACCTGTCGTCCCCTTATCTCCACCAAAAAAGTTTATAGCCGAAGGCTATAGGCTTTTTTTATTGAAGGGGCTTGAACCCTAAGAGGGCACGTGCGTTATGTAATAATCACTCAACTGTTGTTGAGCGCTTATTACAATGAAATTTGTCTTCGACAAATGAAATGCCCTGCGGGCATGAAATGTCGCTAGCGCCAAGTGAAATGTTACTTCGTAACATGTTGTGCTTCGCGTATCGGAGAACAAGTTTTATTTCACACCGTGCTAAAGCGCGGTATTTCATTTTTTTCTTGAACAAACTGCACGCTTTCATATAATATGTTTTTAGAAATGCAAATAATGAAAAGAATAAATTAATTGACCTATCTATGACATTTGCTGTTAATATTGTTACACTTCATGATAGTATCAAAGGCTACAGTGCAATAAAAAACCAACTTTTAAAAAGTGGAACGAGCATCGGCGCCAATATTCATGAAGCCAACTATGCGCAAAGTAAGGCTGATTTTATTGCTAAAATGCAAATTGCACTAAAAGAATGTTATGAAACTGACTACTGGTTAAAACTATTGATTGCCAGTAAAATTACTGAAAATAAAACGATAGATCATTTAATCAAAGAAAACGGCAAGATAAGGCGATTATTAATCGCATCTCTAAACACCTCTAAAAGCTGTTTTTTAGAGATGTTACATTCATCTGCATTATAGGGGTGATCTGAAACTTTCGCTAAAATTTACTATATTTAACTGGGGGAGTACGACAAAGGCTAAAGCGCTTCGTTTCAATCACTATAAAACCCGAGATTTCTCAGCTACGTACTGTGCACTCTACTCGAAAGAATGACCTTTTACGCTATAGTGTTTTCTTTTTCATATGCGCAATAAACTCGCGGTTTGAAGTGGTTTGTTGCAGTTCTGCCAGTATTGTTTCAGTGACTTCGGTAACGGTTGATCTACCGAGCGCACGCCTAATATTCCAAATGACATCTAATTCATCGCCACCCAATAGCAACTCTTCACGTCGCGTACCTGATTTATTGATATCGATTGCCGGGAACACGCGCTTTTCTGATAATTGCCTAGAAAGCTGCAGTTCCATATTGCCAGTGCCCTTAAATTCTTCAAATATAACATCATCCATGCGACTACCGGTTTCAATTAGGGCAGTCGCCAAAATTGTTAAACTGCCGCCACCCTCAATATTGCGTGCTGCCCCTAAAAAACGCTTCGGTTTATAAAGTGCACCAGGGTCTAAACCACCTGACAGTGTTCTGCCACTACTGGGAATAATTAAATTATAAGCGCGTGCCAAACGCGTAATCGAATCTAATAATATCACGACATCTTTGCCCATTTCGACTAAGCCCTTGGCTCTATTGTGAACCATTTCAGCTACTTTTATATGATGTGATGGCAATTCATCAAAGGTTGAAAAAATGACATCAGCATCGATTAAACGGCGCATTTCGGTTACTTCTTCTGGTCGCTCGTCAATCAACAAGACAATCAATTCAATATCACGGTTATTTTTGCGAATGCTCTTGGCTATTTTTTGTAGTAGAATCGTTTTTCCGGCTTTGGGCGGTGCCACAATTAAACCACGCTGGCCTTTTCCAATTGGCGCAATCAAATCGATTAGACGGGTCGCCATATCGTTTTTGGATACTTCTAATTTTATTTGCTGATTAGGGTACATTGGCGTCAGATCATCAAAATTTCGTCGATGCTTTGACGCCACTGGCTTTAAACCATTGACGCTCTTGACGTATAGCAGAGCACGAAATTTCTCGCCAGTCTTTGGTTTGCGCGCAACACCATGCACTTTGTCACCAGTTTTGAGGTTAAATTTCCTTATTTGCGACGGCGAAACATAAACATCAGCATCACTTGATAGAAAATTCTCAAAACGCAAAAAACCAAACCCCTGTTCGATTAAATCTAATACACCCTCAACTTCATCATTATCTTTATCTTTGAAGTCGGCCTTTTCTTTTTTCGCCTTATCTAAATCGCTATAACTTTCTAATTTGGGATTAAATTTGCCTGGCTTTTGTACAAATCGCGTCTCTTTTTTTTGCTCTTCTTCATGCAATTCTAAAAGGTGGTTAATTAGTTCAGCCTTGCGATATTTCATTACGGATTTTACGCCGGCATGTTTGGCAATTTCTCTTAATTCGGTAAGTTTTAAAGCATTGAGCGCTTTTTGATTCATTAGATCCTCCATTGCTAGTTAGAAAAGATAAGTGTTGCGCAGATTATCTGAAATTATTCTCGTAGTCATGAACAACATCGCTATACAACCATAATAGCATAAAGCTTTAGCGTTGACAATGCAACAAAGATACTATAATATTGCAATATGCTAGATTTTATCGTGTTGGCGCATATCAAGTGATAATATGGGTAAACTTTATAAGTAAATTACCCAGATGATCAAAAGTGAGTTTACTATGAACAAACGTATTATTTCAACTATATTAATTGTATGTATGCTGTTGACAACGCCATTTGGCGACCCAGCCACTCAAATTCAAAACTGTAAAATAATCATTAACGACGCCACTGTTCAACTAGACAATCCCGCTCGCCTAATTGACGACGTCGCCATGTTGCCGATGCGCGAATTTTTTGAAAAACTTGATACAACGGTCAATTGGTATGAGCAAACGCAAACAATTACAGCTTATAAATACAATATGCAAATAAAATTAAGAATTGGCGACACTGTGGCTTACCGCAATGGCAAATCATTTATACTTAGCCACGCGCCTATCATTATAGATGGCAAAACCTATATTCCCGCAAAGTTTACGGCTGAATCGTTCGATATGAACTATAATTGTTCAGACGGTATGCTTGAATTAAATCAACGCGATACCAGAAAAAAATACTATATTGACTTTATCGAATACGCCAGCACGACCATCGCCGAATATGACATGACAATCATTATACCCTATGGTTGGGTTGAGCTAACCGATAACCGCTATGGCATCGACGACAATTTCGACGACTATTCGATAGCGGTACGCCGCTATGACAAAAATTCATCTGAAAGCAGCGCCCAATACCTTGAAATATATAAGCAAAAGTTATTAACCGACAACCCATCCAAAGTGACTTTTACTTATCAAAAAACGCTCTATACTGACGACCTGACTTTTGAAAGCTTTGGTTACTTTTACAATGGCATAAACGCCAAACGTATTGTCGATATCTATCTATTAGAACACAATGACTATTATTACTTGTTCGAATGCAATAGCAATGCCAATTCTGATATCCGCTACGTGCGGCAAATTACTTACAATATATTAGACAAATTACAATTTAACAACGAAACCATTGAGACGAGTGATGAACACTATTATGAATACCCTGCTGCATTTGCTGTTAACTTAGCTTTAAATGCACCAATTACATCAAATATGGAAGTTTTTAACTACTTGCCATTCAATGGCCAAATCGATCAAAAAAACGACTATACCAATTTATATGCAATTGTATCAAAAGGTAACGAACAAATCGATTATAAAATCGACATTGACAAAGCGGGCAAATTTAATGCCAAGATCTTCACACCGTTTGGCCTCGCTAAGCACAACATTGCCATTTTTGGCCATAGGCGCCGCAACAAAGACGACTTGCTACTAAGGTTCAGCGCCCTCAATTTATCTTCCGATGAAATAAAATACTTAATTCCGTCTGAATATGTACAATCTAATGCTACCGAAGCACTTTCACTGGCTAGTTATTTAACTTACAATTCGACAAGTGCTTACTTTAAAGCCAAAGACATCTTCGACTATGTCGTTGAAGATATTACGCTTGAAAACTTAACCCTTCGCTCACTGGAATCACTCCGCAATTCAACCACTGTCATTACCAAACAACGTGCAAACCCGTTGGAACTATGCATTACAATGTGTGCACTACTGCGCGCCTCTGATATTTCCGCTAGAATAATGAGCGGCAAAGTCGAAGGGCGTACTTTCTATTTTGTTGAGGCCAATGTCAACGGTAAATGGCACGTTTACGACCCCGTCAGTCATATTCTATTGCAACACAACCCAAGTTTAGTCGAAAAAAACCGTGAAATAGCAACACCACTAAACCGCTTTGTCACCTTTTATCACATTAGATCCAAAGCTTATTTTTCAATCCTTGATAGCTATCAGGTACTCAATTATTAATTTTCTTACTCTTTACGCGCTTTAAGCGAAAAAAATCTTCGCGTTCTTTTTCTTCAAGTTCGTCGGATATTTGTTTAACTTGCCCAGCAAACTTGGGGATCTGTATTTTTTCTAACGAATTGGCGCGCTTTTGTGTTTTATTAATTTCATTGGCTAATTTATAAATGGCATTTTCAATTTCAGCCAATTCATATAACAAATACTTAATGCGATTAAATGACTGTATCGCCGCATCAAGTGATGGATTAGACCTAAAAAAACCATAACTGGGGCGGTAAACTTCTTCTTTATAGACAACTTCCGGTATTTCAACACCCATAACACCACGCATTCTCACCTGAAAACCCTGTTCGGGTGGTACCGCATAGGCGATGTCACTCACGGCGGCTGAACCCATCGTAATATTGACAAATTCTAAAGCGCGATAGGCCTCGCTAAACAAACCGGTCATTTGAGCCTGTACTTCTTTGGCGCGATTGATCAATATCATCATTTCGCGAATTAAGACATTGCGCTTTTTATCAAGTAATTCAAAACCACGTTCTGAAAAAGCTAGCATACTTTTCGACTTTATTAAATTGGCTTTTGATGCAACCACTTTATTAGCCATTAAATCACCTATTCTTGCGATTGATAGAATTTGTCAATCGTATCTTCATCTAAACGCGATAATTCGGTTTTTGGCAACATCGACATCAGTTCCCAAGCGATCGCCAAGCTGTCATTAATCGAACGATTCTCGTGATAATCTTGTGCGACAAAGCGCGCTTCAAAGGCCTTGCCGAAGTCTAAATACTTTTTGTCGGTTTCAGATAAATCGTTTTCACCTATAATTTGAGCTAGTGCACGAATGGTCGGTACTTTTGAATAAAGTGAAAAAATTTGATTGGCGACATCGGGATGTTCTTTTGTCGTGTACCCCTCGCCGATACCGTCCTTCATCAAACGCGATAAGCTCGGTAAAATATTTACCGGCGGATAAAAACCATCATTTGCTAAGTCGCGCGATAACACAATTTGTCCTTCGGTAATATAACCCGTTAAGTCGGGAATTGGGTGCGATGTATCATCATTTGGCATTGTTAAAATTGGCAAATAAGTAATCGTACCCTTATCTTGACCCATTGTGCCAGCACGTTCGTAAAGCGATGCCAGATCAGAATATAGGTATCCCGGGTAACCCTTACGCGATGGTACTTCTTCTCTGGCTGAAGCAATTTCGCGCAGCGCCTCGCAATAGCTAGTGATGTCAGTCATGACGACTAAAACATGATACCCCTCTTCAAATGCTAGGTATTCGGCAGCTGTCAGCGCACAACGCGGAATTGAGATGCGTTCGACAATGGGGTCATCAGCTAAGTTTTGGAACATGACAACTTGCGAAGCAGCACCCGATTCTTCAAACGCCTTTCTAAAAAAGGCCGCATCGTCATGCTTGACACCAATTGCAGCAAAGACAATGACGAACGGTCGTGCTTCACTATCTGATACGCGCGCCTGTCTGACAATTTGAGCCGCTAATTCATTATGCGGCAGACCATTGCCAGAAAAAATCGGCAATTTTTGACCACGAATTAAAGTTGTCAAGGTATCAATCGTCGAAATACCAGTCTGTATAAAATCGCGCGGGTACTGTCTGGCAATCGGATTAATCGGACGACCGTTGATATTATATTTTTTGTTCGAAAAAACCATACCACCGCCATCAATTGGCTCGCCGATACCATTGAAAGTTCGCCCGAGAATATGTTTAGACAATTTAATCTCAAACGGTTTACCAGTAAAACTAACCTCGCAGTTCGTCGTGCTAAGCCCCGCAGTACCTTCAAACACCTGTGCGACGACGACATCGCCGTCTAGTTTAATTATTTTAGCATTGCGCATTTTGCCACGTCCATCGCGAATGTGCACAATTTCGCCGTAGCCAGCACCTTCGACACCTGATAGCATAATAAGCGGCCCATTGACGCCATCTAATTTAAAGTATTCTCTTTTCATAGTTTATCCTAATATTTTATACCAATGGCCTGACTGACATATTGACCAATGCGATCTTGGTAATCAGAACCAACATCGGGAATCGTCAAAATCATCGTACCACTCACAGATAACTTCAACGCCATAATTTCATCGTAGATTGGCTGCGCCAATTGATCGCTCAGCAAAATAAGACCAATTTCTTGATCTTTTATTGCCTTTTTCATAGCGCTCAACGCCTCGTCGGCAGTTTGTACGATAGTGGCATCAATACCAGCTAAGCGCATGCCGACTTTGGCGTCATTTGAATTGGTAATAAGCAGCGTTTTCATGACAGTTGACCGAGTATCAGAATAGAGATAATCAGTCCGTAAATTGCAATACCTTCGGCCAATCCAACAAAGATCAGCGTACGTCCCAATATTTTAGGGTCTTCACTAACGGCACCTAAAGCCGAAGATCCAACCGCGCCAACGGCATAGCCCGTACCAATTGTTGCCAAACCAGTTGACAGCGCTGCGGCAATTAAACCAATGCCCTTATCACCAGCGCTGGCCGTTCCCTCTGTTGCAGCATGTACTATATCGGGTACTAAAATGGCGATTGCCAATAGCATTAAGGGCACATAAATTGCTAAGTTTACCCGTAAATAGTGTTTTAATTTGCCGCCATCTGCCAGCGCTTCGCGTTTCATTAAGTAAATGCCTAACAGTATTGTCAAGCCGACGCTGAACATTGCCAAAATCAGTATTAGTCTCATTTTTGCCTCCACTAATCATATTTTTTCATCAATTTATCGTAATAATCATCAATCTCTGTTAAAAGTCTGCCGATGCCGCGCAAATCGTCATTTGGTATTGTATATTTCATTTTGACGATTTTACTGTATAATTCATCGTCTTTGACCAAAGAAATTGGTATGCCCTTTTCAACTGCCTGTTTACCTCTGGTATAGAGATATTGCATCAATTCTAGCATCAAAAACTGTTTAGCTAGTGGCACATATGTATCTTGCTCGTGAAAGGCATTTTGTTGTAAAAAGCCCTCTTTTAATACTTTGGCAATCTCTAGTATCAGCCGTTGATCATCTGGTAAAACATCTTCACCGACTAATTGAACAATATCAGACAAGCGATTTTCTTCATAGAGCACGCCGAGCATTTCGGTACGTAATTTGCTATAGTCGTCACTGACGTTGTTTTTATACCAATCGGATAGCATTTTTAAATAACCCGAATAACTGTCTAGCCAGTTAACCGATGGGTAGTGTCTGGCATATGCCAGATTTTTATCTAGCGCCAAAAAAGCATTGACAAAGCGCTTGGTATTTTCGGTAACCGGTTCTGAAAAGTCACCACCGGCCGGCGAAACTGCACCAATAACAGTAACTGAAGCTTCACTGCCAGATAGTGTTTTAACATAGCCGGCACGTTCGTAGAATTCAGCTAAACGCGATGGCAAATAAGCTGGGTAGCCCTCTTCAGCTGGCATTTCTTCTAATCGCCCTGATATTTCTCGAAGTGCTTCCGCCCAACGCGACGTCGAATCGGCCATAATCGCCACGTGATAACCCATATCGCGATAGTATTCTGCAATCGTAATCCCAGTGTAAATACTGGCCTCACGTGCCGCTACTGGCATATTTGAAGTATTGGCTATCAACACTGTACGATCCATCAACGGCTTGCCCGATAGCGGGTCAACTAATTTAGGAAAATCCTCTAAAACTTCAGTCATTTCATTACCGCGCTCGCCACAACCGATGTAAACGATAACATCGGCATCTGACCACTTGGCAAGTTGATGTTGTGTCATCGTCTTGCCAGTGCCAAATCCGCCCGGTATCGCCGCTGTTCCTCCCTTTGCTAACGGAAAAAACATATCTAATACGCGTTGACCAGTAACCAGTGGCTTAGATAAGGTCATACGTTTTGCAACATGGCGAGGTTCGCGCACTGACCATTCCTGATAAAAAGGTAGTGTCACTTCGTTGTGCGCATCGTCTTCTATCACTAAGGCCGTATCACTTAGAGCGTACTCGCCATCTTGACAAGCTGATGTTATCACGCCACTGACATCAGCCGGAATCATCAAGCGATGTTCAATTAAAGCTGTCTCTTGAACAGTGGCAAATATTTGTCCTGGCGACACGCGGTCACCTTTCTTCACCGAATAACTAAATTGCCATTTTTTAGCGAGGTCAATACTGATTAAGCCAATGCCCTCACCAATAAAACCATCGTCTTCGAGCATGGCGCTGAGTGGCCGTTCAATGCCGTCAAACATTTCGCCCATTATACCTGGCCCTAGTTTAACCGATAGCGGTTTGCCAGTTGGCGCTACTCTATCACCTACTCTTAGCCCCTCTGTTTCTTCGTATACCTGTATAATGCCTTCGTCGCCGTTTAATTTAACAACTTCGCCAATCAATTGTTTTGGGCCAACTGTTACCATTTCACGCATGCTAAACGCACGCATCGGACAAGCTTTTACAACTGGTCCATTTACCATGATTACACGGCAATCATCTGCCATACTAGTTCTCCATTTCTTCAAACAATGTATATAATTTGGCACCTATCAGATCAATATGGTCATCGATCATCGTCTTTAATGTAATATTATAGCGAAAATACGCTGTCGGTACCTCGATAATAATACCGCCGATCGCTTCTGGCTGCAAGTTTGAAAATTTTATTTCAGCTTGGTAACCAAGCGCTTCAAAATGACTTTTTAGCCAATCTTGATCAGCTTTATTCGCAAAGATAACAATACTTTGATATTGCTTTATGCGGTCTTGAACAGTCACAATTTTATCCTTTATAAACGATTGATAACGCGCATCTTTAACAAATTCGGTAGCGCGCATCTCTATAGCTGCAATCGTTTCTTGCAATATGCGTTGCCGCATATTTAATGCATCGCGCTTCGTTGCAATTTGTGCCGCCGAGATAGCCTCTTGTACCCTATTTTTAGTTTGTTTCATGCGCTGTTCATAAAAGACTTCTGATTCAGCCTTTAGTTCTGCTTGTCTCTGCTCAACTTCAGCCTTTTCAAAAGCATCGCACTCATCTTTGATCGCTTTATTTTTTTCGCGAATATCACCGTGTATTAATGAGGCGAACTTGTCTAATTTTTGTTTAATTACCGGATCCATAGTGTCTCCTTAATCATTGTGATAGTGCATGTCAACGCGCATGCCGACAAATGGCTGACCATCACCAGCGTAAAATTTGCTAAACATTTCGTAGTAAACCAGGCGCAAACCCTGTATGAAGACAATAAGCCCTTCTAAGCCAATAACTAAAGCGTTACCTAAAATAAACATCGTAACGTGACCAGCGCCCGTGCCGATCATTTTGGCTATTGTCTGAAAGGCAATAAATAAACCAACGTGGTTAAGGGCAAATGCGCCAACTCTGATAAACGATATGCCATTTGACAACATCGCTAAAAATGTTTCCAGTAACTCGAAGCCGGCCTCAGTATAATAAGCGCCCGCCCCTTCATGGTAAAGTGGCAATTTTTTTGCCATATAATTACTGAGCGGCTCGCGTACAATCAGTAACAATACACATATTCCGACAACGACAACGCCTAAGCGAATACCCCAAATTGGCCAGTTAAAGTAAACCATGCCGCCAATCGTCAACAACGCCAAAAAAAGTACTAAACCGTTAATGCCATTGCGACCAAAGACACCCTCTTTAATATCGCCATTTTTAAGTTTATTATAAATGCTATAAGCAAAGCTAATTAATAAGAAAACTATACCTACGACAATAGACAATATCAGCATTAAATTGGTGTTTTCGATTGGCCTTAAAAAAATGCTTGATAAGACGTGCAAGCCCAGTGTTTCTGTTAAGAAATGCGAAATGGCATGTTCGATGCCAAATACCGAATCGTAGATGATACCAAAGAGCATTGAAGAAAGGCCAATGCGCTTTAAGACACCGGCGATTGACGCCATATGTGGGCGCCGTTTAATAAGCGAACCACCCAGCCAAAAGACAAAGCCTTGCCCAAGATCGCCAAACATGGCACCAAATAAAAACATATAAGACAGTGCCAAAAATCCGGTTGGGTCGACTTCGCGATAATTGGGCGTGCCATACAGATTGACCAATAGTTCAAATGGTTTATAGAGCCACTTGTTTTTTAACTTTGTTGGCACGACAACGCCATTGACGACATTGTCTTCGTGTACGACATATATCAAGTTGTCAATGTCTTCGGTTAATTTTTTTTCTACTTTTGTAACCTCATCTGCTGCTAACCAAAAGGCACAAATAAAGTTGGCATCGTCGTGAAGTATATTAACGCTGACATCATCATAGCTGGCCTCTAAATTTAAATGCGTATAAGTTTTGACCAAAAGATCTTGATGTTTTTCTAAATACTGGGCAATATCGGCTTGTAGCGCTTCAATTTTACCATTGATTGTCGCCAATTCATCACGTAAATGGGTTGCCATTTTGTCGGGGTAATCCATGTAATCCCATAATATTTCAATTGGTGTAAAGTGCATAGAACGCAATAAGTTGTCAGTTTGCTGACGCAGTATTTTGGGCGAAATGAAAAAGAACAGCGCCTCGCCTTTATAAACGCCTGCACGTAGCACAATGGCGTTAATATTATCGTAATTGAGCTCAAGCCTCTTTTCGTATTCGTAGTTCATATAACCCAGCTGAACATCAAAGTGCTTAAAGTCTTTTAAGCGCGATAAATCAAAATCGACCTGTTCTAAACCATTAACTTGAGCAAAGTCTTTTAGTTTTTGATAGTGATCACGCAATGACACTATTTTTGCATCGAGTGCCAAAAAATCATCGTACATATGATTGATGTCATCGAATAAATCTGACCGCGTATAAGCAAAATCAATAACATTACTGTCAATTTCAAAAGTGCCTTTGGTTTGCTTGAATAAATACATTAATTTTTCTTCAGCATCGCTCAATGTCGCTTCAACTGGCAACTTTTGAGTTTCATTTGTCAGTATTCCAGCCGGCAACTGCCAAGCGGCATTATAGTCTTCGCGAATCACTTCTAGCCCAATTGAGGCCTTTGTCAAGTTGATCTCACCCATTTTAATCAGCGATTTAATTGTCTTTTGGGCATCTTTTGCGTCACCCACAACGGTAACGAGTTTCATTTTTTCAACCATTTAAGCTCCCCGTTAATTTATCTTTTCACTTTCCACTTTCTACTTTTAGCTTATAGTTCTCTTACTAAAAAAGCGCGCGTCTGTTCGGCGTTCATCTTATAGCGCTTTGCTTCAATAATGGCAAAGAGATCCCTTATTTCAAATTCGAGTGAATGCAGATAAGACACTGGTGTAATTAGATTCAAATGTGCCTCTTTAACCTGCTTGTGAAACAAGCTATAAAGCGTTCTTTCCATATCGCGCTCTAATATTAGGTCGATGCCAGCATCATCGTCAAACATCGTCTTGTAGCGCGTATCCAATAATATTTTTTTAAAAGCCTTGCTATCAGCAGCGTAACAAAGTGCCTTCAATTGCGTCAAATTTAAATTGATGCCACCTTTTAAACAATAGTTAAATAGTTCTTCAGCGCTTAGATCATAGTGCTTTAAGCCGCGATAGATCCACTGAATATTTAAAAGATCGACATTGGTGCCAAAAGCCGATTCCATAAACTTACGACCTGCCCCTTTTAACCGCAAAATGCAATCATATAATCGCTTAAAATAATAGCGGTCGAGGTTCATCTCCATATAAAATAACATGCGTGTCTTCGATTCAGTTAAATAAGGTTTTAAAATGGCACCATAATCGGTTGTCATCAAGCTGTCGACGAGTTGGTCTAATGATGGCATGGTTAGTAATTTTGCAAAATCTTGTATTTGAAAGTGATGAGATGTTGTAATATTTAATTCGATATTATCATCGTGTAGCTGGCTATAAACGGTGCGAATCACCATTTTAAGGCTTTCTATTTCATAGCGCATCAAAAGTGTTTTGAACAGTTTGCGGTCGGCATCGATCACGTAGTACATCATTTGTTCGTAGCGATCAAATAAATACCTGTGCAATGCGCGCTCGATAGAAATCATCGAAGCATCCATTTTACTGTTCTTTTGAAATGCCTTGCCGTATTCAGAATTGTGTAACAGATAATGAATAACTTGCTGTTCAGATTCAGCGCGCAACAGCACCTCGTAGTCTGCTGTCGACAGCATTCTACTTTCAAGTGCTTTTACTTTGGTAAAAATGGCGCCAAACCGAGCGACACTATCCATTACTTTTCATCTCCAAAAATATCGTCAAATAGAGCATCAACGAGCGCTTGTTTGTGTTCGCTATAATACTGTTCAACTTGATTGATATAGTTGTCTGTCTTGTCAATTAGTGCTTCACTTTCGGCCGAAGCGCGTTCATTGGCATCGCGAAATTCTTGTTTTATACCAACGCGTACATCCTTCATGGTTTCTAGTTCAAAGGCGTGAAGTTTTCGCTTAATACTCATTTCAGCAGCCGCTTGATAACCTTCAGACTCTTTCAATAAAGCATCTGCTTCGCCGTCAATTTCAACAAGGCGTTCTAACACATCTTTTACAATTTGCTTATCCATTTTATTCTACTTTCTGCTTTAAAAAGTGAAATTTCTCAATTGAAATGACAAAAGCATCTCTATCTTCTTATTAGTTTAACAAGATCATCATCGACCGTCAATTCAACGGTATCACCAATGTCAAGTAAGCCAAAATTTATCTTTTGATCACCGTTGATAATAATAACATCATCAGCGAGTTGATAAAACATCAACTCATCACTGGCTGAATCATTTAAATAAATATAATTTTTGCCTTGATAACTTGTCTTGTCAGTGATTACGCCCGACACTAAATTACCTTTAACTTGATCATATACTTTACCAACGCGAATGGCAATCAATTTATCATTCGCATACGACAACACAACCTCTTGCTGAAGTTCAAGGTCATCATAACTGGCCTTTTTTCCATTGATAACGATGTCGATCGAATCATCAATCCGTTCGATGCGCGATTCGGTTAGCGAATTGCTTTGATAGAAAACAATTTTTCTTGTTTCGTCTAACTTGACGTAAACATAAGCTTCTATTTCGCGATTGACAATATTTTCAGTCGCCGTTAATTCATCGATGCCGATAACTAATAACTTGGCGAGTGCTGCCCGATTAAGCGGTGCCTGTGGTTTAAAATAACCCTCGTTATCACCGTTAATGATATGATGTTGATAGAGCAAAGCAACGTATTTTAAAGCAGTTGGTTCTATTTCAGAAACATCTTTAAACGATAATTCAGTTGGCTTTTCAACCGCTTCACGTAAAAACATATTCCAAGCTCGCCCCATATAGAGTGCCATTTTTTCACGCGGTATGTCACTGTGATTGTCTTCATCGGTAAAGTCGGCGATTTCAGCCGGCTTAATAATGCCCTTTTCAATAAAATAAGCAATCGCTTTATCTAGATCTGGCCAATTGGGAACTTCGTATTCAATCAGCGTTGAACGATAGCGATTGACATAAATTTGGGCATCGTTGGCATCAATTAGTCCTTGCGCATCAAGCGTGCGGTAGATTACTAGAGCAGCAGCGTAATAAGAAACGCTATCAAGTGGCTTGTAGCTACCGTCGTTATATCCATTGACAATACCTTTTTCGGCTAATTCTAAAATGTAGTCTTCTGCCCACTTGGCTTCAGCTAAATCATTAAAAGACAGTGCAAAAGCAGACTGAAACATACAGGTGAATATAATTATTAATACAATTAGCTTTTTCATAAAATGTCGTTTTCCCTCACTAAATTTTATAATTGGATTTTAACTGACCATCTACCAGTGTATTTCAATAAAATACTAACGTTATTATTATAACATATATCTAAAAAATTGGCTAAGTGTTCAATTTAAAAATAATCATAATGAAATAAAAAATTAATAAATCACCTTTTTTAAGGCTAAACCAAGATCACAATTTTTTCTGACAAAAGCCGCATTTAAATTGTTAATAAACTTTTAAAAAGGGTATATAATCGATACCCCAGTAGCTTTTTCTAAAAGTTATCGACACAATAAAAAAATGATCCGTTGGGGTGCGAAAGGAGTTGCACATGAAAGTAATTATTACGGGAACAAATTTACATGTCAGGGATGAATTGAAAAGCTCAATTGAACAAAAACTAAGCAAATTTGACAACTATTTCCATAGTGAAATAGAGGCGCACGCTACTTTTAGCCACGTCAAAAATCAACAGATTGTCGAACTTACAATTCCACTGAAAAACGGCGTCATTATTCGCGCCGAAGAGACATCAGATTCTATGAGTAAATCGATTGATGGCGTCATCGACAAAATTTCGAAGCAACTCAAAAGGCATAAAACAGCGCTGCAAAAACGCTATCGTAAACACGATACAATTCGCTTCGAGCACATTCCAGAAGATGACAGCGAAGAAGAAAATGAAATTAAAATTGTTAAGTCAAAACGCTTCTCTATTAAGCCGATGGATCCGGAAGAGGCCGTTTTACAAATGCAAATGTTACACCATAATTTCTTTGTTTTCTTAAACGCTGAAACTGAACAAGTCAATGTCGTCTACGAAAGAAAAAAAGGACAATTTGGACTAATCGAACCTTACTTTTAAAATAAATATTAAGAGCAGCCAGTTGGCTGCTCTTTTTTTGGTTTTTAAACCCGAGATTTCTCGATTTATTTTAAGAGATTTTTAGTGTAATAATACAATTTGTTTTTATCAACCGCACGCGTTGAATTACCGTATTTTTTAAAGCTGGCATCAATTTTTTTAAGCAATTTTTCGTCTGATTGTTTAATTTTAACCATCAGTTGCAAGACCTTACCCGCTTCAATTTTAAGCTGTTCGGCATCTGGGTGCGCTTTAATATCAAGCTGAGCTAAATCGGTTATGCCCACCGCCTGTTTTAACAACGACAACGCTCTGATAATTTTATCATCAATGACATCTATCGATTGAGCAATTGCTCGTTTTTTACTGACTAATGCCTCCAAATTAGAAAACTGTTCAAGTGCAATTAAATCTTCAATTGTTTTATTGCTATCTAAATAGGCATTTAAGTAAGAAATTTTTTCGATATTAAAATCGATTAAACGATTTATTTCCTGCATTACTTTCCCCCCATTAAAAAAGATGGTCATCTCATGTAGTAACCATCTTTATTATAGCACGAATACATCTGTTGCTCCATTTTTATTTTTAACCCATAAGATCAATTTTGCCGCCTACACCTGTTATAGTAGAGACGTCTTTTGCCATATCGACAATCGCCTGCATGGCTTGCTGGTCAGCATCCATTTGTTTTTTGGTAATATTGATATCAATTGCTTGTCTGAGCATTTGATCCATCATGCTAGCAGATTTGATTTCCATAGCATACTCCTCTATTCTATAATTTGTTTCCAAGTATCATGTAATTCGATGGCAATCTCTAATGCTTGCTCGTAAGCCAAAGCGTCTTTTTTAATATTTCCCTCAACTAATTTTATGCTGATAAAATCGTATAATGCATCAAACTCTTTTGACAATGCGTAATCTGTATTGAGCGTCGCACGTAACTCGTTGACAATTGCCTGTGCGCGCAACGATGCCTCGCTTGACTTTTCAACATTGTTCTGTTCAATATTTAGCATACTCAGCTTAATAAACTTAACTAATCCCTCATAGAGCATCAAAGTCAATTCTTGTGGTTTCGCCGTCATAACGCGTTGCTCTAAATAGCTATCACTTTGGCGCTTAGGGCGACTAATCGGCTTGACAGATTTTAAATTCGCCTTTTTCGGAAGATTGACAGCTGTGCGTGGTTTCTTGTAATTATAAGGGTTTAAAATAGCCATATTTCTCTCCTGTAAATCATAATTAACATTTTGATTACTCTAGCCCAGAATATTTACACTACTGCGCAAAACCCGCGTCAAGCTTTGGAATAATCTGGGGCTACTTTTAGTATCGTCAATTTTAGCAACGACATTAGCCAAATACGTTACTTAGTCGTTATAATTTTCATATAAAACTATGCCTTTTCATCGACGAACAAGCCAACCCGTTCCCAAATTTTTGCAACCAGATCTTGAATTTTACTAGGTGGAAATTCATCAATCACTTCATTGGTTGTCGTGTTCTTTAAACGATACATAATAGAGCGCGTCACGTCGTGCATTTCCCTTTCAATATAGCGACTGTAGGGCCTAAGTGCCTCGTTAATTTCACTAATTTTTTTGTCGAGATAAGCTTCGCCTATCGCAGGTAACTTGGTAATTTGCTTTTCTAATGCAATGGCATTTTCCCTATGCAATTGCACCTGCTGCTGTTCAATCGCCTGTGCGCTGGCTTGACCAATCAGATAAGGCGGCTGAACTGAATTAATCTGATTAAAATTAGCGCTCATAACGCTACTCCTTTCTATTTACATAGTAACCAGACTGAACCTGTGGTTTCAAATAATGATTGTGAACACGGCGCGACTGCGAGGCATGCCGCTTTTGCTTTCTAACATCTTCTAGTAGTGTTTCTTGTTCTTCTAAGAGCACCTGCATCATGTCGCTGATATCACAATCGTAGTCTAGTATTTGACGCATTTTCTGCTCGTAACAAGCCGGTTTTTGCTCAACCGACTGTTCAATGGCTTCAAAAAGTTGTTCGCGTCTTGCAATCATCGCTTCAACCTGTTCCATTTTAACATCAAAGTCTAAGTCAGAACTTAAAAATTGATACAACTTTTTTGTTACTTGATAGACTTCATCTAAGTAGTTAATAATCGTGTTCATTACATACCACCAAATTGTTGCATCAGCCAGCCTGATTGGGCGTTATACTTTTGCAACATCGACTCCATGTGAGCAAATTGCATATAGTATTTTTCTTCCTTCTTAGACAGCATTTCAAGCAGCTTATCAATTTTTTTGTCAGATGCTTTAAGCTGCTTATATAAATCGCTTTTGGTGTCAATCACACCTTTTTGACCTGCCTTGCGAATTAAGTTGCCGCCACCTTTGGTAATGCGAATATTGTCATTCAAAATGTCATTAAGGCGCTGCGCTAAGCCGCTTTCGTTGTAGCGCTCTTTGGCATTGGGCCCATCAAGATAATCTTTATCAGATTTTTGTGAAAACAGTGCAATGACGTCATTTGGTCTATTTTGTAACGCTTGATCAAGTTTGTTTTCGTCAATCGACAAACGACCACCTTTGCGATAATCACTACTGGTTGTAATGCCGATGTCTTTTAATGTAATGCCAACGCCCTCAACTTTTTCATAGAGCGCACGACGCATTTTATCAGCGATGTCAAGTAGGTATTTATCGCCGCGCAATAACCCACTTTGGGCTTTTTCTTGCCACTTTTTCTCTTCGTCATCTTCAAGTTCTTTTTTTTGTGCATCAGTCAACGGTCTAAAATCGCGATAGCGCTTTTCGGTTGTCTTCGTGTTGATTTTATCGAGTATCTTATTGTAAGCATCGACAAATTTGACGATATTGTCTTTTACCGTTGACCCATTGGCGTCAATTGTAATCGTGACAGGTGTGGCAGATGTTTCTTTAAGCGTAACATTGGTGCCATCAATCGTAAACGAATTCGACGAACGCGATGTCGCAATTTGACCACCATCTGTATTGAGTACAAACTGGGCATCTTGCGCTGCCACGTGGTCATTTAGCTTAAATGCACTCAATAAGCCACTGCTATCGGTTAAATCAATTGCATTAACGACGCCCTCACGATCAGCTTCTAATCTAAAGCTGTCACTCATCTCATCGTAACTAAGCGTTACGCCAGCCGAGCTGTTGTTAATTTTATCAATCACTTTTTCAATACTGTCATCTGCTGTAATACCAAAATCGGACACGCCATTAATCGTCAAGGCAATATCACCTGATAAACCAAAGCTATCAGCTAAACTTCTTTTTAAATTAACGACATTACTTTGCCCATTTTGCAGTTTTAAATCAGTCATTAAATCTGGGTGCGCTGATGATAGCTTTAATTTGTGGCCAGCTTCCGCAATGTCGAAACTTAATACGCCGCCGTTTTCGCTAGCTGTTACAGCAACCGACGGAAATGCCGTTGCTAGTTGGTCGTTGATGTTTTGTACAACGTCAGCATGGCTAGCGTAATTGTTGTAGGCTGATGGGTCTAAGTTAATTGTTTTAGAAACGCCATCGAGCGAAAAAGTTAATGTATTATCGCCGCCATTGACGCGCGCCAATAGATCGCCCGGTGCAGCCATGGCAGCACTACCTTCTATTTTACCAACAACTGGTGAATCAGATGTATAGCGATCTTTTGTTGCCAGCTGACTAATTGAAGCAAATTCAATTTGGCCTTTGTGAGAACTACCGCTTGTCTTTGCGCTAACTGCCGTGCTTGATGCACTAGCACTAAAAACATTAAATGCACTGGTTGACAATAAATTGTTCTGCGGCTTTAAAACGTTAAAGTAATCATCTTGAAACGTTTTTAAAAGCGCCGATACTTCTCTATATTGCTCTTGTTTCCATTCGATCAATTGTTTGTCTTGTTTTGCGCGATCGACTTTTGTACGTTCGATTTGAATTAATTTTTTTACTGTAGCATCGGTGTCAATGCCCGACACCATACCGGTTATGCGAAGCATATCGCTCATATAATCACCACCTATCTAAATTAAATATCGGCAACTTTGTGGTATAATTTATCTAACATTAGTTAAAAGTAATTAATTTATATTAGTTTTGTACCAAAATAAAAAACCGAAGACTGAGCTTCGGTTTTTTATATAATTTGAGAATTTTAATGACTATCTTAATAATTGTAAGACACCTTGTGGTGCTTGGTTAGCTTGTGCAAGCATCGCTTGAGCAGCTTGATTAAGAATGTTGTTCTTGGTGAACGCCATCATCTCTTTCGCCATATCTAAGTCTCTGATACGTGATTCAGATGCTTGTAAGTTTTCAGCAGATGTATCTAAGTTATTGATGGTGTATTCAAGTCTGTTTTGAACAGCACCCATCTTAGCACGTTGTGCAGAAACCGTCTTAATAGCGTTATCAAATGTGGTAATTGCCTTTTCTGCACCTTCCGTTGTTGAAATATCAGCGTCTGTAATCTTGAGAGCTTCAGCGCGCATGTCGCCAATGCCAAATTCCATTGCTTGACCTTCGTTGGCACCAATTTGGAGTTGTACCTTGTAATCAGCTGGCTTACCGCCGTCTGAAATATCAATATCATTACCTTTTAAGCCACCTTCAGCAGCAGTAATCGTCAAAGTACCACTACCGGCATCGCTCAGCGTGACACCTTCAATATTTGTGCCTTGTTGCTCTACTAAATCAGCAATTACATCATCAGCACTGGTAGCACCAGCGATATCAACAGCAATTGCGTCGCCTTTGTAAACATCTTTTGTACCATCATAAAACTCGACTGTTTTGCCATTTAATGTGATACCTTTGCCAACAAAATCTGCTACGTCAACACTACTGAAATCGACATCTTTAGTAGCTTTAACGGCCGCTGTCGTCGTACCAGCAGTTGTTGTACCTGCTGTGCCGGCAACACCTGTATAAGTTACAGTTAAATCTGTTGCAGCTGTTTTACTACCGGCATAACCACCATCTTTCGTTGCAGAAATAGTGAAGTCAGCTGCAGTGCCTTTTGCTTCAAAAGAGCCTGCCAATTGGCTATTGGCTTCAAATGATTTATTAAGTGCTTCGGCGATTTTATCACCTAAAGTATTTACGTCTACGCTAGCTGAATTAACTGAAATGGTTGCACCATTGCCTGTAACATTCGTTACTTTAGATGTTTCAGCTTGTGCCGCATCCACTGCAAAATTAACTGTAATTGTTTCACCGTGAATCGTAACGTCAATTGAATCGCCAGCAGCAGCATTATGTGTTGTTAAGGTGCTGTTGTTAGTTGCTTCAGTTGTTTCACGATCAACACCACCGGCTAATTTGCCAGTGCCAAAATCAGCAGACACGCCTTCTAATGATAACGAACCCGTACCCTTAAGTAACTTTTGGGTGTTGAACTCTGCAGTATTGGCGATACGGTCAACTTCTTTAGTAAGTTCAGTGATTTCGTTTTGGATCGCTTCGCGGTCGGCATCAACGTTTGTGTCATTAGCTGCCTGTACAGAAAGCTCGCGCATTCTCTGTAAAATCTTTTGTGATGTATCAAGTGCACCTTCAGCTGTTTGGATTAAAGAAATACCGTCTTGCGCGTTACGTGATGCTTGGTTAAGACCACGGATTTGGCCACGCATTTTTTCAGAAATCGCCAAACCAGCAGCGTCATCGCCAGCGCGGTTAATTCTAAAACCTGAAGACAATTTTTCAGTTGACTTTGATTGGTTTGCTGCATTGATACCAAGTTGTCTGTGGGCGTTCATCGCCATTAAGTTATTGTTAATTCTCATTATTTTCCTCCTTGAATAATGTAAGTTTTTAGTAACATCCTTGTTACATCCTGCGCGCACCGAACGGCCGATTAGGTGCTGCTACAGTTAGTATCGGATTACTTTTTTAATACTTTAGCGTTTTTTTGCAATAAAATAGCTTTAATACAATATTTGTAATAAATTTATAACGACGGCTTGTTTTTTTCAAGCTGACGCCTTAAATCAGCGGCGGCAACTTTAGTTTGGGCGGCTTCTTTATTTTCGCTAACAATCGATTCGTACACTTCTTTGCGGTGTACTTTAACTGATTTAGGCGCATTGATGCCCAGTTTTACCCTGCCGTCGTCGGCTTCGATGACAACTACTTCAATATTGTCGTCGATAATAATCGATTCGTTGCGCTTTCTAGTTAATATCAACATTTACATCACAGCCTTATCTTTGAATAGTCGGCGCTTATAGGGGTAGTCAGCATCGATCACTACCTGTTCGGCCAAGCGCGTATTTTGATTAATAATAATTGGCGACTTTAAGTTAATCGTCGACATTTCAATATCTTGTTTGATGACAACTGTGCTGTAAACCCGGACGTCTTCTACAGAGTTAATCTTTAATTGCGCAACGACGTCTTCGCCAATTTCAAAGTTATAGTCTTCAACAAACAGAAATGGATCAGTCAAAATAAAGCAAACCTCTTGTTCAGTAACCGACTGTAACCAAACAAATGGAAACTCAACGTTCATTTCACCAATTAAGACAAACTGTCTGCTGTCGGGAAAACCGTAAAAGCCCTTCGGCATCTGTATAATTTGATCTTCATTAAATTCTACTTCGCCAACATAATCTGTAACAATTTTCATATTTGCTCCTTATCAGTATTTGGTAATACTACCACTTAATTTACTGCTTCCTGATTACTCATGTTGATTTTATCGGCATTTGTGATAATTAATTTAACTATTTTTATAAAAGAATTATAAAATGAATTGGCTGAAAAACTGAGATCTCTCCATTTCGCTAGCGCTCCAGTCGAGATGACAAGTCGGCGTGAAAAGTAATCTGGCACCTTTGTATAAAGCAAGCATCGCATAATTCATAACGACTAGTCTTTCGTTATTTTATTTGTTCTAATCTTTAAAAAAACAATGAAACTAATAAAAAACTTGCGACGCAACGTAATAAAAATCAATTGCATGTTGTTGCAGGTGGTCAGGAAAACATAAGGCTAAGTCAAATACAAAACGCATAAAAAAAGAGCAAGTAAATGCTCTTTTTCTCTCTTACTATCTTAAAAAATCTACCAAGGTCGGCTGAATTACCCGCCCACCTGTCGTCAATGACGCACGGTAGATGTTTTCGGCGTTTTTCAGCGTCATCACTTCATGCGCCATATCAACATCTTGCGCTAATGACAACATGCCAGTAAATGACACGGTATTGGCAGATAATCGATTTTTAATCAGTTCCATGCGACTTACCTTGGCACCAATACTAGCTCTTTCAGATATTACGCGGTCAAGGTGTTTGTCGACATCGCCTAAAAACTTCTGAATCGCTGCCTGATCGTTGTTCATTAGTGCCTCGTGAAACCCTTTCATATCTTCAATTAAGCTCGATTTTTGGGTTTTAATCGCCTCGATGCGCAGTTCGGGTTCAATGCCATCTGCCGTCGCCACAGTATTAAAAATTAAGTGCTGATTAGGCGGAGCGCCCGCCAATGAAACCGCTACTTTAGAACTGCCGAAGGCCGCGTTAATCGCATTTTGCAATTCGGTTTGATAAGCTGCCGTCGTCGCAATATTAGCGGTTGGATCTAGCTTAACCGCTTTGCGCTCGCCGTTATAAGTAATATAAAGTGGCGACCTTTTCAGTTCAGTTTGATGATCGTTGATATAGGTGTCATCAAAACCTGAACGCGGAAAACTAACCTGCGCTTCTTCAGTTACCCGACCGCTGACAAATGTCGGACTAAATCCAGGTGAACCTGCTGTGGTAATTGTATTTGCACCATAGCGCTTATCTTTAATGACCAATTGATCATTATGGTCAAAGTAAATATCGGCGTAATCGCTTAATTTAGAACCCGGTATTGCACTATTGGACGCTTCACTAAAGACTTTAATCACTTTTTGTTTATTTAAATCAAAACTGTAGCCATTAAGGGTAACTTCATCAACATTAAATGTACCGATACCGGATAACGTAATGTCGAGGTTTTCTGCCGTGTAATCGGCGGTTGGCCCTTCAAAGGCAAATGCACCTTTTAAGACGCTTTTAGTCGCAACAGCACCGGTATACAGCGTTGCCGTTTTAAGGTGTGCCGCTGCACTGGAAATTGGAATTAAACCGTCGGCTTTGGCCTCAATGACCAAGTTTTCGTTGTCATCATAATAAATTTCGGCAAAGTCTGCCAATGTATTGGTACCATCGCTCGCCCTTTTAAACCGGTCAACTAAAACGCCTTTGCTAATTGGCGATTCTTCAGTGCCAATTAGACCAACTGTGTCGACAGCAAAAGTTGACCCGTTAAAATTAATATCTAAAATACTACTCGTCAATGATGATGTTAAATCGACACGCGCCTTAATGGCTGATTTATTGCCAACTAAATGATCGCCTGCACTGTCGGTCATCAGTTCGTCGTAGACAACAGATTCTTCGGTCATACCAAAGACATTGAGACCACTGGTTGACGTCTGCATCGATTCGCCAGCACCAACCAACCAGCTCATGCGCGGTGGTCGTGAAAACTCAGTCGTTGTAACATCGATATTATATGAGCCATCGACATTAAACAGTTCTTTATCGGTTTGATAGCCCGAAAAAATATACTTGCCGGCAAAATTGGCATTGCCTGTGTTGATTAATTGTTTGCGTATATTAAATATTTCTTCAGCAATCTTTTTAAGGTCGTCCGCCGTATTGACACCGTTGGCAGCTTTAACAGCTAATTCGCGGCTGCGCTGCAATATTTTGCCCACTTCGGCGACAGACGATTCGGTTACTTCATACCAGTTAAGTGAATCGCGTACGTTTTTATCGTACTGTTCGAATTCTGATAAATCTGATTTAAACTTTAATATTTTAGAAGCATCAATCGGATCATCTGATGCGCGATTAACGCGTTTACCCGAACTGAGATGCTGTTGTTGATCACCCATTCGATTGAGATTTTTCTCTAAGTTATACATTAGAGAATTAATCATCATGCTGTTGGTTACTCGCATACGCTCTCCTTATCTATCTACCGACTAGACCTAATCGATTGACGACGAGGTCTAATAGTTCGTCAAGTGTCGTCATCATTCTGGCGTTGGCACTATAGGTGTGCTGAAACTTAATCATTTCGCTCATCTCTTCATCAAGTGACACACCCATCACTGATTGCCGTCTGTTTTCGAGTTCATTTAAGACTGTCGTCTGGTTTTTTTCCATGCGAATCGCCTCAGCAGAATCGACACCTAAATTCGATACTAAGCTCTTGACGTAGTCGTCAGGACTACCCCAAGCGAACATGTAGCTATTGTGACGCATATTGGCCATATTCAATGCATTTTGACCATTTCCCGGCACGCCTTCCAACGTGTCTGAAGCGGCGATTTTATTAAGATCTAAATCGATATCTTCAGAAAGCGTAAACTTGCTAGCCGAAATGCGATCAACTAAATAATAACGTCCATCTGATAGATATTTAATTGATTTATTTTTATAATGCGCATTGTTTTCGTATATATTGCGCATATTTTTAGCAATTATTTCATTGTTTTCAGTCACTGTATTCTCAGGTGATGTACCATCTAACACTTCGTTGGTTAAATCGATTGGTGCATGGCCATCTAACCCCTCTGTCATCAAGTATTCTTCAAATTCAGACGACTTCATGTTGTTCATCGTGAACATCATGGCGCCCTTGTTGCCCTGCATGTCAAATCCATTCATATGTATGCGATTAATTTCGTTGAACAGACGGTCGGCAAATGTATTTAAGCGCTCAACATAGTAAGGAAAACCCTTTTTATTCGACGTTTGACCATCGCGCATATCGAGTATGCCCTTTAGTTGCCCACCATTGACGCGAAACATTGCACCTGATTCCCAACCGACATCGTTTAGCCTGTAGGCATCATCTGGATTTTTGCGTTCAATGCGTGGCGTTAAAACCAACTTATCAGTATTATAGTGCGACACAATCGGCTTACCTGAAACGAGCACATAAAAGCGATTTTCGGCATCTTCATAATAGTCGATATTTGTCAATTTAGCCATTTTATCTAACAATAAATTGCGTTGATCGCGAATGTCATTAGCAGTAGAACCGTCTATTTCGTTTTGATAAATAATTTTATTTAAATCAGAAATTTGTGATGCGTAGTCATTAATTTGCGACACTACAGAACGCAACTGAAAATCGACGTTTTCTTGCGTGCGTACCAATTGGGTATGCATGACGCCAATGTTTTCAGCAACTGCAATGGCGCGCTGTCTGACGAGCGCACGGGTCGTTAAATTTTCTGGGTTTTTATTGAGCTCGTGAATCGCCTGATAAAAGGTATCGACCACTTTGCGAATACCCGAATCACTTGGCTCGTTAAAAACCGACTCAATAATGCTATACATTTCGCGTCTAAACTTCCATTCGCCTTGCGTGGTTAATTCGTCGCGCACCTTTAAATCAGTAAATTCATTGCGAATTTGAATGACTGATTCACTATCGACGCCCGTGCCTAATGTACCATTGGCGCCTGCTAAAAAATCGGGTGATTGCTGTTTGACATCCAAACGCTGTCTTGAAAAGCCGGGTGTATTCGCATTGGCCACATTGTGCGATATCACACTGAGGGCACGCTGTGAAACAAATAAGCCCGATTTTGCAATATTTAATCCAAAGAATGTTGAAGCCATGTTTTCACCTATACCTTGGCATCAAAAATGCCTCTATTACGCTTAACTTCTCTCTCTTTTGCCGCGCTGTCGTAGCCCGCTTCTTCAGTGCCGAGCTGCTTGGCGATGGCAAGTGTTACATTGATGTACTCTAACGACTGATTGATCAGTTGTTCGTTTAATTGATTGACGCCCTTAACCGCATGAATTGCGCCTAAAAGCGACTGTTCAGACCGCTCTAACAAACGCTTTTGATCAGCGTCTAATAGGCGATACAAAGCCTGTAAATTATCGACAGGTGGCAAACCCTTCTCACGACAAAGACCATCTACAGCTCTGCTTCTGAGAGACTCTAACTGTACGATGGTCTTAACGAATCCTTGTTCACTTTGTGTAATGGCGTCCAATGCCTTCACATCGTTATTTATTATAATATCTTTCTTTCGCGTTTCAAGTTGGTCTAACTCGCGATAAAGGGCCACTTCTCTTTCGATAATTTCCAATAGGTCTTGGAAATGATTTGTCACTGAGCACCTCTTTACTCAACGTCATCAAGACCGAGCATTTTTTTGGCAATCGCTTCTGGCGATGGCTTATAACTGCCCTCTTTAATCGCTGATTTTAATCTTTCGACTAATTCAGTTCTAACCTCTGGCAATTCGCGGAAGGCCTTCGTTGCAATTTGAACTTCGCGCGCGGCGTCAGAAATTTCGATTTTGTCTTGAATTTTTTTGATACCCGATGCTTTTGCCGTTTTCTTGACAGTTGCGTTATTATAGTTTTTCATCACCTTGTTAAAATTAAAATTATTTGACACTTTCACATGATCACCTCCATGTTCTTACTACCGTTATCGGCACTTGCGGCACCCACTTTATACTAGAACGCACCGTTTTTCCTACAATTTCAATACTTTTCTACGCTTGATTTGTTAGGAGTGTAAAACACTGCTGCGCCGTGCAATTGACAATCTGGATTACGCTGCAAAATCGTTTTAGCTGCGCTACTGATTGTTGCACCGGTGGTAATGACATCGTCGATAATAAGTATGTGCAGTCCTTCTCTAATCAACTGTTCACAAT
>PDWI01001709.1_pt1 | contig 34205 bp, 30 predicted proteins | sample 1430891 | NCBI WGS metagenome assembly PDWI01 (sample SAMN01162508, study PRJNA174530) | Oral metagenome, whole genome shotgun sequencing project. | biome: Marine environment; feature: Marine mammal; material: Swab sample of the gingival sulcus; isolation source: swab sample of gingival sulcus... | reverse complement strand
AGAAAATATGGTAGTCATTCGATTACTGAAAGTCAAATAATATTTAATGCAAAATTTAACGAACTTTTTAATTATTTTAGAACTTAACAGCCCTGCCCATATCTGGGTAACTCTATGTTTTTTTTCTTGTCTTTTATTCTTTGGTCGTTAAGATTATCACAAGCTTTATTAAATTCCTTAGTTGTATAGTTGCCTATTTTTATTGTACCCAAATACTCCTCTTTTTTCGGCGAATCATTCCATTTGGGCTTTATAATTGTTTTATAAGTGATAAGTCGAGTTGATAAAACTATCTTAATCTTTTCTAACTTGTCATCTACATTATTAATTGTGGTAAATATTGTATCAAATAGTTCTTTACTATTTTCATTTTCATTAATAGCGTCAAAAAACAGAAAAAAATTCTTGTCTGTATCAAACAAAATAATGTTGATTAGTTTTAGGGCACTCAGGATATCGAAATTAGTAAATATTTGGGGCATATTAGCTCCTTTAATTTCTAATTTTTTTGCCCCATTTTGCTGATTTACAAAGTTTATTGTGCTAGCCGCTAAATACAGACATTTGTTATCTTCTTCTTTTTTTCGTAGGTAGAACTTTGCTAACAAGGTGCTTTTGCCGGTACCAGTGTCGCCTACTAATATTACAGCAGTTTTGGGTTTGTCCGATGTTTCATCATTTGCGTCTGAAGAAAAGAGATTCTCTAACCTTTTCATCTCTTTTTCTCGTTCTACTGTTTTTATCTTTTTTATTCCAGTAATAAAATCCGAATCGTTTCTAAAATCTGATATATCTATTTTACTCGCCAAAGTTTCTTTGATATCCTTTTTCTTTTTTTTATCATTGGTATTATAAAAAGCATTTATTAGGTCTTCTATTTCTTTCTCCTTATTACTTAAAATCATTTTTAATAAAGCAATTACATCTGCGTGGGCTTTTTGTTCAGAAACATATTCAAGGGAATTTTTAACAACAGCATAAGGCTGGGCTTCGAAGATGGTTTTTAACTTGTCGTAGTCTCTACTAATGTTATAAGTGGTATTGTTTATCGTAAGATTTCCTCCAACAGTACAGCCTTGAATTATTAAATTGCTACTGTTATCACCGGTTGTTATACTATTTTTATTACCGGCTACATTACCTTCACTTCCTGTATGTTTTTGATTTATGTCTGCCATTTGCTTCGAGTTTTATATTACAATGATAAAAAAAATAGTAAACTATTTGTTTTTTACTAATTTTTATAGACTTCAAGAGTTTTCTCGCAACTCTTGAAGTCTATTCTTTGGTATGCATTTGCCTTAAAATGCTATTTAACTATTTTATCCCCGGCAATATTATCGCCCAACCCACTATGGGTTTGTTGTATGGGATTATTCGTTGTATTTCCTATATTTCCGGAAAAATTGCCGCCAATACTAACATCTTTGAGTATTGTGTTAGTACTGTTAGCTCCTGTTGTTATGGTAGTTGTCTCCTCTGTTTTTACACCAGCCTCTTGTGAAAGTTTTTCTATCTCTTGTACTTTTTCTGCTAACTCTTTTTGTAATTCTTCGTTGCCGTTCAATACATATTCTAAATTTGCTTTCAAAGAGTTTATAGTCTCGGCATCGGCTTTCTGTTGTTCTATCAATGCTAATCTTTTATTGGTTATTGGGTTATTGGAAAAAACTTTTTTGCCTATCCAGCCCAATATCCCTGTAACTGTTTCTTTTACAGCGGATACACCCATTAATTGTTGTGCTTTCTCAAAAGCAACTCCTACTTGTTGTATTAATTCTGTCATAACTTTATTATTTTTATAAATTACACAATAGTTAGAATTTTATTGTTTATAGAATATAACTAAAAATCCGTACAAAGATAACAAGACATCTTAGATTTACAAAAAATAATTCCCATATTTTTTTTATAAAAACTGTGTACTGTCTTGTAATTTACCTTTCATACGATTGTGTTATAAAAATTATGAAATATTTGATTTCTCCAAGTAATTTGTAGTTGGGCTCGTAGGTAGTATTTCATTCGGATTAAACTATTCGACAACAGGTAAGCGTTTTTTTTCGCCTCTTCTCTCTATAAACAATATTAATGTGTCGTTCTGCTTAGAAAATTAAACTCTAATGGAACAAACTTTTTGTATAAAAACATCCAAAAGTTGCAATTCGCAAGGGAAATCTGGCCCAAGCTTATTTCGCAACAGGAGATTACGACAAAAGCATAGAATTAACAAAATCAGCATTAAAAATATTCACGGAAACATTGCCGGAGGGACACCCGTATATAAAACAAACAGAAGAGCAATTAGCAATATTGGAAATTGCGAAAAACAAGTAACTCAGTGCTTTGCAGAGTTAGAAATTCTCAATTACTATCGTGAGGGCTTCGCCGTTTTCAATTTTCAATTCTCAATTCTCAATTCTCAATTCAACCAAGTGTTGTTGTCAATATTTAGTTGAATTGTGAGGTTGGGTTATGTTTCTGATTGTTAGGGTTTTATTTGTTGTGTGGAAATTATTATCCTAATAGATTTTCCATTTAGTTCCGAAATTTTATTAGTTTTGCAACTCACAATATAATATCAACCTATGAGTCCAAAAAAGATTTTTTTATTTTTAGTTTCAGTCATAGCCGGAATAGGCTTGTTAATGCTAATTTTTCCGAAAAAAGGCATAAAAATTTCTGACAATTTGACCTTGCAATTTATCACGTGGGACGAATTTTTGCATCCGGTAGAACACAAAGATATTTCGGATATTTTGGAAAATAACGAAGTCGAAGAGGATTCGATAGTTGTTGTAGAAGTGGTAAAACCGTTGGACGATACCGTAAAAACCGATTCGGCTTACATCGATTCTACTTTGATAGTTTACACGCCTATCCCTATCAATATCGACAGCACTTTGCAACGGATAGATTTCCCGAAAAATAACGACACTCTGCTAAATAGTTTTTTCAAAGATTTGACAGAATTGAAAGCCTCCGGCAGAGCTATACACGTATTGCACTACGGCGATTCGCAGATAGAAGTTGATAGAATGACCGGCTACATTCGCTACAAACTACAAAGCGCGTTTGGCGGTTACGGCGCGGGCTTCCATTCGGGCATTCAGGCTTACGATTTTCGTTTGCCTATGATAGTTTCGCATTCGGAAGGTTGGCATCGTTACAAAGTTTTTCCGCGCAAAGATTCTTGCATCACACACAAACGTTTTGGCATCACCACCAATTTTTCGATGTTCAAAGATTTGGAAGACACAACCCAAATAGACGTTGAAGCAACCGAATGGATTGAGTTTCAAAAACCAACTGTTGGTTACTCTAATGCCAAGAAATACAGCAAGGTACGTTTGTTTTACGGCTACAACACAACAGACGTTAGCGTGAGTGTTTACGCCGACGACCAATTTATGCAAACCGACGTTTTGCCGGCAGGCGAAGGCTTGCGCATCAAAACGTGGAACTTTGGCACGTCGCCGAACAAATTAAAATTTGAATATACCGGAAAATCAAGCCCCGAAATATATGGTTATTCGTTTGATAGCAATTCGGGCGTAATGGTTGATAATCTGTCGGTTAGAGGTTCGGGCGGTTTGTTTTTCGGTCGTATGGACTTGGCGTTGGCAGGGCAAATTTACAGGGCAATGAACGTAAAATTTATTTTGATGCAATTTGGCGGCAATGCCATCAGCAACGACAGTGCAAGCATTGCGCGCTATGCGCAATATTTGGGCAACCAAATGAAATATCTGAAACGTGTAGCTCCGCAAGCCTCAATAATTTTGATAGGTCCTGCTGATATGTCGGAAAAAGACAAAGAAACTTACGTAACACGTCCGGCACTTCCGTATTTGGTAGAACAATTAAAAAAAGTAGCTTTGCAAAACGACTGCGCATTTTGGAATATGTACGAGGCTATGGGCGGACAAAATTCGATGCCAAGTTGGGTATTTCACGAACCGCCGTTGGCCGAAAAGGATTTTATCCATTTTTCGCCCAAAGGAGCCAAAATTATTGCTCAAATGTTTTACAAATCGTTAATTGTGGAATATAATAAATTTGCAAAAAAACAACAAAAGAAGAAATAAGTTGAGTGTAAGTTTTTGATAATCAATTGTTTATTGAATAAATGAATGTTTATAAAATAACAGATTAACAGAAGGTTGTAAAAAAATTATTATTTTTATAATCAATTTATTATTTTTACAAAATAATTTAAAAAACAAAGAATATGGCTATTGTTGATAGAAAAAAAATAGAAAACATCAGATATTTATTTGGGAGTCCTTCCACAGTAAATAGTCGTTACAATCAGCTAAAAAGAACGTTTCCGGAAGGGAAAGAATATTTGATTTTTGCAGAGCCGATTTTTGTGCCGGACACAAACTCAATTTTGTGGAGTACCGAACACAAAGGCAGCATTATCAATTTTCAAAAATTGTCTGCAACCGACCAAAGTATAGCCAAAAAACTCCTTAAAAAATCAATACAAATATTGTTGCAAGCCGCCGGTACATACAAAACCGACGAACTTACGGAGTTTATTTACAGCTGTATCGAAATTCCGTCGATGGATAATATATTTTTGGTCAGAGGCGACGGCGAAGACAATGTGGTTTTGTCGGAATGGGGCTTTGTTTCGGACATGCCGGGAATGGAAAAAGGATTGTTGGCAAAAATCATAAATGTTACGCGTATTGATATGGTGTTCGACGTGGTTTACGAAGACGAACAACCGGCGCCAAATCAGCAGTTTTATTTTGAGTTTGAGGAACAAACCCAAACCCACATATCCGACGCCAACGCCCAAATAACATTGTCGGAAGTGCGAGTAGATGATGAAGTGAAAACGTATCAAAAAGAGAGCGAAACAATCATAAATCCGCAGTCGTTCGTTTGCTACGAAATGGGAAAATACAAACTGATAGCAATCCAAAAAATCGATATGTCGTTTACGGTTTTGAATCAAAAAGACGAAATTGTGCCGAATTGTACTTTTACGTTTGAAAATAACGACAATACCACAACTTTAACTTCTGACGAGAACGGAAAAATTATTTTGCCACAAATAAAAGTTGGCGACAAAGTGAACGCTTATCAGCTCGAAAATGAAGCGAAAAAGTTTGAACATAATTTTATTTGCGAAAAAAATAAGGACAACATCTTGAAAATAGAACAGGAAGTTGCAAAACCACCGGCAAAAGAAAAACCTCCAAAATACGATATGAAATTCAAAGTGGTTGATAAAAAAGGAAATGCTGTGCCAAACGCAAATGTAACAATCAAATACAACGGCAAAACAGTGGAAAAAGTAACTGACGAAGACGGATACACAATTTTGGAAGATATGAAACCGGACACAAAAGTAAAAGTAAAAGCAATAAAAAAACAATAATATGAATTACAGAAAAAGTCTGAAAAACGTAAAGGCTATGGTCTTTGATATTGACGGAGTTTTTGCCAAAGAATTTATAGTGCTGAACAATGGCGAACTGCATCGAATAATGAACCCCAAAGACGGATACGCAATAAAAAAAGCAATAAAAGAGAATATGCTGACCGGTATTATTACCGGCGCCACCACCACAACAATCACCGAAAGGTTTAATGTTTTGGGTATGAAGGATATTTATTTGGGGCAAACCAACAAAATAGAAGCAATGAAAGATTATTGCCAAAAAAATAATTTATCGTTGGATGATGTTCTTTATATGGGCGATGATATTCCCGATTACGAAACTCTGAAAGCTGTTGGATTTTCGGCTTGTCCGTCAGATGCAGCTCCCGAAATACTTGCAATTTGCAACTATATTTCCGACAAAAAAGGCGGCGAAGGTTGCGTGCGAGATATAGTGGAACAGGTTTTGAAAATACAAGATAAATGGCTTTAATAAGGTTTTGTTGTGTTGGTATATTGTTGATTATTAGTGGGTTATGATGTTTGTGGCTGGTTGAGGTTGGTGCTGGAAATCGAACAAAAAACTACCGGCACACTATATATTAATGTGTGTCTCTTGAACGATTTTCTATAAATCTGTAAAAAATATTTTATAATGTATAAGCCTCGAAGTAGGAGTTACTTCGCTTTTGCTATCTTTGTGTTTATCAGAAGAATAAATAACAAAATGAATGATTTTGTGTATGAAAAATAAAGAAAATATAAAGCAAGAGTTTCAGAAACAATTAGATAAATTTGCTGAAACATTAGAGGAATATGTATCAGATAAAAACAATCAATGGACTATTAAAGGTTTTATAGATATTTTTCAGAATATTTATTCAATTTCGGCAGATACAAAGATAGTTTCAAAAGTATTGGAAATACATTTGTTTCCTCGTTTTTTGGAATTTGCTGAGAAAAATGGCTATGAGTTAATTCTTGCAGAACATCAAAATTGGTATCCTGATATTTCTTTTGTCTCAAAAAATGATAAGCGGATAAAATTTGCCGTTGATTTAAAAACAACTTATGTTTTAGATGATTATCCGGACTATTGCAAAGGTTTTACACTCGGCTCACACGGTGCATATTTTATTGAGCGAGATAAAGCAAAGAATATACAATTTCCTTATAATGAATATCTTGGGCATTATTGTCTCGGAATAATTTATTCGAGAACTGAACTTGACAAATTAGAAGAAACGAAAGTTTACAATTTGTCTGAAATTGAGGATATTCCGTCGGTCGTAAACAATTTTACGTTTTTTGCTACTGAAAAGTGGAAAATTGCAAGCGATAAAAGCGGAAGTGGAAATACGGCAAATATTGGAAGTATTCAAAAAATAAGTGATATTCTTGCAGGAAACGGTGTGTTTAAAAATCTCGGGGAAGAATGGTTTGACGAATATTGGATAAATTATGGGAAAATTCATACAAAAGATGAGAATGGAAAAACAAAAAAGATAACGACTTTAAGCGATTTTTTAGAATATCGTGGAAAAGACGCAAGCCTTGCTAATCCAAAAGCAAAAAAAATAAAAAAGAGGAGGGACAAATAATGAAAAATAAAATACACGTTCCGCCTATAAAAATTCAAGGAATAAAAACAAAACTTGTTCCTTGGATAAAAGAAAACATTAAATTTGATGAAGTCGGTCGATGGGTTGAGCCGTTCCTTGGTTCGGGGGTAGTCGGGTTTAATCTTGCCGGTAAAGACGCACTGTTTGCAGACAGTAATCCGCATATAATAAATTTTTATAATAAATTGAAAAACAGAGAATTAACATCGTCAATTATTAAACAATTTTTATATAAAGAGGGTGCTGTTTTATCCGAAAAGGGACAAGAGCACTACAATTATGTGCGAGAAAGATTTAACGAAGAACAAAACCCGATTGACTTTTTATTTTTAAATCGTTCGTGTTTTAACGGTATGATACGTTTTAACAAAAAGTTAAAATTTAATGTTCCTTATGGGCATAAACCGGAGAGATTTGCACAGGCATATATTACTAAAATTGTAAATCAAGTAAAATATTTGGAAATCGTGTTTTCTCAAAATAATTGGGAGTTTAAATGTCAGTCGTTTGAAGAAACCTTGACGGAGGTGGAAAAAGGAGATTTTATCTATTGCGACCCTCCATATATTGGTCGCCATGTGGATTATTATGATAGTTGGAACGAAGAAAATGAAATAAAACTTCACGATTTATTACTTCAAGCCGGAACAAATTTTATGCTTTCAACTTGGGATAACAACGAATATAGAGAAAATGAATATCTGAAAACGATATGGAAAGATTGTTACAAGTTAAACAAAGAACATTTTTATCATATTGGAGCAAAAGAAACGAACAGAAAACCAATGATAGAAGCATTGATTACTAATTATAAAACTGAAAATAAACCAATTATCGAAAAACGAGAAGAAAGAAAATATATACAACAGGATTTGTTCTCAATGCTTGAAAAAGAGGGATAATTTAAACATTGAGTTTTGAAATCGAACAAAAAAACTACCGGCACACTATATATTAATGTGTGTCTCTTGAACGAATTTCTATAAATCTGTAAAAAATATTTTATTTTGCCGTAAAATATAGCGAAATAAAATAAATTTTGCTTAACTTTGTAGCGGACTTTGGAGGTGGTATTTTCAATTATGTCCCTGTGTATAGACTTAATTTATAATATGAATTTTTTATGTAATGTGCTGATTTATAGTTTGTTATATGAAAATATTGTTTTAATATAATTCCAAAACGATGGAAATTTCACAAGAACACATACAATACTTTATAGACGAAACCTTAAAAATGTCGGAATACGATTTTCGGGGATATTCTATAAAATCATTTACTCGACGATTGGAAAAAATTGTTGCAGACAATCGAATGAGCATACCGGAAATTGTCAAAAAAATGTCAAAAAATAAGGATTTTTTGGAAGACATCGTAAAGTCGATAACCGTAAATACCACCGAATTGTTTAGAACACCCTCGATTTGGCAGAGTTTGGCGCCTTATATTCAGCGAAAATTCCGGCATCTTGACGACATCAAAATCTGGCACGCAGCTTGTTCTACGGGGCAAGAAATGTATTCGATGATGATGCTATTGTCCGAAATGGGACTACTGGACAAAACCCAAATATACGGCACCGACCTCAACGAAGATGTGCTGAAAGTCGCCAAAAACGGTAAATATAAACTACACGACTACGAAGATCATAAAATAAATTTTTCGGAATCGATGGCGCAATTTCCGGATTTCAAATGCAAAGATTATTTTAGCATCAACACCAAAAGAGGTTTTATTAAAATGAATAAAAAATTGACGGAAAAACCAATTTTGAGAAAGCATGATCTTGTGAAAAATGAAAATATTTTTAATGTAAAATTTGACCTCATAATGTGCCGAAATGTTCTGATTTATTTTGAACACGAAGTCCAAAACAAAATTATAAAATTTTTCTACGAAAATATGTCGCCAAAAGGTATTCTGGTGATAGGAAAACACGAAAGTATTTTGAGTTCTATAAAAAATAAATTTACAAAAGACGGTTCGATTTATATCCTAAAACCTAAGCTCCCAACTTACAATTTTTAAATTTTAACATTTTCTATATCGCCTTGATTGTTAGTGTTTTATGTGTGTTTTCGCTCGTGAAAAATCGCTAAGGTTTAGTGAAAAATAGTTTATACAATAAGGATTTTTGTGGCGAAAAATAAGCACCAAAATATTTATTCGCAAAGAAAAATTGACGGCATCTAAATTTGTGCAAAACCGGCAGTAGAACGAAATAGTTTTTTTAGCTTTGTTGGTATTAAAATTATCTTATATATTTGCAAAAAATTAAAAAACAAATGATTTACCCAATATACGTAATAGGAACCGAAGTTCTACGAAAAGAAGGAAAGGAACTACCAATAGAAAAAACACCGGAATTAGAGAAATTAATATCAGATATGTTTGCCACAATGGAAGCCTCCGACGGTATCGGCTTGGCAGCTCCGCAAATCGGCAAACAGCTAAAATTATTTGTCATCGACCTTAGGGAACTCGCTGATGAAGTACCTGATTTGAAGGATTTTAGGAAGGTTTTTATAAATGCTAAAATTACAAAATATGAGGGCAAAAAAATAGGTATGAACGAGGGTTGCCTTAGTTTGCCCGGATTGCGCGAAGACGTCGAAAGACACGACAAAATACATATCGAATATTACGACGAAAACTTAAATTTTCACCAAGAAATACTCGAAGGCTTTCCTGCAAGAGTTTTGCAGCACGAATACGACCACACATACGGAGTTATTTTTACGGATAGAATCCCGAAAATCAAAAAAGTGCTTATAAAAAACAAATTGAAAGCATTGTCGAACGGAAAATTTAGAGCAAGTTATAAAACTGTGTTGGGTGATAAAAAAACACGTGAAAGGTTGATAATGAGAAATGTAGAAGACTAATGAATACCATAGATAATCCGTTTGTAGCATTTTTTCCGCCGTTTGCAATCGGAATTATTTTTTCGTATTCGATAGATTTTACAATACCTTACGCAATCGCGATTTTACTGCTGTTATTGCTCATCGCATTATTTTTTCATAAACATAATAAACAATTACTTTTTGGGATTTTTCTTTATGTTTTTTTATTCTTTTTAGGCATAAATATAACCCAAACAAAGCGTCCGGTTGCTCCGACTGTAAATACTGAGCAAAAATTAGCCTACACCGGAGTTATAGTCGAGCCAATAAAAGAAAAACGCAAAACTGTACAGGCGATAATAAAACTCGAAGCCTACAAAGATTCTACGTCTTGGAAGCCGCTGAAAACTAAGGCGTTAGTTCTTTTTGAGAAAAATAAAATAAGCAAATCTTTTGAGTACGGCGACCGAATAATTTTCAAAGGATATTTGAACGAAATACAAAATACCGGCAATCCGGAGGAGTTCAAATACAAAGAATTTATGCAAAACAAAGGTGTTTTTGTCAGCGCTTTTGTAAAAGGAAACAGTTTTTTGCGATTAGAGAAAGGGCAAGCCAATTGGATTGTCCGAAAAGCGCTCGAATTGAGAACAAAAATGCTTGAAACATACCAATATTACGGCTTTCAAGACCAACAATACGCCGTTTTATCGGCTTTATCGCTGGGCTACCGCGACGAAATAGATAACGAAACCCGACAAATGTTCGCAAATACCGGAGCTATGCACATTTTGGCGGTTTCGGGGCTGCACGTAGGCATAATTTACTTAATTCTAATTACCTTGCTGAAATTTATGGACAAAAAAGATTGGCTAAAAATTCTGAAAGGTATAATAATAATTCTGAGTTTGTGGCTTTTTGCGACAATTGCCGGATTGTCGCCGTCCGTAAGGCGTTCGGCTTTGATGTTTTCGTTATTTGTGGTCGGCAAATTCTTAAATCGTTCGGCTGTTACCTACAATATAATATTTGCATCGGCATTTATTTTGTTGTTTATAAATCCGCTTGACATTCTTTCGGTTGGCTTTCAACTGTCGTATTCGGCTGTTTTGGCGATTGTTACGTTCCAACCTCACATCAATAAAATTTTCAGTTTCAAGCAAGTATTGCCCGACAAAATTTGGGATTTAACAAGTGTTTCGATAGCCGCCCAACTTGGAACTATGCCGATAAGTATTTATTATTTTCATCAGTTTCCAAATTATTTTTTTATAACAAATATTTTTGTAATTCCGCTTGCCAGTATAATTTTATATCTTGCTGTTGCTTTGCTCGTTTTGCACTATACGCTAACTTTTGTCGCCACATTTTTCGCCTATACGCTAAAACTTTCGCTAAAAATACTTTTGACGATAGTCGGCTTAATAAACCAAATCCCTTATTCCACCACCACCGACATCTACATATCTGCGTCGCAAAACATAATTTTGTATGTGGTTATAATTGGGTTATTATTATTTTGGATTAAAAATAATGTTAATTTTTTATACGTACTCCTTGTTTCGTTTGCTATATTTTTATTAATTAATTTTGATATAAAATATAAAAATTCAATATCCAACGAATTGGTTATTTTCAATAATTATAAACAGCTGACAATTAGTGTTTTAGATGGAAAATCAAATTATATTTTGACCGATACAACCAACACAAAAAGTTTAGAATATCTAACAAAAGCATACAGAATAAAAAAGCAAGCTGACGAACCGCAAGTGCTTGATTTAAAAACGTTTATGGAGACAAAAAGAGAAACGGAATTGTTTGTTTTCAATAAAAATTTCTTTTCGGTCGGAAATACAACTTTTGCAATAATAAACGACAATAATTTTCTGAAAAATACAACAAAGAAAAAACTGAAAGTCGATTATGTAATTTTATCAGACAACGTTTATGCGGATATCGAAGAACTGGCGCAATTATTTGAATTTCAGATGATTATATTTGCCGGCAATAACAAAATTTGGCGAGTAGAAAAATGGGAAAAACAGTGCGAAAATTTAAAAATTCCTTATCATAATATTCTGTCGCAGGGAGCTTTTGAAGTGGATTTTGAAACGAAGGAATTACTAAATATTTAACAAATTAAATCTATCCAAAATATTTTTTGTAATAAAATGAAAATTAACTGATAAAATGAGATTTTGCGACTGCAATCGTCTGATTATTAGGTGTTTATTTGCGGTTTTTTGCTATTCTTCGGGTTGTTTTTTCTCTACATTCTCTGTGTTTTCGTCGTTTTCTTCTTTTGGTCGGATAATTTCAAATTCTTCGCCGTATCTGCGATGTCTAAGCATAATCCGAAGAGTTTGCATAACTTTTTCGGGCTTCAACGAACTGCGTGGACTTGCGCCGAGTTGTGGAATATTCACAACAACATTCATTTGTTCGCCTGATTTGTTGCGCACCACCACTATATTTGCGTTTCCAACAGTTCGGTCTATTCCGTCGTTTTCATTTTCTTCATCAACCGGCGGAGCGTCCATGCGGGTGTACGACAATCTTTTATTTTCAATTGTTATCGAAGAAATATCATCAAAGAAAAACTCTAAGGTATAGGGGGAAACTATCTGATTTTCAATCCAATTGTAGATACAAGAATAAAAACTGACGTAATTGTCGGCCAGCGCTAAAACTTGAATTTTGTAAGTTGCGTAAACATTGTAACTGCCGGCAAAACGTTTGATTATATAGTTTGGCGAAACGCCATTTTGCTGCCAAAAAACAGGGTGGGGGACAACAATAAAATTTTCGGGAGTTATGGTTGCCGGATTTAAACTGAGCATCTCAATTGCTCTGGGTTTCACGTTTTCTTTGATGTCTCGAATCAGCCAATTTTCCATTTGGTCGGTTGTGGGAGTGTTGGCGTATTCTCTTTTTTTCGAGTAGTACGGGGTCAGCCACTTGAACGTGTAATAGAATGCTATGCCGACAAGAATTAGCACAATGATATATGTTGTTATAACATTTCTGAAATAAATTAATACAAAAAGAGCTAATCCTAAAAATAAATATGCCATTAGGATATGACCTGCATAGAAAGACGGAAATTCTGCTTTGTTGATAGAAAAATAATTTTTCATCAACGCAGTTTTCATTTCGGGTGTTATCTTAACTACCTGTTCTTGATGTGCTTCTGCCATATTTTGTGTTAATTATACTTTACGCGCAAAATTATAATATTTTATTTTATAAATCAAAATTATGGTGTCTTTTCTTGAACGCTTTTTTTTACTTTTTGTGTGTTTTTATTTAATTAAAAATTAAAAATAGCTCAGTTTAACTGATTTATAATGAGTGATATACGTATTGTCTTAATTTTTTATTATAAAAAGTATTTTCGGTAAAAAAATTAAAATTCCGACGATGACAGCAAAAATTGCCGCGAGCAAAACAAAGGCTGCCGATAAATCTTTTATGATTCCGGCTTTTTTGTTATATTCGGGTGAAATAAAATTTACAATTTCTTCGATTGCCGTATTTATTGTTTCGCTAACCAGCACCAACGCTATTGTCAGCAACAAAAAAAGCCATTCTACTGTGCTTATTTTGAAGTAAAAACCGGCAATTATTACTATTATTGTCAAAAAAAAATGTATTTGCATATTTGCTTGTGTTTTAATAACATAAGCTATGCCATTGAAAGCATATTTAAAACTCAAAAGTCTTTTTTTCAAATATTTAGAAATACGTTTTTTTTGCATAAAATTTTTAAAATTCTTTTTTTATCAATTTATAAAGTTTGTCGTTTCGTCGCACTTTTTCGGGAATCGGAATAGAGATTAAATCACCTTTTTTTGCCGATTTTACCGGTTCTAAATCCAGGCGAATTTCTTTGAGCGTATCCTCCACAGCGCCGGTTGTTGAGCCAATAATCAAAATTTCGTCGCCAATAGAAAGTTGGTCGGCTTTTATTTGAACTTCGGCTACTTTTATTTTTGAAAAATAATTTGTGATATTTCCGATAAAATGTTTTCGGTGTGTAGCTTTTGAACCGTAATCTTGCGACCATTCGCCAAGTTTTCGGCCCAAATAATAGCCGTCCCAAAAACCTCTATTGAACACTTTTGACAACCGGATTTTCCAATCTTTGACCTTTTCGGGCGAAAAAGTACTGTTTTGGACTGCCTCTACCGCCTCTTTGTAAACTTTTGTAACATTTTTTACATATTCTGCCGGTCTTGCGCGTCCTTCGATTTTAAGAACTGTAACCCCGCTTTTCAGAACTTTATCCAAAAAATCAATAGTTGCCAAATCTTTGGGCGACATTATGTATTCGTTGTCTATTTCGAGTTGATGACCGGTTTCATTGTTGGTTACGGTGTACGAATGTCGGCAAGTTTGCTGACAGGCGCCTCTGTTTGCCGACGAATTTTTTTCGTGCAAACTCAAATAGCATTTGCCCGAAACCGCCATACACAAAGCTCCGTGTGCAAATATTTCTATTTCGATGAGTTTTCCGGCCGGGCCTTTTATCTGTTCTTTCTCGATAGCTTTGTGGATTTCGTAAACCTGTTCAAGGCTCAATTCTCTTGCCAAAACCATCACATCTACAAAGTTTGAGAAAAATTTAACTGCTTCTATATTGGTGATATTCAGTTGAGTAGATGCATGTAGTTCAAGTCCTTGTGAAAATGCGTAGTTCATAACCGCTAAGTCTGAGGCAATTATTGCTGTGATGTTTGCTTCTTTTGCGGCATCTACAATTTCACGCATCAAATCGAGGTCGTTGTCGTAGATTACGGTGTTCAACGCAAGATAGGTTTTTACATTATTTTTTGTACAAATATCCACAATTGTCGGCAAATCGTCTTTTGTGAAATTGTTTGCCGATTTTGCGCGCATATTCAAGCGCGCAACGCCAAAGTAAACCGAATCGGCTCCGCCTTGTATGGCGGCTGTTAGCGTTGCAAAATTGCCAACCGGCGACATTATTTCTATTTTTCTATCCATTGATTTCTAAGTAAATTTTTTCGTGTGTTTGTTTTTTTTATCTAAAATTTTCAATAAAACTCTTTAATTCTGTAAAAGTTTCGTCATTAAAATCAAAATAACCTTTTTGAGCAGCTAAGCCAAGGCTGTGTACAAAATCTTTGCGAGACGAAAGATAGGCTTGAAGTTTTGATTTTGAAATATTTTTAGGTTTGTCTGGAAAGCAGTCGAAAAAGGTGTCAATACACTCTTTTTCGTTTTTACTAATAGTTTTTAGACACAAATCCTCCAACATTCCTTTTTGTTTTTTTCCGGGCATTATAAAAATACCAACTTTTACAGCTCCATTTGTAAAAGCATCTGTTTTGGGGCAGTCTAATTTTGCGTTTTTCAGAGAATTACAAATGCTTTCAAACGAGGCTTGTGCATCATTATCGGCATCTCTAACAACTCCTATTATTTTTACATCTTTAAAATTTTTTAAATTTATTAAGTTAGGAATTATAGTTTTAAAGTTATCTTTCCCTTTTATTTCTATTATCTGTATATTTTTGATTTCTAGGGATTTAGTGAGCGCTTCAAAAAAAAGCTCCTCATCTTTTCCTTCAACTAAAAGTATTTTTTCTGACGTAATTTCTCTTTTTCCCATTATCTAACCTCCCATTCGTCTTTTAGAATAACTTTCAGATTTTCATTTGTCATTTTGTGAACAATATGTTTGTCTGTTTGTTTTTCGATTCTAAACAATCTTATTTCGTCGGGGGCTTGCGGTTGTAAATCGAACTCAAACGCTTTCTGAAAAGCCGTGATACATTCATAAGAATGGGTTGTCGCAAAAATTTGGACATTGTATTTTTTAGCAACTTTAAAAATCGTTTTCCATATTATTTCCAATGTCTCATAATGCAATCCGTTTTCTATTTCGTCAATAAAAACACAACCGTTTTTCATACTTGCAATCATAACCACCAACGACAAAACTCGTATAATTCCATCGCCCATCACGTTTATCTGGACAAGTTCTTCTAAGCCGTTATCGCAATAAATAGCTTTATTTGTGCCAATACTTATATCCCGAATGCTTGGTTCTATTTGTTGCAAAACCTCCAACAGAAAATCTTTTTGTTTTTTTACAATTAGTTTATTCAAATATTTTGGTAACAAATCCAATATTGTATTCGGATTTATAAAATTTCCTACTAATTTTTCTTTATAATTTCGGGGATAAATTTGGTCAAAAAATACGCCATTTTGAATGATTGATGTTTTATATTTTTTGTTTTGAACAGTAAAGTCATAATCTAAGCCGGTTATTACATCATCATTATTGTAACTGTCAATATCAAGATTTTTCAGGCTATTTTTCTCAAAAGTATGCCTAATTTCTTCTTTATTTTGAAAATAATGTGGCTTAATTTTCAAAAATCGTTTTTTCCCCATTGTTTCTGAAACTATCTCAACTCCTTTTTCAATATCCAAATCGTTAAAAATCAAATTAAAATCTTTATCGTCTCCCAAAGCATAATTTATATTTCTAAATTCGTTTAATGCGATAGGTATTTTCGGATTTGAAATACCGGTTATCATAAACAAGCCCTCCAAAACTGACGTTTTTCCGCAATTATTTTTCCCCACAAAAAGATTTACTTGTTGCAAGTCTTCTATTTTTATTTCAGATAATCCTCGTAATCCTTTAATAATAATGTTTTTATGGTGCATTTTTTTGTTCGTTTTTTTTTATTTTTCGCCACAAAGGTAAAAAAATAATACATTAAAACGTATAGAAAATAAATATTGGTGGTTTAATTTGTTGTTAATCAGTGGTTTACATCTTTTAGCTTCTCCAACTCATAAACAGCTTTTAGAATTTCTTTTTCGTCAATATCCAAACATTCGTAGGTGTTTTTGTAGCATTCTTTGTTGCCAAAAACGGAGCAAGGACGGCAAGCGAGTTGTTTTTGAACCAAAATATTGTTGTTTGCGCCAAACGCAGTGAAACCTGCGAACGGATGCGTTGCTCCCCAAATGCTGATAATTTGTGTTCGGGTAAGGCTCGCCAAGTGCATATTTGCGCTATCCATTGTTATTACCGCTTTGCAGGAATTTATAAGCGCCAATTCTTCGGGCATCGAAAATTTACCAATTACGGAAATGATATTTTCGGATTCTTGTTGCCAACTTTCGGCAATTTCGGCTTCGGAGCGACCGCCGCCAAATATCAAAACGGTGTTGTTTTTTGATAGTTCTAACGCTATATTTCGTATTTTGTCTATCGGATACCTTTTGCTTGCGTGTTTGGCAAACGGTGCAATTCCTATTTTTTCGTTTGGCGAGTTTATAATATGTGATATTTTTTTAGTAGTTTCAAAGCTGCGGGTTGGCGACGGCAACGACAAATCCAAATCAAAACCCAATTTTCGGAAAACATCGGCATACCTTTCGGCTGAATGCTGCAACTGGTGGATTTTTTTGTTTTTCTTTTGGGTTAATTTTTTCTTCGCTGTTCGACCTTTGTCTATTCTAACTTTTTTGATAGAAAAAGGCATAAAAAAATGTATCAATTTCGTTCGCAAAACGTCATGTAAATCTGCGTAAAAATCAATTTTGTAAGTCGAAGTTATTTCTTTGCACAGTTTTTTTATGCCCAAAATTCCCTTGTGTTTATTTTTTAAATCTACCGGATGTAATTTTAAATTTTTTACATCTTCAAAGAGTATTCCAAAAAACGGTCGGGTCAGTAAAACTATCTGAATATCAGGGTGTTGCTCTGTGATTTTTTGCAAAACATGAACCGAAATCGCAACATCTCCAAGTGCCGAAAATCTACTGACTAAAATCGTTTTAATGTTATTTGTTTTTTCCACCAAGCAAGGATATTATTTTTTTAATGCTCTAAGTACCGGATTGGTTTCCGGGTCGTTATACATCTTCATTTGTTTAAAAGTTTGAGCTATCACGTCGCCGGTTGCCATATCTTTCAAAAGCCAATCGATAGCACCCGACAGAAAGTTGTATTGAGTTACCAAAATGTGTAGTTTGTCGCTTGCTTTTTTGAGGTGTGCTGCCGACGCATCTTTGCGCAGTGCTTCTTCGCGCCAGTGATAAACTTTCAGATTTAAGATAGACAAGCGGTCGATTGCCCAGCCCGGCGATTCGGTATTTATTCGTGCATTGGCTTTTATTTCAATTTCCTTAAACTCATCGTAAAAATAATCATCTATAAGTTCCACTAAATCAGTGCGATGTTGGTTTGAAATATCTATTTCTCTTTTTATTTTTATGGCATCTTCCGGTTTTATTGAAGGGTCTCTGATAATATCCTCCAAATGCCACTGTACTGTGTCAATCCAACATTTTTTGTACAACAAATACGACAAAGTATTTTCTTCGTATTCGGGTTTACAAAACTCTTGTTTTACATCGTCTAAAATGTGATAATTTTTTATTGTTTTTTGAAATATTTCATTAAACGTTACTGATGAATATTTATCCATATTTATTTAATTTAAAGGTATTAGCGGTAATAAATAAAGCCAAGCAATTATTATTAAAGCTATAAAGGCTCTTATAATTTCGTTTATTTTTATTTTTTTGAATTTTCGTTCGATTATTCGGTATAATATTGCTATAAAAATCAGTATTCCGCTGAAAAGCAGGAATATATTGGCGTTATCTTGAAATTGTAGTTTAGATAAAATTGATAACGGTGCTAATATCAGGCTGTACCATAAAAATTTCTCCGAAATTTTCTCTTTTATATTGGCGTAATCTTTCTGTTTTACGGTTTGGCTCCAATACAAAACGGTCAGTGCCAGCAGTGATATGCGGATTGTCCAAAACGATACGCCTCGCATTTCATTCAAAACCAGCACCATACCCGTTGCAAAACACAAAAGTAGCACTGTTTCGATAGCATCAAAATATTTATTCAATAATTCTTTTATTTTCATGATAAAAAATAGTTTTTATGCGTTATTATTCTGATTATCAATTAGTTTGAAATCAAGTTGGCGTTTTACCATATCGGCGCGAACCACTTTTACTCTCAACTTGTCGCCAATGCGGTATTTGCGCTCCGAATAATGCCCGATTAGCACGTATTCTTCTTCGTCGAAGTAGAAAAAATCGTTTTCAATATCCTTAATTAGAATCATACCTTCTATTTTGTAAGGCACTAACTCGACGTAAATGCCCCACTCGGTAAGCCCCGAAATGTAACCGTCAAATTCGCGTCCGATGCGTTCTTTCATAAATTCTACCGCTTTGTATTTGATAGATGTGCGTTCTGCGTTCATCGCCAAATGTTCCATTTCCGACGAATGTCTGCATTTTTCGGTATAAGTTTGCAAGTCGGCTGATTTGGCGTTGTTCAAATATCCGAACAAAAGTCGATGCACCATCAAATCGGGATAGCGCCTGATGGGCGACGTAAAATGCGTGTAATACTGAAATCCCAAACCGTAATGACCAATATTGTCGGTTGTGTAAACCGCTCGTGCCATCGAACGAATTGCGTAATTTGCCACCACATCGCTTTCGGGTTTTTCTTTCAGGTCTATAAATAATTTGTTTAGCCCGTCGGCAATGGTTTTGTTATTTTTCAAAGAAATTTCGTAGCCAAATTTTGAAATAAAATCTTTAAATTGTTTAAGTTTTTCGTAGTCGGGAGCATCGTGTACCCGATAAATAAAGGTTTTAGCCTCTTCGTTTCGACCGGGTCTGCCAATTTTTTCGGCAACTTTTTTGTTCGCCACCAACATAAATTCTTCGACAAGTTGGTTCGATTCTTTCGCTTTTTTGTAAAAAGTTTCAATCGGCTTGCCGTTTTCGTCAATTTTAAATCTGAGTTCGCCACGGTCAAACGAAATTGCGCCATTTTTGAAGCGTTCTGCTCGCAATTTTTGAGCAATATCGTTTAATAACAAAATCTCTTTGGCGTGTTCGCCCTTGCCGGATTCTATTATTTCTTGCACCTCTTCGTAATTAAATCGTCTGTCGGAATTTATGACCGTTCGCCCAATCCAAGTACGTTTTATTTTTGCATTTTCATCAACATTCACAATGACCGAAAAAGTCAATTTGTCGGTATGCGGATTTAGCGAACACACATTATTAGATAATGTTTCGGGCAACATCGGCACAACCCTGTCCACCAAGTAAACCGAAGTTGCTCTTTGGTATGCTTCCTTGTCGATTATAGAACCCGGACGCACATAATGGCTGACGTCAGCAATGTGAATACCAATTTGATAGTGCCCGCTACTTAAATATTTAATTGAAATAGCATCATCAAAGTCTTTGGCGTCGAACGGGTCAATTGTTATTGTAAAAATATCTCTGTAATCTCTACGTTTTTTTATTTCGTCGTCTTTTATCGAAGTATCAATTTTTTTCGCCTCATTTTCCACAGCTTTCGGAAATTTGTAAGGCAATCCGAACTCGGCCAAAATTGCGTGCATTTCGACGTTGTGGTTGCCCGATTTCCCCAAAACTTCGTCAATTTCGCCAATCGGACTTTTGGCATATTCGGGCCAATCGACCACGTGAAAAATAACTTTGTAGCCGTGTTTGGCGCCTTTTAATTTTTTTGCCGGCACAAAAATATCGAATGGCATTTGACGATTATCGACCGTTATAAATGCAAAACTGTCTGATTTTATGACAGTTCCGACAAACGACTGGTTCGAGCGTTTTATGATTTTCGTAACCTCGCCTTCAAACTGTTTTTTTCTGGATTTTGCAAAAACACTAACCTCAACTTCGTCGTTGTGGAGTGCGTGTTTCAGATTATTTGTGTGAATAACAATATTGTCGTTAAATTCTGTCGAATACACAACCGCAGCTGCTCCTTTTTGCGACATATCTATGGTTCCTACAATTTTTTGTTTTACAAAACGTAATTTGAACTTGCCTTTTTGCATTTCTGAAATTTTTCCTTCTTTCACAAGTTGCGGTAAAATTCGTCCAACCGATTTTTTTTTCGCCGGCGTGTCAAATCCTAATATCTTGCTGATTTGCTTGTAGTTATATTGCTTGCTCGGATTTTCTTTGAATATATCTAAAATCCGTTTTTTTATTTTTTTTGTATTTTTTTTCATTATAAATGAATTTATTTTTATTTTTCAAAATTATAAAAAATAAATAACATCAAAGAATTGTTTTAAAAAAGTGTATTATTTTATCACATTTTTTCGATTTGGCTGTCAGAAGCACAAGTTTTTTCTTTATTTTTATAAAAACAAAAAATGAAACAAAAATTATCTGAAAATACAGGAAAATCAGCACTTACAATAAGTCAAGCTGCCGATTTGGCGAAAGTTTCGACGGTTACAATACGAAATTGGATAAAAACAGGTTACTTGACAAAAAATCCCGACGGATTGATTGATAAGAAAGACATCGACACATTTTTGACCACCGTTGCGGGCAAAGAAAAATTGCTCGCAAGAGCTAACAAATCGCACAAAGATTTTCACAATCATTGCAATTTGAATAAAATTATTTTAGAAAAATTGGACAAAACAAACGCAAATGAAATTGGCGAAATTTACGAAGCCGAACTTTCAAATTCGTACAAAAATCAGCAAGGAATTTATTACACGCCGGATTTTATTGTGTCGGATATGCTTTGTAATGATGTGAAAGTTGCTGAAAATCAGGTGTTTTGCGACCCTTGTTGTGGCTCGGGAAATTTCATTATGCAGGCATTGGAACTTGGGTTTAAGCCCGAAAATATTTACGGATTTGACACAGATAGCGTTGCGGTGGAAATTACCCAAAAGCGTATTTTTGCAAAAACAGGACACAAAAGTAAAACGATAAAATGCTTAGATTTTTTGGATTTTGCCGCCGATGCCCAAATAAAATTTGATTACATATTTACCAATCCGCCTTGGGGCAAAAAATTATCGAAGGTCGAAAAACAAAAATACGCCACAATTTTCAAAACCGGAAAAAGCGTGGATACCTGCTCTTTGTTTTTCTTTGCGAGTTTAAAATGTTTGAAAAAAAACGGGCAATTGGGATTTTTGTTGCCGGAGGCGTTTTTTAATATCGCTTCGTTTGAACAGGCGCGACAAAAGGCGCTGGAGCTAAAAATAGAAAAACTTATTGATTACGGAAAACCTTTTAAAGGGTTGATAACCAAAGCACAAGCAATTATTTTATCTAATAAAAAAAATAAAAATACAAATGTTGTTTGCGTTCGCAAAAATGGAGAAAAATTTATACGCAAAGCTAAATCTTTTGGCAAAATGCCTAAATCTATTTTAAATTTTTATTGCAATAACGATGATATTTCCGTAATTGAAAATATTTTTAGTCGCCCGCATATCACCCTAAAAAATAATGCGAAGTGGGGCTTGGGAATTGTTACCGGAAATAATAAAAAATTTATGCAAACTTCTGAACGTGAGGGGTTTATGCCGATTTTTAGAGGAGCAGATATTAGTCCGCAAGGCTTATCCAAAGCTGAATTTTTTATTCCCAAAAATCTGTCGCTGTATCAACAAACTGCGCCGATAAATTTGTATCGAACTAAACCGAAATTGATATATAAATTTATATCATCACGACTTTGTTTTTGTTGCGATACGAATAAAAATTTTATTTTAAATAGCGCAAATATGCTGGTTTTGGACAAAGAATTTCCGCTGACAGAGATTCAAATTGCGGATTTGTTCAACAGCGATTTTATGAATTGGATTTTTAAAAATATTTTCAATACGCATAAAATTTTGCGTAGCGACTTGGAAACCTTGCCGATACACAGCGAATATTTTAAGAAAAATAAAAAATTTAACGAAAAATCTTACCTAAATTTTTTGAATTTAGAGGCGTACGCGCAAACTTACAGGCTGAAAAAATAGTTCCGTAATTTGTTCGACATCAAATTTTAATATTTTTTTATTTTTAAATAATGTACATTTTTCTTATATTTGGAATAATTTTTTTTGACAATATTATATGAAAAATATAAGAAAAATAGGGCTATTGTTATTCTTTTTTATGCCACTTTTGCTGTTTTCGCAAAAAAAAATGCAAATCGAAATACCGACCTACACCAATCTGATAAAAATGGACAATGGATATTTGGTGTCGGGAATTGTGGTAGATGGAGATACTTTTCCGCACGTAAAACTTTATCAGATTGTGGTTTTTCCGGAACGAAAATTTACGTCTAAACGCAAACAGAAAAAATACACCCGACTGGTACACAACCTGAAAAAAGTTTATCCGTACGCGGTTTTGATTGGCGAGTATTATCACGATATTGAGCGCGATTTAGCTTATATTCCGAACGAACGCGACCAAAAAAAATACATTAAAAAGAAAGAAAAAGAGCTTAAAAAACAATACGAAGAGACTTTGATAAATCTCACAATTACGCAAGGGCGACTTCTCATAAAACTTGTGGACAGGCAAACCGACCACACAACTTACGAGGTCGTAAAGGAATTTAAGGGCGATATGTCGGCATTTTTTTGGCAGTCGATAGCGGTTTTGTTCGGCTCAAATCTCAAAACTGACTACGATGCAACAGAGGAAGACAAAATGATTGAGGAAATTATTGCGCAAATTGAAAACGGACAATTGTAGGTTTTTGTTCACACATTAATATATATAGTGAGTTAAAAAGTTAAAAGTTAAAAAGGTGAAAGTTAAAAGTTAGAAGTTAAAAATTAAAAATTGAGGGTTATCGTGGGGATTTTTTTTGTGGGGGCGAAAATATTTTCTAATCTTTTTTACTAACCGCAAAGTCCGCAAAGAATTTCGCCAAGAACGCAAAAGAAAACTTAGCGTCTCTTGCGTCTATTTTTAGATTTTTGTGTTTGGATAAGTGGTTGGTAATCAGCTGGTTGTGCTGGAGGTCGAGTTGCTGTTAATTGTTTGAGTATTTTGTTTTTTTGCGGAACTATCCGATGATTTTTTCCACAGAGTTCCACAATTTTTCAGATGTTTTTTGCCACGAAAATTTACGACGTTGTATTTGTCCTTTTTTTATCAAATCTGAACGTAATTCTTTGTCTGTCGAAATTTTTTGCATTGCTTGCGCAATTTTTTCAATATCTTTCGGATTGACGTAAATAGCTGCCTCGCCCGCAACTTCGGGCATCGAAGTTACATTTGACGAAATAACCGGCACGTCGCAGTACAAAGCCTCCAAAATCGGGATTCCGAACCCTTCAAAATAAGGCACAAAAACCATTGCGAGGGAACTTGCAACAACTCTTTGCAAATTTTCCGTTTCGAGCCGTCCGGTAAAAATTATATCATCTTTGAAGGGCAACTGCTCTAAGGTGTTGAACAAATCGCTGTTTTTGAAAAATTTAGCTCCCACAATTAACAATTTCAAATCCGAATTTGTCTGTTTTTTGAACAAATCGAACGCTAAAATCAATCGTTTTACATTTTTTCGCGGGTGTATAGAACCAACGAACACAAAATAATCTTTGCCGTTGGTGTATTGTTTTTTTATATTGTTTTTAACTGTCTCATTTACAGGAATAAAGTTTTCGTTTGCGCCGTTGTAAACCACGTCGATTTTGCCAGAATTTATACCATAAGTCTTTATAATATCATTTTTTGAATACTCCGAAACCGTTGCAATACGCGAAGATTTATTCGCAAAAATCGGGAAATTTTTATTATAAAAATCCGCCAAATTTTTGGGCAAATCCTCCGGATTGTGGGCAAAATTGATGTCGTGAATAACCGAAAGCGTCGGGATTTTCAACTTTGTCGGGATTCCGCCGTCGGGACTAATAAAAATGTCGATTTTGTGTTTTTTTAGAAACATCGGAACCGCATTTTGCAACCAAAATTTCCACAAAGTATAATGCCGAGTAGGAGGCGGAACAACTACGGGAATAACGTTTTTAGAAAAAATAAACTTTTCGTCATATTTCCGGTCAAAAAAGAAATAAAAACTGTGTTCGGGGTGTTGAGTTGTAATATTTTTCAGCGTGTTGTACGTAAACCACCCAATCCCGTCCAATTTTTTATCCACCAACAATCTTGTATTTACTGCAATATTCATTTTTTTGGTTATTCGTTGTTTACAAAACAAACAATAACTTTCTAAAAAACAATATTATTTTTATTCTAAAATTAAATTTGTTGCTATAACCAAGTTTTTTTTATAAAAAATAATGCCGAAATTGACCGAAAAAAATGGAAATTTTGCCCTTTCATTGCAAAAAGCCCTACGGATTTTAGAAATTGAAAAACAAGGATTGTTAAAATTGTATCATTCAGTATATTTTGGTGATTTGCATTCAGTAATATTTTGTTAAATAAAAATTATAGTACTGATTATCAGTTAGTTAGGTTTTGTTTTTTCTCTTTTTTGTAAGTTTTTGATTATTAGTGTATTAGGTGAAAACGAGTAGCGGTTGAAGTATTTTATTTTGAAATAATTTGAGATAATAAAGAATAATCGGGTTAAATATATTTTACAATCTAAAATTTGAAATATTTATTTTAATTATTACTTTTGCACAAGCAATAATTAGTAATAAATGTCGGAAATAAATCAAAATTTAGAACTGAAAATTTTACAAAAGTTGTCGCCTCAACAAATTCAGTTGATAAAACTTTTGGAAATGCCAATCATCGAGCTGGAACAAAAAATTAAAAAAGAAATAGAAGAAAATCCGGCACTCGAAGAGGGAAAAGAATTTGAAGAAGAACCCGAATTGCAAAGCAATAACGACGTAGAACCTGAAAAAGAAAAAGAAGAACCCGAAGAGGAAATTGTTGAATATCAGGAAGATAACATCGACGATTTTTCGGCCGACGACTATTACGACGACGACGAAATTCCAAATTACAAACTAAAAGAAAATAACTACGCCGAAGAAACCGACCGAACATTTAGTTATTTTTCCGAAGAACACACATTTCACGAATATTTGTTTTCGCAGTTGAGTACGCTTGACATTTCGCCCGAAGACAAAGCGGTTGCCGAATATTTTATTGGTAGTTTTGACGACGCCGGCTATCTGCGACGCGAATTGCAATCTATCGTGAACGATTTGCTTTTTCGATGCAACATTTCGATAGAACCTGAAAAAGCCGAAAAATTGTTGAAATATTTACAAGAACAACTCGAACCGGCAGGCGTTGGGGCGCAAAACTTACAAGAGGCTTTGCTGTTGCAAGTGAAACGGAAATTGTCCGAAAATAAAAAAAACAAAACTCTCAAACTCTGTTACATTGTTTTAGACGAATATTTTAATGAAATTTCAAAAAAACATTACAGCAAAATAATGAATAAGTTGAATATCGAAAACGACGATATGAGGCTGATTATAAATGAGATAAAGAAATTGAACCCAAAGCCGGGGAACTCTTTTACAAATCAAAACAAACGAAATGTTCACCAAATTGTGCCGGATTTTTTGCTGACAAATTACGACGACGAACTAGTTATTACGCTGAACTCGAACAACGTGCCGCCTTTGCGGGTTAGCAATACTTACAAAAAAATGTTGGACGATTTTCAGCATAATAAAAATAATAAAAAAACGGACAAAGAAACGATTACGTTCGTAAAACACAAACTCGATTCGGCAAAATGGTACATCGAGGCAATTCGACAACGCGGAAACACCCTCGTAAACACGATGCAAGCAATCTTGAATTATCAATTGGAGTATTTCCAAACCGGCGACGAGAGCAAGCTTAAACCAATGATACTCAAAGATATAGCTCAAATAACCGGATTGGATATTTCTACAATTTCGCGGGTTGCCAACAGCAAATATATACAAACACAATACGGTATTTTTCCGCTAAAATTTTTCTTTTCGGAAGGGCTTGAAAACAGCGACGGCGAGGAGGTTTCTACCCGAAAAATCAAAAAAATCCTCAAAGAAGCAATCGACAAAGAAAATAAAAGCAAACCACTAACCGACGAAAAATTGGCGAACCTTTTGCAAGAAAAAGGTTACAAAATAGCACGTCGAACCGTTGCAAAATATCGCGAACAAATGGGAATATTGGTTGCAAGGCTTCGAAAAAACATTTAGAAAAAATGAAAAACGAAAATAGCAAAAATTTTAGCCTAATTCCGGTAACTTTAATCAGTTATTTGCTAACGTTTATCCTAAAAGAAATTGTAGAATTTTACTATCTGCCCAGCAGAGTTTTTTTGCTTGTGTCATTTTTGGTTTGCTACACTCCGTTCTTTTTTCTGCGAAAACTAAAACCTTACAAAATTGAACTACTTGTAAATTTGCTTTTTATAATTTCGTTCATATTATACTTGGTGTTTTTTGGTCGAGCGGCCATTTATCTGAACAAGGTAATCGAAATTTTTGTTCTCATTCTTTCGCTAAGTTTTATATTACAATTCACTCGTATAAATCATTATATTTTTCTGTTGGCGGCAGCTTTTTTGTCGTTGTTGTTCTTTATGCAAATACTTCAAGTAGATTTTTATATACTAATAACTATTACCCTGATAATCACCGGAGTAACTATTACTTCAATGTTGTATTCGGAGTTTGACAAATTGAAAAATATTATTTTTTCGTACTTGTTGGGAATTGTGAGCATAGCCTTTTTTGTGGTGGTTGATATTTATATTTTAAAATAAAAAAAAATGACTTACACGCTCAGCGAAATATCGCAAATAACAAATTCTGAGTTGTATGGCAACGCCGACCGGATAATAAATTACGTAGTTTTTGATAGTCGAAGGATTTTGCCGTCGTTGAACTCTTTATTTTTTTCGATAAAAACAAAGCAAAATGACGGACATAAATATATTGCGGATTTGTATAAAAAAGGACTGAAAAATTTTGTGGTCGAAGAGGGTTTTGCCGGAAAAGATAAGTTTCCGGACGCGAATTTTATTTTTGTGAAAAATTCGGTTGTCGCCTTGCAAAAGTTGGCTGCATATCATAGGCAACTATTTGATATTCCGATAGTTGCAATAACCGGAAGCAACGGAAAAACGATTGTAAAAGAATGGCTTACGGCAATAATTTCGCCAACCAAAAAAGTTTTGCAAAGCCCTAAGAGTTACAACTCGCAAATTGGGGTTTCGTTGTCGGTTTTGGAGTTGAAAAAACAACACGAAATAGCTATTTTTGAAGCAGGTATTTCAAAGGTTGATGAAATGATTAAGTTGGAAAAAATCATAAAACCCAAAATAGGAATTTTTACAAATATCGGAGATGCACATCAAGAAAATTTTGATAGTATTCAGACCAAAATTAACGAGAAAATTATTTTATATAAAGATTGCGATACCATAATCTATAATTTTGATAATGAATTGATTACCTATTCGATGAAAAAAAAATATCCTAACGGTAAATTTTTTACTTGGGGGCGAAATGAAAAATCGGATTTAAGAATTTTAGAAATAAAACAAAATGTAAATTCGTCGGAAATTGATTTATTTTTAAATAACAAAAACTACCAAATAAAAGTTGGTTTTATAGATTCAGCTTCGCTTGAAAATATTTTTTCAACATTGTCGGCTGCCTTAGTTTTATTCCCTGATGCAAATCCTAACTCGTTTGATTTTAGTAAATTACATTCGGTCGAGATGCGATTGCAACAATTGGAAGGCATAAACAATTGTACTATTATCAACGACAGCTACAACTGTGATTTGGCTTCGTTGCGGATTGCGCTGAATGTTTTGAACGCCCAAAATCAACATACGCAAAAAACAGTGATTCTTTCGGATATTTTTGAGGTCGGAACCGACGAAAAAAAACTGTACTCAAAAGTGGCAAAACTCTTGAAAATCAGTAAAATAAATAGGGTTATAGGCATCGGAAACAGAATTTCAAAATTTGCTGATTATTTTGAAAATATAAAAAAAGATTTTTTCAAAGAAACAAACGATTTTATAAACAATACGCACAAATTTAGCTTTCGCAATGAGGCAATTTTGATAAAAGGTGCAAGGCGATTTCATTTTGAAAAAATTTCAAATTCGCTACAACTAAAAAATCATCGAACGGTTTTGGAAATTAATTTGAGTGCTTTTGAAAATAATCTGAATTATTACAAGCGTTTGCTGAACCCTCAAACCAAATTGATGATTATGGTAAAGGCTTTTTCGTACGGAAGCGGAACTTATGAAATTGCAAATTTGTTGCAACTGAAAGGTGTTGATTATCTGGCAGTTGCAATTGCCGACGAGGGAATTATGTTGCGAAAAGCCGGAATTACAACCCCTATTCTTGTGCTAAATCCCGACATTGAGCGACTTGACGCATTACTCGATTATTCGTTGGAACCCGAGATTTATAATTTTAGAATTTTGGATTATTTTTATAATACCGTAAAAAACAAAACGTCAAATCCGTATCCTATTCATATTAAGCTAAATACAGGAATGAATCGGCTTGGATTTAGCGAAAATCAAATAGACGAATTGTTGCAAAAATTACAAAATTACGACGATATTTTTGTAAAATCGGTTTTTTCGCACTGCGTTGGCGCCGATGATGCCAAATTTGATGATTTTACAAAGCAACAAATTTCGAGTTTTGTTAGGTCAGCCAACAAAATCCGCCAAAATATCGAGTACGATTTTATCAGGCACATTCTAAATTCTGCTGGAATAGAGCGTTTTTCGGATTATCAATTTGATATGGTGCGACTTGGAATTGGGCTTTACGGAGTTGGAGTTTTGCCAAATTCGCCGTTGAAAAATATTAGTCGTTTGAAAACAAAAATAGTTCAAATAATAGAAGTTCAAGCCGGCGAAACCGTAGGATACAGCCGAATGGGGAAAATAAATAATAAAAGTGTAATCGCCACATTACCAATAGGTTATGCCGATGGACTTAACCGAAAACTTAGCAATGGGGTAGGGCTTGTGAAAATTAAAAATAAATTGGCACCAATTGTCGGTAATATTTGTATGGATCTCACAATGATTGATATTACCGGAATTTCGGCAAAAGAAGGCGACGAAGTTATCATTTTTGACGAAGAACATTCGGTCAGCAAACTCGCCGATAGCTTGCAAACTATTCCTTATGAAATACTGACTTCCATTTCGCAACGCGTAAAACGTGTTTATGTTTGGGAATAATATTTTTTTATTATGAACGACGGAAAGTTTTTGTGATATTGTTGGTGGCGTAATGTGTTGATTATCAATGTTTTGTGTGTGTTGTCGATGGCTTCTAGATCTCATAAATTTTTATTTTATATTATAAAAAAATCAATTATTTGAACACAAAATCAATGATAATATTTACGGCACCCTTATTTTTATAAACATAATCCTTCGCTTTTTTTGCTACTTCTTCGCGAAACACATTATTATTAATAAACATTTTCATATTTTTTGAAAAATCTTCGTTGTTGCGAATCGAAAAAGCCGCTTTTAGTTCTATCATCTCAACCGCTTCGTTGAATTTTTTGTAATTTGTGCCAAACATAATTGGCATTCCGTAAACCGCAGCTTCCAAAATGTTGTGTATGCCGCTACCAAAACCACCACCAATAAACCCAATGTGAGCATATTTGTAAATCGTTGCAAGCATGCCGATATTGTCGATAATCAGCACATCAAAATTCTGTATTTCGGCCGGATTGGCTTTTGAAAATCGAGTAACTTTTTTCTTTAATAACTGCATCAGTTCCAAAATTCTACTTTCGGCGATATTGTGAGGAGCAATTATATATTTGATATTCTCGTTGCTTAAATTGATAAAATTTGTGATAATTTTTTCGTCCGGCAACCAAGTACTTCCCGCAATGAAACAAAGGTTATCGCCCACAAAATTTTCCACCAATTCAATTTTGTCGGTTTGTTCCGAAATTTCAATAACTCTATCAAAACGGGTGTCGCCTGCGATAGTTATATTGTTGGTATTCAAATTGTTAAGTAGTTTTTCGGAATTTTCGTCTTGCACAAAAATATGAGTAAAATAATGCAAAATTTGAGCGTATTTTTTACCTATTTTTTTGAAAAAAATCTGATTTTCTCTAAAAATTCCGGAAACCAAATAAATCGGGATTTTATGCAAATATACTTGCTCGATGTAATTGTACCAAAAATCGTATTTTACGAAAAAAACAATGCTCGGTTTTACTGTTTCCACAAAAAGTTTAGCGTTTTTTTTGGTGTCAATAGGCAAATAAAAAACAAAATCAGCTTTGTCGTAATTTTTGCGAATTTCGTAGCCCGATGGCGAAAAAAATGTCAAAATAATTTGTTGTTCGGGGCGTCGGTTTTTGATTTTTTCGATAAGCGGACGAGCTTGTTCAAATTCACCCAAAGAGGAAACGTGAAACCAAATAGGAGCGTCAAATTTAGAATTTTCCAATCGGTTAAAAATATTTTTTCGTCCCGCTCGCCATTGCTTTGCTTTTTTATTAAAAAATGAAGCAAAAAACGATAAAAAACTATACGCACGTATCCCCAATGAATAGAAAAATTTAAAAATCATAAACAGAAAATTTTGATTTGTTACTTAAACAATTTTGTGATTTTGTTGGTGTATTCCGAAAGGCAAACCACCACCACTTTGTCGTTGGCTTGCAGGTGTGTGTCGCCAACGGCAATGAAAATGTTTTCGCCCCGTATAACTCCGCCAATAATCGCATCTTTCGGGAAATCCAATTCGCGCAGAGGTTTTTTGGTAACTTTCGAGTTTTTGTGAACCACCAATTCGATAACTTGTGCGTCTATGGCTGTAAACGACTGAATACTAATGACTTCTGCGTCGAGCGCATGGCTGTAAATATCGCTTGCAGCCACAAGTTTTTTGTTAATAATAAAATCAATATCCGAATTTTTTGCCAAATCGAAATAATCAGTATTTTCAATCTCTGCAAAAGTTCTTTTTACGCCAAGCTTTTTGGCAAGCATACACGAAAGCATATTAATTTCGGAATTTCCGGTAACGGCAATAAACAAGTCGGTTCGACCGATGCCTTCGTCTAACAGAAAATCGGCATCGCGAGCTTCGGAATGAATAACAAGCGTGTCTTTGAGGTCGTCTGTAATCGCAAAACTCTTGTCGCGCGATTTTTCAAACAATTTGACATAACAAAAACTTTCGAGCTGTTTGGCAACTTTTACCCCAATCCGACTACCGCCCAAAATCATAACATTTCGGGTGGAGCGTCCGGCTTGTCCGATTATTTCGGAAATAATATCCTTACCTTCTTTGTTGGTTATTACATAAAGATAATCGTTTTTTTCAAGCGAAAAATTGCCGCGCGGAATGATTGTTTTTAAATTTCGCTGAACCGCTACAACCCGATTTATTGCGGTGGGATAAAGCTCCGAAAGCTCCGACAAACTTTTTCCAATCAAATTAGAATCGGGTGAAATTTTGAGGGTTACCAAAAATAACCGCCCCGACGAAAAACTGATTTTTCGCAAAATTCCCGGGTGTTTTAGTTGATTAACAATTTCTTCGCTGGCAAGAATTTCGGGATATACCAATGTATCGACTCCCAATTCTTCGAGAAGTTTTTTGTTTTTTTCCAAAATATATTCCGAATTATCAACGCGTGCAATTGTCTTTTTGGCTCCAAATTTTTTTGCTAAAATAGCGCTAAGTATATTGGTTTCTTGTATGTCGGTGGCAGCTACAAATAGCTGAGTATTATGCACTTCGGCTTCTTCTAAAATCAGTTGCGACGACGACGAACCACAGATTGTCATTACATCGTAACGAATTGATATTTCTTGCAATTTTTCTTTATCGGTGTCTATTATTACAACGTCGTAATTACTTTTGGTAAACATTTTTACCAAATATGTTCCAACGCTTCCGGCGCCGGCAATAACTATTCTCATTTTTTTGTTTTTTTTAATGCAAAATTATTAAGTGTATGCGCTGTGGCGTAATTGAAAGTGCCACGCTAAAAGTCCGCTACAAAGCTAAGTAAAATTTATTTTAATTCTGCTATATTTTTCTCAACACTTAGTTAAATTGAGAATTGAGAATTGAGAATTGAAAATTATTATGTCGATTCCCGGTGGGTTACGAGGCTGTTTTGTGAATGCGTAAGATGCTGATTAGCAGCTTGTTATTTGTTTGTGAGGGGATTTTATAACTTACTGATAATCAGCATTGTAGTTTTGGCTTAATGAGCTGTTGGTTCTATATATTATTTTTAAAAAAGTCAATTATTTTCTTATTTTTATACAAATTTTTATTTCTACTCCAATACTCAAAGGCTTCTTGCACAGAACCCCTTACGATACCAAATTCATCAAATTTCCCGGCAGGTGGTGCTTTATGTTTGGTTTTTATTATTTCTTTGGGTAAAAACTCATTGCATTCTATAGCTTCGTCTAATAGCGTTTTTACGTCTTTATTATCTTTGAGTATTTCAATAATTAGTTTGCCGTATAAAAAATCAATAGACCAATCGTTAGGATATTTATTTATAAATTCCTCTGCTTTTTGGTAATCTTTTAATAAAAAAAGACATTCAAGTAATAAATACCTAACACCTTGATTATCACCGCTATTGTATTGAAGTATTTCGGAGTAAATATCAATAGCTTTTTGGTATTCTTTGCGGTGTTGATATTCTAAACCAAGTGTATGACATACACGTAAAAATGGTCTGTTATCCAAATAACCCCACGGTAATGTGTCTTTTTGGGGGGCAAATTTTTTGGGTAGAAGACTTTTACCCAAATTATATGCTTTTTCGGCGGTTAAGAAACTTTCAAAAGTTTTTTCCTGATTTTTAAATGCAATACTCAAATGAGCATAGGCGTCTAAATGAAATGGATTTTTGTATATTAATGACTTTAAAATTGTTTCTGCAACAAGGTCATTTTTTCCAAGTTGTTCGACGCTGAAGAAAAATTTTTCTTCGACTTCTTCACTTTCAATACTTGGTGGAAAAACAAATTCCCACTCATTATCCTCATATTTTACCAATTTTGGTTTATTTTTATCTGCCATTTGTTTATTTTTTTGTAAAGTTATTTTTAATTGTTTTCTGAAAAGTTAGTCATATAAATTTTCAAGGTAATTTTATATCAATATGTGTTAAGTTTCACAAGGTTTTCACTCATCGTCAGTCTTATTTTTCATTTTCATAGTACAATTTATAATATTTTTTCATTTTGCTTTCATCATACCCTTTTTCAACTTCTGCGTGATTAGCACGAATGTAAATATCGTAATTTTTGTCCAGTTTTATTACGCTTTTGAATTTCTTTCTTTCTTTTTTTACCGCATTTGTTGATATGTCAAAATTTTCGGAAAGTAATATGTCGTTTTCGTTTTGATAATCTTGTACATATTCTTTAAACGCTTGTTTTGTGTCAGGATTTGATATTACTTCGTTTTCAAACTCATCTACATCAAAAGTCTCTTTTTGTGCAAAATA
>PDWI01005123.1_pt1 | contig 34222 bp, 32 predicted proteins | sample 1430891 | NCBI WGS metagenome assembly PDWI01 (sample SAMN01162508, study PRJNA174530) | Oral metagenome, whole genome shotgun sequencing project. | biome: Marine environment; feature: Marine mammal; material: Swab sample of the gingival sulcus; isolation source: swab sample of gingival sulcus... | reverse complement strand
AGCATCATTGGCGCTTGTTCGTACTCAAAAAACGGATTTATAATTAATTCTTATATTTCCTTTTTTCCTATTGACTTTTGATAGTTAGTCTTTCTACTTATTGGTTACAGACACCAATCGCGTTTCAATCACAACTAGACAAATTTTTATTATTATAACACAGTCTACCCAAAAATAAATAAAAAAGCTGAAATTATGATTATCGCTATACGAAAGTTAAAACATATGATAAAATGGTTTGGGAGGCATTATGGAAAAGTTAAAAGACATTTTATACGATTTGAGTGATGTCATTATCTCACTCGTTATTATAGCAGTTATCTTTGCCGTCGTTTCATGGAAGTTAAACGATGCCATGCCGTTGACATCAACCCTATTTACTGAGGCTGAGACCAGTGAAAGCAGCTCGGAAATGGCAACTGAGGATACCGTCGACATCGTAATGACCGACTCGACCGATTCAACCGAACCAAACGGCTCAACCGATTCGACTGATTCGACAAATTCAAGCGATGATCAAGCTAACACAGCCACAACTGAACCGGCTGAAACGACAACTGTAGCAACAACTGCAACAACTGTTGTGCAAAAGACGATTACCATTCGCAGCGGCTCTTCGGGCAACGCCATTGCCAGGCAGCTACAGCGTGAGGGTATTATTAGCGATGCAACCGAATTTTTAAAGGTCGTCGACCGTTTGGGCGTTGCTACACGTATGCAAATTGGCACTTTTACACTTAGTTCTGATATGAGCTATGAACAAATCGCCCTAAAACTGTCCGGTCAATAAGTCACTGTTATAAAATATTTTTTAATATTGCTTCTTGAATGCCAAATTCCGGTTTTGTATTCCCCAAAAAAGCATGACTTTGTTTTAGTGTCACAAAGTAATAAATGCGTTGACCAGCACTGCCAAATGCACCAATAAAAGGTGCATTTTTTATTTTGCCGTGCCAAAGCCCGTAACCATAACCACGATAACCCAATGTAGCTTTAACCGCAAGTTGATGAAAGCGTTTAAGTACAGCCTGATCTAAAACCTGCTTTTTAGCATAACCGCCAGTTGCAAACAGCGGCATCAATTTGATGAAATCTGCGCCCTTTAAGGCTAACCCGTGGCCGCCAAAGACGCGTCCAGTGGCATCGCGCTGCCAGCGATAATCGACGATGCCAAGCGGTTTAAAAATCATATCGGCCACCAAGCGCTCAAACGATTGTCCACTAATTGCCTCGGCCCAATAGGTCAGTGCATGACTGGCCGCACTGTTATAATTAAAGCCACTATCTTTGACAATCTTTCTTGAAAACAAATAATCAAGCGGTGCCGCCGACTGAACAAACTGCTCGAATGAACAATCCGCTTGTTGGCAGCCGTCAATTTCACGCCATTCGATTCCGGTTGTCATATTGACAAATTGCGCGATGCTAAGTTGCTTTGCCGCTTGGTTGGGCGGATCATAAGGTAAATCTTTTAAAAGCGGCTGTTCAAGCGCAATATCATGGCATTGCGCCAACTGTAGCACCACGCTACAAGTAATCGCCTTGGTTATCGAATTTATTGGCTGAAATGCCTTATCGTCATAGTCCAAAAAGCGGTGTACGCTGTATTGCTCACCTTGATAACAAGCATAAAATTTAATTTGTTTGCCGCGCTGATTATATTTTTTAATCGCTCGTATAACTGCCTCTAATTTTGTCTTACAATCACTTTGTTGCATAGCAACGACTCCTTTTTTGTGTTATAATAGTATTATAACATACAGTATAATACATGATAAGGAGGGTGCCATGATTATTCTGACAATGGGCCTGCCCGGTGCCGGTAAAGGTGCTGTTGCACGTAAACTACGCGAAACTTTCAGCTTTGATATTCTGGCGACCGGCGAGTTGATTCGTCGTGAAATTTTTTCGGGTAGCGAGTTAGGCCAAAAGATTAAGTCACAATTTGACCGTGGCGACTTTATCGATGATGACATCGTTATCGAAATGGTCAAAAAGCAAATTACTTCAAGAAAAAATATCGTCATCGTTGGCTTTCCGAGAAATCTTAATCAAGCCAAAGCACTCGACGAAATTTTACAAGACTACGGTCGTACGATTGACAGCGTGCTCTATTTTGATTCCGATGCTGAAGAAGACATCAAACGCTTGGCGGCGCGCCGCGTTTGTCCAACTTGTCACGCCGTCTTTAATACGATTATTTATCCGCCAAAGGTAGAGGGTATCTGCGATCGCTGCGAAAATAAATTGATCTGGCGCGAAGATGACCAACCACAAAATGTGCTCCACAAAATCGACGTCTATCGTCAATACACTAAACCACTTAAACTTTACTACGAAGAACAGGGCATATTGACTGAGATTAACGCCCGTCAGTCGACACTTGATGTCTACTATGATGTGTTGGCAACTTCTAATAAATTTACAACCGGTAATTTTTAAGGCTGTAAGTAACTATTTGTCATTTCGAGCACAGTCGAGATGACAAATTTGCACTTTTCGACTGAACAATTACAACTATAAGTAAACTAAAACCCTTTGATAACAATCAAATCACTATCAAAGGGTTTTATCGTTGTATTGTATTTGCTTACTTTCTGTTAAAATTGTTTGATAGACCGCTGTGATGGGCTGCTGATAGGCCGAACCCGCCCGCTGGGTAACATTGTCCAGTAGCGTCGCCTCACGCGCCTCATCTATTATGGCAAGCCCATTGTGGCGCTTATAATCGCCGATTTCTGTCGCCAACTTAAAGCGCCTAACCAACAAATCGACCAATTGAAGGTCAAGCGCATCAATTTCTTTTCTAATTTGATTAATTTTTTCTGTCATCGTTTTCAACTTTCTTGGCAGCGACTAAAATTTTTCGTCATCATCATCAAGTCCTCTAAAGCCAACGCCTTCTCCCCAAACCGAACTGACCGGCAAAATACTGACAAAGGCAGCACGATCACATTTGGCGATAAAGCGTTTAATTAACATCGACTCGCGCGGTGAACAAATCGTTACGATTTTAATACGTGAGGCGTTGCTATAACCACCTACAATCGTGTATTTTGAAATACCGCGCTTGACTTGATTCATAATATAATCTTCTATTTCTTGTTGTTTGTCGGAGATAATTTCTAACTTAATCAATTTATTGCTAAAGCCGAACATAACCATATCGGTGCTCTTCAAGAAAACTATTCGCGTGATAATGGCGTAGAGCGCAATGCGCAAATCATAGACCAGCATCGACATAAAGATAATTACCAAATCGATTATTGTAATAATTAAGTTCATCGATATAAAGGGGTAGAATTTTTTATGAATGATTTTGCCGATTGAATCTGTGCCGCCCGACGAATAGCCACTCTTTAAGATTAAACCGGTACCAATACCGCCGACTACACCGTAATAAACGGAAGCCAAGAATAGATCATTTTGTGTCAAATTAAAATTTAAGCGACTAAAAATCATTAACACAATCGGAAAGAGAATCGACAGTATTAAAATTTTGCGGCTTTCACGCCAGCCCAGCGTCAAATGCGTTGCCAATAAAACGGATAGTGACAAAATGGTATAGCCAATCGTATAGTCGATCTTAAAGACGGTTTCCATAATAAAAGAAATGCCGGTAATGCCGCCGGTGACAAGGGCATTGGGCTTTAGTATCGATGCAATTGCAAAGGCCAAAATAACCATGCCCAATAATACTTGAACAAAATCATTTATTTTTTCTTTGCTGATTTTCAACTTATCCTCCACAAAAAGTTAGACAGCATGGCTCCTTTTGGGCCATGCTGTTAAATGCTCATATACATCAAAGTACAAGTTGTAAGCCTACTTTTTCTTCTTTTTGCTATTGACAGACTCTTTAAGTGCTTTACCAGCCTTGAAGACAGGTGCTTTTGATGCCGGGATATTTAACATTTTCTTCGGATCCCTTGGGTTTCTACCTTTTCTAGCTTTTCTGTGTCGAACATCAAATGTACCAAAACCAACTAATTGAACTTTTTCTTCTTTGCACAATGATACTTCAACAGTGTTCATAAAAGCATTCAAAGCGGCTTCTGCATCTTTCTTAGTCAAGCCTGCTTGCTCGGCAATTTTAGAAACTAATTCAGCTTTATTCACAACATTACCTCCTTATTTATAAATGCATGAATTTAACAGCTATGTACATATTACCTATAAGTGCAGTGTTTATCAAGTGTTTTTTTGATTTTTTTTGTAAAAAAAACTTTTTTTAGCCAGATAGTTCATGATAGTGAGCAAAAAACGCTCTAAAATTTGAAAATAGGTGCTTTTTTGTACAAAATTAGCTTTACTTAGACTCTTGCCATATTGCCACCAAACCCTCTAAATCAAGTGCATCAAGTGTCAATTTACGCTCGGCTAAGAGCAATTCCATTTTGCTATAACGCCTAATAAACTTATCGATTGCCTTGTGTAAAGCGTGTTCCGGTGCAATCTTAAGTTTTTTTGCCACCACACAACTGGCAAATATTAAATCGCCTAACTCTTCTTCAATAGCAGCATACTCCGTCTTAGACAGGGCAACCGCTAATTCGTCGATTTCTTCCCTCACCTTAGCGAGCGCCTGCTCGACGTTGTCCCAGTCAAAGCCGGCCTTAATCGCCTTGCCGATAACTTCTTCACTTCTAAACAATGCCGGCAAGCCCTTTGAGTATTTGGTCATGACCTGAGCCGTCGTATTATGCTGACGCTCTTGACGCTTAATCGCCTCCCAGTTGACCAGCACCTGTTCGGTATTATCGGCTACGACATCACCAAAGACATGGGGATGTCGTCTAATTAATTTTTGGCAGATGCCATCGACGATATCCGTCATCATAAAATCGCCGTTTTCAGTTGCAATTTGGGCATGAAAGACAACCTGCAACAATAAATCGCCCAATTCTTCTTCTAGGGCAAATAAATCAGCATTTTCAAGCGCCTCGGCAACTTCGTAGGCTTCTTCCAAAACATTTTGCTTGAGGCTTTGGTGCGTCTGTTCGCGGTCCCACGGACAACCGTTTTCCGAACGCAATGTTTTGACAATCGCCATCAACTGTTCTAATTGATGGCGGCGATGACTTTCTTGCGGTAGCACGACAACGCTGGTCAAGTGGTCAAAATCGCGATAATGGTCGAGCTGATAAAGCGGTAGTTCAACGATTTTTTGACGTTTGGCAACGCCGGCCGCACTAACCACCAGCAGCGGTTGCTCATCGGTAAAATTTTGGCCAAGCCATATTTTTAGCTGACCGGCCACCACCGTATCATAACACTGAATGCAGATCAATACATCATCATTAAGCTGCATAAAGGGCTGCAAATTAAGCGTATCGACAATGCGCAGGCCCTTGACCGGATCGATTCGCAAAGCCGTAATTAAAGCATCGATAAAACTGACGCCGTGAATATAGTCAATCTGCGAATAGCGCGCCTTGAGCAGTTCAACCGTCTTTTCGGCCACAAACGGATTGCCCGGTACGGCATAAACGACCGGTTTTTCAGCTAGCCGCCGAATGATATCATCGGCAATTGCCTGATAGACGGCGTCAAATGTTTCGCCTTGTTCGTAATAATCGTCATAGCTTTCAAAGACAATGCCCTGTTCAGCCAGTTCTTCAACTAGCGGATGACGCGCTGTGCGCAATAAAACACAGTCTGCCGCCTGCAAGCAGTTGAGCGCTTGCATTGTCAAATAATCGCGATCACCTGGGCCGAGGCCGACGATTGTCAGTTGATGCATCTGATCACCTTATCACTTTCGCTAAGTACTTTTTGCCCGGTAAGTATTCCAAATCTGCGCTGTCAAGCGCTTTACTAACAATAATTAAAACGGCATAAATGGCAACGCCGACCATAATGCTAAGCAAAGTCACCAGTGGTTTGATACTAATAAAACCGGCAAAGCCGCGATAGCTCAACCAAACCGCCGCCCCCATCAGCAATGCTGCGAACAGCGGTTTTATAATGATGCTGAAAATATGATAGTTTGGTTTGCTATACTTAAACAGCACGTGTACATTCAGTATGGCGGCAATTAAAAAGGCCAATAATGTCGAAATGGCGGCGCCCTTAACATTGATTTCCGGTATGCCAACCAAGATGTAACAGACGACAATTTTAAATAGCGCACCAATCAACAAATTACGCGCCGGTAACTTTTGCTTTTCCATGCCCTGTAAAATACCGGTAGTCGCTTGAAAGAGCGACAACGGTATTAAGGCCAAGGCGGCAATCGATAAAATGCCCGGCGTGTTCATAATGACATTTGGCTTACTTGGAAACAACAATGTGATAATCGGTTGCGCCAAAATCGACAAACCAATCGCCGCCGGCACGCCGACGATAAAGGCCACCTTGATACCGGTTCTAATCGTATCGCCGACCGCCTTTTCATTTTTAGCGGCAATTGCAAACGATACCGCCGGCAATAAACTGGCCTGAATGGCCGTAAATAACACCTGTGGAAAATTGACTAACGAGGCCGAAAAATAAGCGTGATAGCCATAAAAGTTTTTGGCAATTTCTTTGCCGTAGCCGATCTCTTCAAGCCGATTAATAATAATTAAGCTGTCGATCATATTGACCATCGGCATCACTGATGCACCAATAATAATCGGTATTGCAATCCAGACAACGCGCTTTATTTCGGCCTTGTGTTCACTAATTTTGGCCTTGATTGCCGTTGTAAAACCGCTTTTCTTTTGATAGCGCTTTCTAAAGTAAAGCAAAGTCAGCATGCCAAAAGCCGTGCCGAGCGTAGCCGCAAAGGTAGCACCGGCAGCCGCGTATTCATCGCCGTATTGCAATAATAAGCCGGCCAACGCAATGCCGATAACGACGCGACCAATTTGATCGGCAATCTGCGACATACCAAAGGGAAACAAATTTGAGTGTCCCTGAAAAAAACCGCGATAAGCCGACATATAGGCGACAAAAACCAAAGCCAGTGAAATGGCTTGCATCGACAGAGCCGCCTTTGGATTGCCCCCCATACTGGTAATCGCCGGCGCAGCCAAAAATAAAATGGCCGTTGAGGCGACCCCGATCAGCAATAAAAATCGTTTCATCACGACAAACAACTGCTCGGCACCCAAAATATTGTCTTCTGCTAAATATTCAGCGGTCACCTTGGCAATGGCAGCCGGAAAACCAACTGTCGTAATTGCCAACATCGCATTAAAGTAAGGGTAGACAAAGGCATAGTAGCTGGCGCCGGTATCGGTCAACACATTGCCCAAAAAAATCTTATAGACTGCACCAATCATTTTGACGATAATTAACGTCACGCTGTAGATTAGTGCAACATTGACAAAGGAATTGTTTTTTTTCATGTTAAGCTCGCATTATTGCGTGGTCGTCGGGGCTGTCGTTTGCGTATTCTCGTTCTCACTCGTCGGTTCGACTAAATTTTCGGGATACTCAGCTATGTCATGCGTCGCACGCAGCTCGTCCAGTTTAGCGTCAAACGCCTCAGCTAGCTTGCTTTCAGCCAATTGGCTTTTAATTAATGCCAACTCGGCGGCGCCCTCTTCGGTCGCCTTTAAATCGCCAATAGTAATTTTATTATTGACCTTGATAATATGAAAGCCAAACTGTGTTTCAACCGGTTCAGATACGTCGCCTGCTGCTAAGGCAAAGGCGGCGTCTTCAAACGGCTTAACCATTACACCCTTGCCAAATTCGCCAAGGCTGCCACCATTTTCGGCACTGCCCGGGTCTTGCGACAACTGTTTGGCCAAGTCGGCAAAACTTTCACCGCCCTCAAGGCGGGCAAGTACTTGGTTGGCCTCTTCTAAAGTCGGCACTAAAATATGTTGCGCCTCCACTTTTATCACATCTTGAGCCATTTCCGGCGAATCGAGATCGATCTTAGCCTCTTCCTGCTGTTTGATTTGTTCATAAAACTCAATCAAATACATTTCGGCCTCGATGCGTTGCTTGATAAAATCGTCGTCAATGCCATTGTCGGCAAGCGTCTTGAGCGCCGCACTGTCATCCTGCAGCACTTCTTTATATCTTTGAAAATTGCTTTCCAGTTCAGCGGCATCTACCTTATGGCCTTCCGCCTCAAGAAACTGACGCACGACAATTTCATTTGCTAAATTTGCCAATAATTCTCGTTCTAAAATATCGCCTAATTTTTTGCCATTGACTTCTTTATCCATGACATCCGGCCCATACTGCGCCTGATAATTAAGCGCCAACATCACAAAGGCCTTGTTCAGCATGGTTTTATCGATCATCTTATCATCTACCTTGGCGACGGCATCGCTTGGTACAACGGTTTCATCACCTTGTTGGTTGGCATTGTCGTTGCCCGAGCAGGCTACACTGCTTAACAGCAAAGTCAATATCAATCCGATCAGCATTATTCGTTTCATTGCTTACTCCTCAATCTAGTTGCCGGCTTGCACTGTCAATGACTTTGATTATGTCGGTAGCCAGTGCCAGCCAATTGTGTTTTTTGCTTTGTCTTCTGTCAGCTTTATATTCAAACTGTACAGGGGTGGTTCCCTTAAAAATTAATCCTTCCCCATTATACTCTGATAATACGATAGAAATCAACAGCGGATTAATCTGTGCCGTTTGATCGTAGATAAACTGAAGGCAATCATCCTGCTGTACAATTCGCTCAAAGCGGTGTTTAACAGCCATTGCACGCAAGTAGCCGACAGTTATTAAATTAGCCACCGGCCGCGGAATATCGCCGTACAAATCGATCAAATCAGTCTCTAGTGCCATTTTGTCATCAATTTGGCGAATTGCCGAAATGCGCTTATAAACATCTATCTTAAACTTTGGATTAGCGATGTAATACTCCGGTATATAGGCCTCACAGGCGATTTCGATCGAACTATCAAGCGCCGTTTCAACCCGACCGCCTTTGGCACTGACAATGGCTTCTTCTAACAGTTTGGTATACATTTCATAGCCAACTGCCGCCATATGACCATGCTGTTCAGAACCCAACAAACTGCCGGCGCCGCGCAACTCTAAATCGCGCATGGCAATTTTAAAGCCGGATCCCAAGTCGGTAAATTCTTTAATTGCGCGCAATCGCTTTTCGGCAATTTCGGTCAACACCTTATCGCGTTGATAAGTCAAATAGGCATAAGCCAACCGGTTGCTACGGCCGACCCGACCGCGCAATTGATAGAGCTGCGACAGGCCAAAGCGATCGGCATTGTTAACGATCATCGTATTGACATTGGCGATGTCAAGCCCGTTTTCGACGATGGTGGTGCTGACCAAAACGTCAAATTCACCATTGATAAAGGCGTACATCTTTTGCTCTAATTCATCTTCTTTCATCTGACCGTGCGCATAAGAAATAGTCGCCTCCGGCACTAAGTTGGTCAATTGATGGGTAACGCGCGCAATATCGGCCACCCGATTATGCACAAAATAAACTTGACCGCCCCGATCGATTTCGCGCAATATCGCCTCGCGCACCGCCATCGGTTGATACGCCAAGACATAGGTCTGAATCGGATAACGCGCCTCGGGCGGGTCTTCAATTGTACTGAGATCGCGAATGCCGGCCAAACTCATATGCAGCGTACGCGGAATCGGCGTTGCCGACAGTGTCAAAACGTCGATGTTCGACTTTAACTGTTTAATCTTTTCTTTGTGTTTTACGCCAAAGCGTTGCTCTTCATCGATGACCAACAGCCCCAAATCTTTAAAGACGACATCTTTCGACAACAGGCGGTGTGTACCGACGACAATATCGACCACACCGCTGCGCAAATCTTCAAGCGTACGCCTAATTTGGCGCGCGCTGCTAAAACGGCTAAGCACGCCAACCGTTAGCGGGAAAGACGAAAAGCGATGCACTAAGGTGTCGTAATGTTGCTGGGCCAAAATCGTGGTCGGCACCAATATCGCCGCTTGCTTAGAGTCGCTGACCGCTTTAAAGATAGCGCGCATCGCCACTTCGGTTTTGCCATAGCCGACATCGCCACAAAGTAGGCGATCCATCGGCTTAGCCGCCTCCATATCGCGCTTGATTTCGGCAATACACTTTAGTTGATCCTCGGTTTCTTCATAGGGAAAATCATCTTCAAATTGATGTTGCCATGGTCCGTCGGCCGAAAAGGCATGACCCTTTTGCGCCTTGCGCTCTGCATATAGCGCAATCAATTGATCGGTCATATCCTCAACCGATTTTTTGACGCGCTGCTTGGTTTTGATCCATTCGGTACCGCCCAATTTACTGAGCCGTACCTTGCTGACATCGGCACCGATGTACTTTTGCAAGGTTTCCATTTTTTCAACCGGAACATACAGCACATCGTCCGTCTTATAACTTATTTTTAAAAAATCTTTTTTCTGCCCATCTACGGTCAACTGAAAAACACCGTGGTATTTACCAATGCCGTGAATATCGTGTACCACATAGTCGCCGACCGCCAAATCGGTAAACGACTTGATCGAGCGCACGTGCTTGACACGACGCCGTTTAACCTGATGGCGCTTGCCAAACAGTTCGCGTTCGGTTAAGACGGCCACCTTAAAGGTTTCAGCTGTAAAGCCGCTTGGAAAGGCTTGTTTAATAAGCCGAATACCGGAACCATCTTGTTCGGTGGCGACAATTTTTGAATCTAAGCCGCCATCGGCTAACATTTTTTGAGCGGCCGTCAGCTTTTCGTCACCGGCCAACAAAATATAAACGCGATAGCCGCTACTTAACCAATGTGCAATATCTGCCTTAGCCAAATCAAAATGCTGATGGTAATTGGCGGCTTCACGAAAATGATAATCGACGATACTTTTTAGCTTGATATATTGTAATGGCGTTTTCAAACCGGAAAATATCAGCGCATTTGATTTTTCGACGGCATTAAGCCAACGCTCGGGCTGTAATGTCAATTCAAGCTGTTCGGCTAAAGCCTCACCTTTTTCTAAGTGCTGTTTGAAACGCTCTAACCAATCGCTATAGCGCGCCCGATTGCGCTCAACGATTCGATTATAATGCCAATAGACCGTCACGACATCGCCAATATAGTCAAAAATAGTGCTCATTTTCGATAGGTAAAGCGGTAACAGCTGATAGCGCAAATCAGTATGAACGCCCTCTTTTAGTTCTTCGATTAGCTTGTTTAACAGCGTGCGCCGTGCGCCATCTTTAGCAGCGGCCAGTCGTTTTTGATTGCACTCGACTGCCTGTTCTAATTGATTGGCAAATAGCAATCCCTCGCGGCAGGGCCTAATCGTCACCTGATTGACGTTTTCAATCGAGCGCAGTGTCGTAATGTCATAACTGCGCAGGCTATCGACCTCATCGCCAAAAAATTCAATTCGGCAAGGATTTTCGGCCAGCGGTGGTAGCACGTCGACAATGCCACCGCGCACCGCAAATTGGCCGGTTGCCTCGACCACCGGTTCTGCCGTATAGCCATAATTGACCAAAGTTTCAATAAAGCGATCGCGCTCGACCGTATCACCCACTGCAAAACTGAGGCGTTCATTTAAATAGTACAGCGGTTCGTTAAGCGGTACAAAGGTACTGTCAACCGGCATAATAAATAAGCCGTCATCATCTTCTAGCAGGTGATATAGCGTATTAAGACGCGCATTTTCGACTTGATGCGAATGCGAGTAAGCGTCAAAAAATGTCATCTCCAGCTTGTCAAACAAGTATATTTTGTCGATTTGAGCAGCCAAATCATCCTGTAATTGCCGCGCCACCGCCTCGTTTTCAACCATGACGACCAGTTTACCCAAATCGCGATAGAGCGTTATAATATTTAAAATAAAAGAGCCGTATTCGACACCGAATACCGCTTGCGGAAATAATCCCCCGCCCATATTACGGCGCAACGTCTTGTATTCTGTTGCGCCCCTCAATATTGTTGAAATGTCATTTTTACTAACCATTATAACTGCTCATCGCCTTATCTAAACCATCGGTTAGGGTGCTAACGACGGCCTTTTCACAGCGCTCAATTGCCGCTTCCATCAGCGGCACCTCATCTTTTTGATAACGCGTCAGCACAAAATCGCGCAACGCCATTACATCTGAACGACCGATGCCAATGCGAAAGCGCGGAAAATCGTCGCGTTTTAACAAGTAAATAATATTGCGCATACCATTATGTGTACCGGCACTGCCCTTTTGGCGAATGCGCAGCGTACCTGCGGCGATATCGATATCATCGTAGATCACAAATAGCTTATTGAGCGTCACCTTATAATAACGCAATAATGAGCTAACCGACTGACCGCTTAAATTCATATAGGTTTGCGGTTTAACCAAAAGAACGCGCTGACCGGCGATACGGCCCTCACCAACTAGCGCCTGATGCTTTAACTTATTAACTTTAATATTGTGTTTGCGCGCAATATAATCGATGGTATCAAATCCGACATTGTGGCGCGTGCCCTGATATTTGCGACCGGGATTGCCCAGTCCAACGATAATGTACATACTGCCTCTCTATTGATAATGTAAAATAAGCACTCTGCATTATAACACAGTTCTATTCAACATTGCATTAATAAATCGTAATGTAATGCTTCGGTTAGGCTAGGCGACTAATTTGTCGATGACAACCTTAATCAAAATAGGTATAGCCGGAAATGCCAACCAAAACCAGACCGCCGACAATGCCAAAACCGCCTAAAAAAAACTTAAATTGGCTGGCCACCGGAGCAAATAAGATAATCGCCAGTGACACCAGCATCATTATCACGCCAATTCGCTTCACACAATACCTCCATCGCCGTCTCGTTTAAGCGCTTTATGATTTGACAGCCAGCTTTCAGTCAGCGCCAACAATGCAGCCCGTTCATTTTTTTCGGGCTGCTCTAAACAGCATTCCACCAAATGCTTAAACAGCGGTTTCAAATATTTGGGCTGGTCGTGTAACACTTTAAATTGAGCCATTAAAACGCGCCCGTCAACTGCTAAATCAGCCCGGCCAAAGACCGGCTTGCGCGTCAACAGCTCGGTTACTTTTAAGTGTAAGTCGTCACTAAAACTGCCATCTAGCGTACCGGTCGCCAACATATCGGCACGCATTAGCGCAATCATTTGATCAACCGCCGAGCTGCCAATTTTGTTGAGCCAGCGCCTCAACGCCTTATCTTTCAAAACCGGTCGGTACATATGGTGTTTTACCAAATTGGCAACGGCTCGATTTAGCTTTTTAGGCGCTTTTAACCGGTTGAGCAATTGATTGGCAATCAGCACCGACTGGCTTTGATGGTCATAAAAATGACCGACGCCATCATCGCCAATTGTCATCGTATCGAGCTTGCCGACATCGTGTAACAACGCCGCCCAACGCAATGTTAAATCAGCCGGCAGTGCCGCAACCACGCGCAAAGTGTGCTCGAATAAGTCATATTTATGATGTGGATTTTTTTGATCAAAACCAACCATCGCGGCCAATTTTGGCGAAATTTCCGCCAAGAGCCGGCAATCGGCCAGCAAGCGCAAGCCATATGCCGGATGCTCAGATAATAGTATTTTATTAAACTCGTCAAAAATGCGCTCGACACTGACGCCCACTAAATTAGGATCGTCTTGTAAGGCCGCGCGCAAACCATCAGACAACCGAAAATTTTTCTGCGCGGCAAAGCGCACGGCGCGCAATTTGCGCAATTTGTCTTCGGCAAAGCGCTCTGCGGCAACGCCGACCGTGCGAATCAGCTTGGCCTTTAAGTCGGCCAAGCCGCCAAAGGGATCAATCACATTAGCCTCTAAATCCAGCGCCATGGCATTAATCGTAAAATCGCGCCGGCTGAGGTCTTCTGCAATATGCGCACTAAAAGAAACCACATTGGGGCGCCTGCCATCAGCATACTGATAGTCGCGCCGAAATGTCGTCACTTCAAAGCGCTCACCGGCAAGGCATACCGTGACGGTGCCGTAATCGAGGCCGGTAGGTATTGCCACATCAAATAAGGCCAGCACGGCAGTAGGCCGTGCCGACGTCGCAATATCGATATCCTGATAAGGCACACCCATCAGATAATCGCGCACGCAACCGCCCACAAAATAGGCGCTATGACCGGCGGCCTGTAATGTTTTAATAACTTGTTTAGCACTTTCGTTCAATACTATCACTCACCAATTTTGATTAATCAATCAGAGCCGGCTGCACTATTAATCGCGCAGCGATTTTCCGGTAAGATTTAGGAACAGCGCCTCTAAATTAGGTTGTTCAACAGCAATGTCCTCAATCTTACAATTATTTTCTGCTACCAAGCGCAAGACTTCGCCAACCACTGTGCTGCTTAGACAATCGAGCGTCAGACGATTGTGACTGACGACAACCTCGCTAATTTCGCGGTGTCGTTTCAGCGCATCGATTAGCGCTTGATTGAGTGCCGCCAAGTTGACGACGATAACAGAACGCGCGCCCAGCTGCGCAACCAGTTCGGGTTTACTACCTTGGGTAACAACTCGCCCCTTGTCCATAATGGCAATGCGATTGCAAAGCGCCTCTATTTCCTCCATATAATGCGAGGTGTAGATAACGCTAACACCTTTTTTATTAAGCTGCCTGACAGCCTCTAATATATGATTTCGCGACTGCGGATCAATGCCCACGGTCGGCTCATCCATAATCAACAGTTCCGGTTCGTGCAATAAAGCCGCACCGATATTAAGACGCCGTTTCATGCCACCCGAATAATCGTCGACTTTATCTTTTAAGCGCTGTTCAATGCCGATGATTTGAGCGACAGCTGCAATGCGCGCCTTTAGTTTGGCGCCGCTCAAGCCGTAGGCACTACCCCAAAACTTAAGATTATCCAAGCCGCTTAGGCTCTCGAAAAGCGCAATTTCCTGTGGTACAAAGCCAATATTGCGCTGAATTATCTTTGGGTCTTTAACGATATCGCTACCGCGATACAAAATGGTACCGGCAGTTGGTTTTAACAGCGTTGCAATCAACGAAATTGTGGTTGATTTGCCGGCGCCGTTCGGCCCGAGTAAGCCAAAAATATCACCCTCGGCAATTGTTAAATCAATATTGTCAACCGCATTAATACCGTTAAATGACTTGGTCAGCGATTTTAGTTGTATCATAATTCCCCCTGTGAGGTAAATGTAATCCGGCGCATTTCAATTGCGATTATCAGCAGTACATAACGCCCTTAATCTCTTACTATTATATAACAAACCGCACAAATAGCAAGTGTACTAAAAAGCCTCTTTACCAAATGGCAAAGAGGCTTTGTTAAAACGACTGAGTGTTAAGCTATAGGTTAAGGGCTACATCATGCCGCCCATACCACCCATGCCGCCCATGCCCGGAGGCATACCGGCCGGCATTTCTTCTTCGATGTCGGCAACTGCCGCTTCAGTTGTCAAGAACATTGCGGCAATTGATGCTGCATTTTGCAGGGCGCTACGCGTAACTTTAGTTGGGTCGACAATGCCTTTTTCTTTCATATTGACGTACTCGTTGTTCAATGCGTCAAAACCCATACCGGCGGCTGAGGCCATAATTTGGTTGACGACAACCGATCCCTCTAAGCCGGCATTATGGCTAATTTGGCGAACCGGCTCTTCTAAGGCGCGGCGAATGATCATCGCACCGGTCTGAACATCACCACTTAAACCGGCGATGACCTCTTCAACTTTGCCAATACAATTTAAGAAAGCCACGCCACCACCTGATACAATGCCCTCTTCAACGGCTGCACGTGTGGCATTTAGGGCGTCTTCAATGCGTAATTTCTTTTCTTTCATTTCAACTTCGGTTGCGGCGCCAACTCTGATGACGGCGACGCCACCCGATAATTTGGCCAATCTTTCTTGCAGTTTTTCTTTGTCAAAATCAGATGTGCTGTCTTCGATTTGCATTTTGATTTGGCGAATGCGCTCTTCAATGCCGGCAGCTGCACCACCACCTGATACGATGGTTGTATTGTCTTTGTCGACTTTGACAATTTGCGCCGTGCCGAGCATATCGACGGTTGCCTCTTTTAATTCGTAACCGAGTTCAGAAGAAATAACAGTTGCTCCGGTAACGACGGCAATGTCTTGTAACATTTCTTTTCTTCTGTCGCCAAAGCCCGGCGCTTTGACGGCGACGACGTCAAAAGTACCGCGAATCTTATTGACGACCAATGTTGCCAATGCTTCGCCCTCGATGTCTTCGGCAATAATCAACAGTTTTTTACCTGACTGTACGATATTCTCTAAAATTGGCAATATTTCTTGAATATTGCTGATTTTTTTATCGGTAATTAGAATATAGGGCTCTGATAGCGATGCCACCATCTTGTCCGGGTCCGTTACCATATAAGATGAAACGTAACCGCGGTCAAACTGCATACCCTCGACGACTTCTAAATTAGTGTCCATCGTCTTTGACTCTTCAACGGTGATAACGCCCTCGTTGCCAACCTTGTCCATCGCCTCGGCGATCAGTTCACCAATTTTAACATCGGCCGATGAAATCGACGCGACATCGGCGATGGCGTGCTTTGTGTCAACATCGGTTGACATTGCCTTAATGCTTTCAACCGAGACGGCAACTGCCTTTTCGATACCTTTTTTCAAAATCATCGGGTTGGCGCCGGCTGCGACGTTTTTAAGTCCCTCGCGAATAATCGCCTGTGCCAATAATGTTGCCGTCGTTGTGCCATCACCGGCGACGTCATTGGTTTTAGTGGCAACTTCTTTAACCAATTGCGCACCCATGTTTTCGTATTTATCTTCTAATTCAATTTCGCGCGCAATCGTGACACCGTCATTGGTAATTAACGGTGCACCAAATTTTTTATCTAAAATGACATTTCTACCCTTTGGGCCAAGTGTTACCTTAACCGTATCTGCTAATTTGTCGACGCCCAATTGTAATCTTTTGCGCGCCGCTTCATCAAACATAATTTCTTTAGCCATAATTCCCTCCCTATTCAACGACAGCCAAAACGTGTTCTACATCGATGACTGTATACGTTTCTTTATCAAGTTTTACTTCAGTACCTGAATATTGCTTAAAGATGACCTTGTCACCTACTTTTAAAACAAAATCTGCCGGTGGATTGGCCGGAATTTCAATAACTTCAGCAATTTGTGGCTTTTCTTTTGCTTGACCGGGTAACACAATGCCACTAGCCGTTTTTTCTTCAGCTTCAACCCGCTTAATCACTATTCTTTCCAATTTTAGCACTCGACGTTAAAGAGTGCTGACATAATTAATATAAACCATTCGTTCCATTTAATCAAGACCCTAATTATAAATTTTTTGTAAATTTACAAAGTGGAAAGTTGAAAGCTGAAAGTGGAAAGGAAAGTCAAATTCAAAATCAAAGTCAAAAACTAAAAACCGAAAAACAAATGCACATCTTGACTTAAAAACTACCAATGCGTTGGTTACGCCAACGTTTCAATGCTTTTTCTTTCCACTGTCTACTTTCTGCTTTTCATCTTAAACGACGCCAATACCGGCCTCGTCAAAGGTAATCATCTCTTTACCCATATAACAGGCTGCATCGACGATATTGAACATCAAAGCGGCACCGGAACCCTCACCCAAGCGCATTGCCATATCAAGCGGCGGTTCTAAGCCGAGTTGCGCCGTCGCGATGGCAGCACCTTTTTCGTAGCTCTTATGTGACGCGATTAAATAGTCTTTGGTCGCCGGTGCCAACTGCACGGCTAATAGCGCTGCAACCGTCGCGATAAAACCGTCGACGACAATGGCGACGCCAGCGGCGGCCGCGCCCAAAAAAGCGCCCGTCATAGCGGCGATTTCATAACCGCCCACTTTGCTGATTATATCAATGACATCTGTCTTATCGGGCTGGTTGACTGCAATTGCCCCTCGCACCACTTCAATCTTATGACGGACGCGTTCATCGTCTAAATTGGCGCCCATACCCGTTACCTCGGCGGCATCTAAACCGGTTAATACGGCTAATATCGCCGCGCTCGGCGTCGTATTACAAATGCCCATCTCACCGGTGGCTAACAGGTTATACCCCTGTTTGACAACATCGCTAACGACGTCAATGCCGATTTCAATCGCCGCGATGGCGCGCTGACGCGTCATCGCCGGACCTTTAAATATATTGTCGCAACCATAGGCCAATTTGCGGTCGATTACACCCGATAATTTTACTTCGCCGTTGACCGCCACATCAACCGGAAACAACTTGGCACCGGCCTGTTTGGCAATGGCACAAACACCGGTATAACCGCGCACAAAGTTTTCGGTTTGTTGTAAGGTGACCGCCTGTGGGCAAACCGCAACATCTTCTTCAATAACGCCGTGATCACCGCTAAATACGACGACAGCGCGCTTGTCAGCACTTGGACTAAGCGTCTTTTGAATAGCCGACAACTGCACATAATAGTCTTCCAGCTTGCCCATACTACCAACCGGTTTTATCAAATTATCAACGCGCTGACGCGCTTTAGCGGACCAAAGCGCGTCAATTGGTTTAATCTTTTCAATTGTCTTTTCTATCATATTTCACCTTTCAGCCTTAACGCTTGCCTACGTCATAAATTTCACCGGCCGCCTTCGGTCCAACCGACTTGCCACTAAAGACGATCAAGGCAATAACCGTAAAGATATAGGGTAATGCTTTGAAAAGTTCAAGCGGCATGGCAGCCAACCACTCAATATTGTTGGCAAAGATGGCAAACACCTGAGAAAAGGCAAAGAACAAGCTTGCACCTAATACGCCAAAGGGGCGCCACTTACCAAAGATCAGAGCCGCTAAGGCGATAAAACCGGTACCATGAATACTGATGATGGTATACTGCGTATCAAGCGTCAAAACCATAATTGCCCCGGCCATGCCGGCAAAAGCGCCCGACAATACAACACCCCAATAGCGCATTTTAAAAACGCTAATACCGGTGCTGGCGACGGCGTGTGGATTTTCGCCGGTAGCCCTCAGTCGCATACCAAAGGGCGTTTTATAAACCAAGAACCATACTACAATGACCAATGCGAGGCCTAAATATACTGTATAAAACATATTGTCAAAAAAGATTGGCCCGATAATCGGAATATCTTTTAAGAACGGAATACTGTCTTTGACAAAACCGCGTTGAAAGGTTGCCGTACGCTGTTGCTTAAAGATTATTTGTGCAAAGTAAATGGTGATACCGCCGGCCAACAGATTGATTGCCGTACCGGAAATAACTTGATCGGCTTTTAAATTAACACTGACATAGGCGTGAATTAAAGAGAATAGCGCACCGAACAGCATGCCGAGCAACATACCTACCCAAGGCACAAATATTGCCCAAAAACCGGGGAAATAAGGTTCTAACAATACCGTTGCCGTCGCACCGATAAAGCCACCGATCATCATTAATCCTTCTAGCGCGATGTTGACAACGCCACTGCGCTCACTCAAAAGACCGCCGAGCGAGGCAATCAAGATAGGCGTCGCATATATTAAAGTCAAATTAAATATTGAAAATATTGTACTATTAGACATTATTTCACCTCCTTATCAACTTTGGGGCGTAGCGATTTTAAAATATCTTGAATGCCAAATTTCATCGCCACAAACAATACCATTAAGGAGGAGATGATAATGGCAATCTCCTGTGGAATACCATTAGACTGCATAAACTTTTGAGCACTCTTTAGACCGCCAAATAAAATACCGCCAAAAACCGAGCCCAGTGCCGTATTACCACCGAGCAGCGCCACGGCGATGCCGTCGAAACCAAAACCCTCGGCGGTCGCAATAACCCGACCATAATCAAATGTGCCGACCGCGATCATCGCGCCGGCTAAACCGGCAAAGCCACCGGCAATGGCCATTGATAACATGACATTGCGATTGACTTTCATGCCGGCATATTTGGCCGCTTCGCTGTTGTAGCCAACCGCGCGCAGTTCATAACCAAAAGTGGTTTTATCGATAATATACCAAAAGAATATAACGGCAAATATAACAACTATAAAGCCCCAGTGTAAGCGCGAGCCATTGGTGATGCCACGCAAAAATTCGCTGCGCAAGTTAGCTGTTTCATGTACCGGCACCGTCTTAACGTTATTGGAACCGGGCAATGCCTTGAGCACCCAGTTCGAGGTGTAAAGCGCCACATAATTGAGCATAATCGTAACGACGACCTCATGCACCCGAAAGCGCGCCTTGAGATAGCCGGGGATAGCGCCCCACAACGCACCGGCCAATGCCGCGCCGATAATGACCATTGGCAAATGAATAATTTTGGGCAGTTCAAACATAACGCCGATGACGATTGCCGCCAAAGACCCCATCATTAGTTGGCCCTCGGCACCGATGTTAAACAGCCCGGTACGAAAGGCAAAGGCGACTGATAAACCGGTTAAAATAATCGGTAATAATACCGTAATATACTCACCAATCATGCGCGGATTAAATACCTTATCGGTACCCAATTTGCTTAAATTAATACCGCTGACCGAGCGAATAATCGATTTATAGGCATCTAGTGGATTTTCGCCGGTTATCAGCATGATAATCGTACCGAGAATAAATGCGCCCAAAATGGCGATTAACGGCACGATGATATTAAAGTGTTTTTCATCTGTAATATAGGCTTTTATCTTATTCATTGTTAACTCACCCTCTTTGACCCGGACATCATCAAACCGATTTCGTTTTCATCGGTTTCTGATGGCTTGACTACGCCGACGATTTCGCCCTCATATAATACGGCGATGCGATCTGATACATTGAGCACTTCGTCCAGTTCGAGCGATACCAGCAAAACCGCCTTACCGGCATCGCGTTCTTCCACAATTCTGCTGTGAATATACTCGATTGCACCGACGTCGAGACCACGTGTCGGCTGTGCAGCGATCAGCAAGTCGGGCGAGCGGTCGATCTCACGACCAACGATGGCCTTTTGCTGATTACCACCCGACATTGAGCGCGCCCCGGTTTTGGCGCCTTTACCACAGCGCACATCAAATTCGTCGATAATCTGATTGGCCTTGTCGGTAACCGCTTGGTCTTGAATAATGCCCTTAATGGCATAGGGCTCTTTATAATACGTCTGTAAGACCAAATTTTCGTCGAGCAAAAAGTCCAGCACCAAACCGTGCTTGTGTCTGTCTTGCGGTATATGACCAATGCCGGCTTCCGTGCACTTGCGCACCGCAGCACCGGTAATGTCGTTGCCATTGATAAATACCTTGCCGCTTTCAACCGGCCGCAGACCGGTAATGGCCTCGATTAATTCGGTCTGACCATTGCCATCGATGCCGGCGATGCCAAGAATTTCACCCGCTCGAACCGTAAATGAAACACCCTTAACGGCTTTGAGCTTACGATTGTCCTTGACCACCAAATTGTCAACGCGCAACACCTCTGCACCGGGCTTGGCCTCTTCTTTGGCGACACTAAAGGTAACTTCGCGACCAACCATCATCTCCGCCAAGTCCTTTTCCGTGGCATCGGCAACATCGATCGTACCGATATATTTGCCGCGCCGCAAAACCGTACAGCGATCGGCTACCGCTTTAATTTCTTTTAATTTATGGGTTATAATGATAATCGATTTGCCTTCGGCGGCAAATCCGCGAATAATTGCCATTAATTCTTCGATTTCTTGTGGGGTCAATACGGCAGTCGGTTCATCAAAGATTAATACTTCGGCTTGGCGATAGAGCATCTTGAGTATTTCAACGCGTTGCTGCATGCCAACTGAGATATCCTCTATCTTGGCAGTTGGATCGACTTTTAAACCAAATTTTTCAGATAGTTCAGCTACTTTTTTATTGGCCGTTTCAAGGTCAAGTCGACCAAGCGATTTTGTCGTCTCAACACCCAAAATAATATTTTCGGCCACCGAAAAGTTTTCGACCAACTTAAAGTGCTGGTGTACCATGCCGATTTTTAGTTCCGTCGCCTTAAGGGGGTTGTCAATAGTAACTGCTTTACCGTTAACTTTTATCTCTCCTCTGTCCGGCTTATAAAGTCCAAATAAAATACTCATCAATGTTGATTTGCCAGCGCCATTTTCACCCAATAGGGCGTGAATCTCACCACGTTTCAACTGTAGGGTGACGTCATCATTGGCGCGAATGCCCGGAAAATCCTTGGTGATGCCCAGCATTTCAATGACATAATCCATATTCCACCTCCAAAACAATACCTAACCGACCTATTCACAACTGCGCAAGCATGAAACCAGCTCAACAGCAAAGCATGAACATGGATTTATTATAACATAAAAAAAGGGAGCGTTGCGCTCCCTTTTTAGGATTATCTGATTTTTTTGGCTTTTATTATTGAACACGCTTTGGCGTTTCGCTAACTTCGATTTCACCGCTAATAACTTTTGCTTTGAAATCGTCGATTTGCTTTTGCCACTCATCAGTTAAATTCGGGTTTTCCATCGGAATACCAACGCCGTCATTTGACAATGAGAATACTTTGATACCGCCGCCAAATGTGCCTTCAGCCACTTCTTGAGCTGCTGTGTAGGCAGCCAAGTCAACGCGCTTAACCATTGAAGTTAAGACAACTGATTTGCCGTCTTCATAGACGCCATCGGCATATTGGTCTTTGTCGACGCCAATTGCCCAAACATCGCCGCCATTAGAAACGCGACCTTTTGCCTCTTTGAATAGACCGTTACCGGTAGCACCGGCTGCGTGATAAATGACATAAGCACCTTCATCATACATCTTAGCAGCGAGTGTGCCACCAACTGCCGGATTGGCAAAATCGCCGGCATACTCAACTAAAACTTTCATGTTAGGATCAACTGCAGCAACGCCCTGTTCAAAACCTGCTTCAAACTTCTGAATAATCGGGAAATCCATACCACCTAAGAAACCAACGGTGTCTTTACCGGCTTCTTTGGCTTTTAAGGCTGCGGCAACGCCAACCAAGAATGAACCTTCATGCTCAGCAAATACTGCAGAAGCGACATTCGGTTGCTCGACAACAGAGTCGATCAGCATAAACTTTTGATCCGGATAAGAACCGGCAACTTCTGTCATTGCGTCATTAAACAAGAAACCGGGTGCGATGATAATGTCTAATTCTTCATCGGCAAACAGTGACAAGTTAGGTACATAATCGGCATCGGTATTAGATTGAACATAGCGATAAGCGCCTTCTGCTAAACCGTTGTCTTCAGCATAACGCAAAATGCCTTCCCAAGTACCTTGGTTAAATGATTTGTCATCGATACCGCCGACATCTGTAACTAAACCAATTGTAATTGATTCGCCAGCACCTGCAGCAGCCGTTGTATCTTCGGCGGCCGTTGTGTCTTCAGTAGGCATCGTGTCTTCGGCAGCTGTTGTGTCTTGAGCAGCCGTTGTGTCTGCCGGGGCAGCAGTCGTGTCGGTAGTCGACTCTGACGGGGTACAACCAATTGCTAAAACGGCAACCATTGCTACCACTAAAATCGTTGATAATAATTTTTTCATTTACTCCTCCTAGTTATTACAGTTCAATAACAGCGCTATTACAGCGATGTTATACACTTAAGATATTACCGCTTTTTGAAAAAAAAAGCAACAAAAATCAGATGACATCTTTGTCAATATTGATAAAACTCAGTGCAATACAGCCCGGTCCGGAGTGAGTGCCGACCACACAACCGATCTCTGCCTCTTGCAATTGAACAGTCGGATAACGCTCTAACAGCGCCGCCTTGAGCTGCTCTTGATAGTCAATCGATTGCGCATTAAACACGGCAACATACTTATTATCCAATACAAATTTATTTTCTGCCAGCCAATCAAATATCAGTTTAAGCGCTTTTTTTCTGCCGCGTGCCTTGCCAACAGCTTTTAGTTCTCCATCTTTAATCGTCAAAATCGGTTTAATATTAAGCATACTACCCAAAAAAGCCTCGCTTGGCTTGAGGCGGCCACCACGACGCAAATTATCTAATTTATCGACGATATAACGCACCTCAACCGCGTCAATCAACCGTTCTGCCATCTGTTTGGCAGCCGCTAAACTATCGACTTTGTGCAAATTTTCGGCTAACGCCAAAACGACTTGGCCAAATGTAAAGGTCACCAGTTGCGAATCCATCACCAGTAAACGGTCACTGCCGATTTCTTGCACCGCCTGTTGTGCTGCAGCACAGGTGCCACTCAATTTGCTTGACATAAACAAACCCAAATAGCTGTCCTCTGTTTCTTCTAACAGCGACTGAAATTTTTCTAAAAAAACGCCCATCGGCACTTGCGAAGTCGTCGGCAATGCCTTGGAATTAGACATTTTTTCAAAAAATGTCGCAATGTCAATTTCGACGCCATCAACATAAGACTCATCACCAAAATTTACGGTTAAGGGCATCACGATAATATCGTGTTGCTCAGCCAAATGCTTTGGAATATCTGCTACGCTATCAGTAATTAATCTAATTGCCATGTCCCTCTCCCTAGTTGTACGATAATTTTTATCATCATTAGTTCTATTGATCAAATACTATTTTATCAAAACCAAACTTTTTTTCAAGTTACAATATAAGATTGTGGTACTACAAGTTAAAATGACATTAAAGCAAACCCTTAAAGCCCTGTTGGCGAAGCGCTTCGTACAAAATAATATTGACGGCATTACTCAAATTAAGCGAGCGCGCATCTGCGTGGTCGCGCATTGGTAGCTTTATGCGATTTTCGCGAAAGTCATCGTGCAATTTTTGCGGTAAGCCGGCCGTTTCCTTGCCGAATATTATATAGCAATTTTCCACATAATACACTTGATGATAATACTGCGTCGCCTTAGTCGTTGCCAAATAAAGCGGCGCATCACCTCGTAGCGCTAAAAAGTCTTCCAGTGAATCGTGTATGGTAATGTCGAGTAAGTGCCAATAGTCGAGCCCGGCGCGCTTTAGCGCCTTATCATCGGTCGAAAAGCCAAGTGGTTTTATCAGGTGTAAAGGCGTTTTAGTGAGTGCACAACTACGGGCGATATTGCCGGTATTAGGTGGTATTTCCGGTTGATATAAGACGATGTTTATCATTAGCGCACCAACCAAAAAATTAAGACCAGTAGACCAAGCACTATCCGATAGTAGGCGAACACTTTAAACGTATGGCGCTTAATATAACTCATAAAGGCAGCGATAACCATGTAGGCGACAATAAACGAAACCAAACTGCCCACGCCCAGCAACAACCACTGATCGGTTGTAAAACCAAAACCGTACTTTATCAATTTAAGCAGCCCTGCACCACCCAATACCGGAATCGCCATAAAAAATGAAAACTCGGCGGCAACTTTCCGCGATGCACCGACGATTAAGCCGCCAATAATTGTCATCGCCGAGCGCGACATGCCCGGTATCAAGGCCAAACATTGAAAACCGCCAATCGCCAATGCCTGCTTATAAGACAAATCTTTAATGCTGTTGACGCGCTTTTTATCGTCGCTCGGCTCCTTGTCAATCAATATTATCCAAGTGGCACCAATTACCAACGCTAATGCCACCGTCAACGGATTAAATAAATAGCGATCGATTATATCCTCAAATGGAATGCCAATTAAAGCGGCCGGAATAATGCCGACGATAACTTTTAACCAAAGGCTAACAAAGTCATTAATATCCTGTTTGGCGGTACTCTTTGGCACCAAGTCTTTAAAAAAGTAGACGACAACCGATAAAATTGCGCCCATTTGAATGACGACACTAAAAATATTGGAAAACTGTCCGTCAAAAGAAAGTAGTTCTTTCAACAGAATAAGGTGACCGGTTGAAGAAACCGGCAAAAATTCAGTCAACCCCTCTAAAATCCCCAGTAAAATTGCTTTAATCAATAGTTTTCTCCTTAATTTTTGCTAATTGGGCAATCAATTTTTGATTGGCACTTGCCGTCTTAACGGCGATGCGATAATAACCGTCGTCGAGGCCATGATAATTCTGACAACGGCGAATAATAATGGCTCTATCATATAATAAATGATATAAATCGCGTTTATCATTAGATTTAAACAACAGATAATTGGCATCTGACGGATAGACATTAAAGCCCAGTGCGCTCAGTTGCTCTGTTAAATAAGCGCGTTGCTCTGCGATATAGCGACGCGTTTCAACGTGAAAATCAACGTCTTTCAATGCGTTGATAACGACCTGCTCAGCAATCGCATTGACTCGCCAAATCGGTAATGTCGCCGCCAGTTGTCGTTGCAATTCGACATTTGATGTCAATGCATAACCGATGCGCAAACCCGGTATGCCAAAGAATTTGGTAGCCGAGCGCAAGACTATTAAATTGCTAAAGCGTTCGAGTATACTGGCTAACGATCCGTCTTCACCACAGCTACTAAACGGCAAAAAAGATTCATCAACCATGCAATAAGTGGTTGACGGCAATTGTTCTAAAAAGGCGACTAATTGTGTTAATGGCACAGTCTGGCCGGTTGGATTGTTCGGCGTACAGATAAAGATGATGTCATAACGCTCTGCGCCAGTCAGCAGTCCGTCTAAAGGCACACTTAAATCCGATCGGGCAGCGACGATGTCAATGTCGGCAGCCATGCGCCGCAGCGCGCGTTCGTATTCGACAAAGGTCGGCGCCATCAGGCGGCCACACCTTACATTAAGTGCTCTGACAACGGCTTCAATCAAAGGCGTTGCACCGTTATCGACAACCACTTGTTGAGCTGTTACGCCGTGATAGTCGGCAATCGCCTGACGCAGTTCTGTATAGTCGACGTCGGGATAATGACCTACCTTTTGCCAACAATCGGTTGCCCACTCGGCAATTTTAGCACCACTCGCCAAGGGATTAATATTGGCGCTAAAATCGGTAATGTCGGCAACGGCAAGACCTAAATCAGCTGCTGCCCGAAAGATTTTGCCCCCATGTTCAAATGTATTCATAATAACCTCACCGCCAAAGTAACCAAATAGGTCAAAACGGCAACCACGACGACGTATTGCATCGTCTTGCCAAGCTGCCGCTCACCGATATCAGATGTACCATAGCCGATATAAGGGCGCTTTTTTAATTTGCCAAAATACTTGGTCGGTCCACTCAGTTTTATGTCCAGTGCACCGGCTAACGCCGCTTCGGTACAACCGGCATTAACGCTATTGTGCAAATTGCGTTGTTCGATAAAACAACGCCCGGCTGATACGACATCACCACGCAGCAACAGAGCGGTAATTATAATAAAGCCAGCCGCCAAACGCGCCGGTATAAAATTGGCGACGTCGTCAAGCCGCGCCGCAAATTTGCCAAAGTATTCGTAACGTTCATTATGGTAGCCAATCATGCTGTCCAATGTATTGACCATTTTATAAAGCGCAATACCGCTTAATCCAAATAAACAATAATAAAATAACGGCGCAACGATGGCATCGGTTGTGTTTTCAGTCAGCGTTTCAACCGCCGCCTGATAGATGTCTCGCACTGTTAAATCTTCGGTTTGACGACTGACCAAATAGCCAATCTTACGGCGAGCATCATCTAAATCGCCGGTGGCCAACACCTTTTTAATTTTAGCGCCCTCGGCGTACAAACTACGCGTCGCCAACAATTGACTGAGTAAGACCCCCTCAACCAACCAACCATAGTCAGCCAGCCAAGTGCTTAATATATATTGTATCGCGCCAACTAACAGCGCGACGACTGCCAGACAAGTAAGCACTAAAACAATGCCGCGACGCAATTGGCGCCGTTCGCCTTGCGGTGGGTAAAGCCACTTTTCAAGCCTGCTGATCAGCGCGCCCATCAAGCGAATCGGGTGCAAGCGATAATTGGGGTCGCCAATTAGACTATCCAACACTATTGCCAATAGCAGTGCCTTCATTGCCAATCTTCCATAATGGCGATAATTTTATCGATATCCAAATGGCTCTCTAATAAATCGGCCAATTGGTCATACTGGTTTTCCTTAAAAGCCTTAAAATCGTCAATATCGCTGGCCTGTGGCGCTAATCCCTTGGTTTGTCTGACGATGTTGAGCAATTTTCTAGTAAAGGCAATATCATCAAAAATGCCGTGTAAATAGGTGCCAAAGACATTGCCGGCGCGGTTATGGGCGCCATCGCTGCGCGCTGTCTGTTTGCCCAGCGCAGTTTCAATTGTCAAAAGCGGTTTAGTATCATCAGTCAATCGGGTTTGTCCCATGTGAATTTCGTAGCCGCTGACCGCCATGCCGCTGAGTGGTGCCAAATGGCCGCGCATTTGTCCAAGTGTACCGCTGACGCGCGTCGTCGTCTTTTCCGGATCAAATACAGTCGACATCGCCAATAGCCCTAGACCGTTGATCGACGGCAACGACGATTCGGTGCCGAGCGGATCTTCAATAATTTCGCCCAACATCTGATGGCCACCGCAAATGCCAATCACCATTTTGCCGTCGCGATGATGGCGAATAATCTGTTTAGCCAAACCGCTTTGGTGCAAATAGACCATATCTTCAATTGTATTCTTTGAACCGGGTATAATCACAATGTCAGAAGGCGGAATCGCCGCGCCACGCATCACAAAGTTAAGTTTGACATCGTCCTGTGTTTCCAATGCATTAAAGTCGGTAAAATTAGAAATATGCGGCAAATAGATTACGCTGATCGTCACCGCTTTATCGTCGTCTTGCTGCACGCGAAAGCGTTCTGCTAAGGAATCTTCATCTTCAATTTTTAGCTGTGTATAGGGCAACACGCCCAAAACCGGCAATCCGGTCATTTCTTCCAGCATCGTCAGTCCCGGTTTTAATATGTCGACATCACCGCGAAATTTATTGATGATAAAACCCTTGACGCGCCTGCGCTCATCCGCGGTTAATAGCGCAACCGTGCCATAAAGCGAGGCAAAGACACCACCGCGATCGATGTCGCCAACGATGATAACCGGCGCATCGGCCAACGCCGCCATACCCATGTTGACCAAATCACCCTCGCGCAAATTGATTTCAGCCGGCGAACCGGCCCCCTCCATAATGACGTAATCATATTGCTTAGCCAAGGACATAAAGGTCTCTTTGACAAATGAGGCCAGCTGTGGTTTGTATTCGTGATACTCAACCGCCGACATATTTTTAAACACCTTGCCATTGACGATGACTTGTGCTTTTTTATCGGTCGACGGCTTTAACAGTATCGGATTCATCGCAATATCGGGTTCGATGCCGGCCGCCTCGGCCTGTACCACCTGAGCGCGCCCCATTTCGTGACCGCGCTTGGTAATAAATGAATTAAGCGCCATATTTTGCGCCTTAAAAGGCGCCACCCGGTAACCGCGCTTATATAATACACGGCATAATCCGGCCGTAATAATACTCTTGCCGACACTAGAGGCCGTCCCTTGAATCATTATTGATTTTGACATGCTTGCCACGCTTTCATATTATCGATTAATTGATCGATCAGATAACCGTATTGTTTAAAGTGTACATGGGTATAGGCGCCCAGCACATTTTTATAGCTGGCGCCACATTGCCATTGCTTGTTGCTGCGGTAGGCCTTGGCCACCTGATAATTAAGCGCTACTGCGCCAAACTCGATTTTGGAACGATGAAATTCGTGCCCGCCAAAGCGCGTACCGGCCGAACCGATCACCGTATCGCCGGTTAACTCGACATTGACATAACCAAAGTGTTGTAGGCGCTTAGTCATCTCAGCGTGCCCGGCCAAAACGCCGACCATCGGGTAGGCATGACCGCTACCATCACCGATTTGTTCAGTCAAATACATCAGACCGCCACATTCAGCGTAAATCGGCATACCGGCCTCTGCCAAAGTTTTGATAGACGCTTTCATCGCCTTATTGTCGGCCAATATTTTAAGGTGTAATTCGGGATAACCGCCGCCGATATAGATGCCCTGTACGCCGGCCGGAACAGCGCTATCATGCAGTGGCGAAAACGGCTTAAAGACAATACCTTTGGCTTTCATCAAAGCGATGTTTTCGCGGTAGTAAAAATAAAATGCCTCATCTTGGGCAATTGCCATGACGACCTTTTCGGCGGCTTGCCCTAATGGCGCCGGCAGCGGCCGATCGGCTACCATCGTCGCGGCGGCGAGGGCATCGTAGTCAATGCTGTCCGCTGCCGCCTGATAAAGCAGCGCTAATTTTTGATTTAAGTCAGTCACTTCGTTGGAAGGCAATAGACCAAGATGGCGGCTTTCTAGGCTCGCCGCCGCCACATTGGGCAAATAACCAAACGGCGTTACCGCATTGTACTGAACAATCGCATCGGCCAACAACTGGTAGAGCATGGCCGAACTGACGCGATTAATCAAAACGCCGGCCAAACGCACCCGCTCATCCAGTGTGCAGTAACCTTTAACTTGAGCGGCAATCGAAGTCGATAACCCCTTGCCATCGACGATTAGAATTAGCGGTATGTCAAGTATTCTCGAAATATGAGCAGCGCTGCCGTTATCCAACTCATGACCGGCACCATCATACATGCCCATCACACCTTCGACAATTGCCACATCGGCATCTTGCGTATAGCGGTTAAACGTATCGACGATACCGGCCTCACCCATCAGATGTAAATCTAAATTGTAAGATGGCCGACCGGTTACCGCCTCGTGAAAGGTCGGATCCAAAAAATCGGGGCCGCATTTAAAAGCTTGCACGCGATAGCCACGCTGTTTATAGGCATACATCAACAGAGATGATACTGTCGTTTTACCGACATTTGATGTTGCCCCGGCCAGAATAAATGCTATCATATCATTACCCGTTAAATAGGTCTAAAGAGCACTGTCGACCATTAAAAATCAAACGCTGTATTTTGGCATTTTTAACCGAAAAACTATTGGAATGGTTACAATCACCAACCAGCCAATAAGATAATAACAACGAAATAATACCGGCATGAGCCACGATCAATATTGAATCATGATCGGCCAGCAAAGAGTGAATAAAGCTATCACTCCTTTCAATAACCGATTTTATCGATTCACCGCCCGGATATGCAAAATTTTCTAAATCGGTAAACCACTGTTTTAACAACTGAGGGTCACGATCTTCTATTTCTTCAAAAGTCAGGGCCTCCCAAGCACCCAAATTAGTCTCACGCAATGCTTGGCTGATCGTCAATGGCCGCTCCAACTTGTCGGCGATGATTTGCGCCGTCTTTTTGGCGCGAATTAAATCGGATGAAAATACGGCATCGACATTGGCGATATCGACCATGCGCAGTGCCGCCTCAGTCGCCTGGTTAACACCTAAATCGGTCAGATTGCAATCGGTCCAACCGGCAAACCGCTTTTGACGATTTAGTTCCGATTCACCGTGCCTAATTAAATAAACTGTTTTCAAAACAAGCCCCCTACTCCACTTATTAGTATTATAGTTAGCAAAAACATCACTTCCGATGTTTCGATGATAAAGCCCAACAAATCACCGGTAATGCCGTCAATTTTACGCGTGCTCCAGCGAATTACCAGAACGACATAAAAGATACAGATGATGAGTGCGCTTAATAATGTCAACTGCCACTCACAGACCAGCAGCAAGCTAAGCGGCAGCAAGGCATTTACTAAAACATGCCCTATAGCGGCGTTGCCAATAAAAAAATTGCCCATGCCACTGCTGCGCGGTGTCTTGCCCCAATAAAAGGACAGCACAACACAGAAACGGCCGATGATTGGCATCGCCAATAAAGCCAGCGTATAATTTTGGACAATGATAAAATGCAAACCAACCGTTTTTAATGATAAGTTTATCAATAAAGCCAAAACGCCATTACTACCAATTCTTGAATCGCGCAAAATTTCCAACATGCGCGCCTTGGGTCGATTACTAAACAATGCATCGGCTGTATCGGCCACCCCATCCAGGTGTAAGCCACCGGTCATAATAATATGAATAATTACCAAAATGACGGCGTTGCTCCAAGCGTCGAGTTGTAAGACGTTCAAGCCGGCCTCAGCCACCAGTAAAATTGCACCTAATACCATACCGACCACGGTAAAAAAATAAATACCCTTTTTAAATGTCTTTTGATCGGCTGCGACGGCAATCGGAATCGGTAGTCGCGTTAAAAATTGAAAGATTAAAATCAGCGAATCCATCATGGCTTCACCTGTAACGGATAACCGCAGACCACCAAGGTCAGCCGGTCGGCACGCATAGCAATATATTGATTGATGCGCCCTGCAATATCGCGAAAACAGCGCGCCATGCGATTTGACGGCACAATGCCACAGCCAATTTCATTAGTGACTAAAACGATATTGTCGCCATTCTCGCTAATTGCATCAATTAAATCGGCCACTTCTGCTTTAATGCTTTCTTCCAAAGCGTCGATAGCAGCCTCATCGGCGTTGTCAAAATCAAGTTTAGCATCAAGCAGTAAATTTGAAACCATAATTGTCACACAATCCAACAAATAAGCGTCAAATTGACCGGTATTTTGTTTAATAAGCTGCCCCAAATCGGCATAGGCTTCAATCGTTTGCCAATTGGCCGGCCGCACGGCGCGGTGTTTGGCAATGCGACTTTGCATACCGCTGTCAAAGGCAATTGCCGTTGCAACATAACAAATCTTTTCGCCAAACAGTCGAACGATTTGCTCGGCATAGTTGCTTTTGCCGCTGCGGGCGCCCCCGCTGATTAAATGTATCATAGACGGCCCTCGCGCTCGATTATAACTGTGTCGATATGCTCTAATTTATAACGCTCAATGCGCTGCTTAATCTGCCAAAGTATCAACAGTATAATAGGTAGACCAAGCCAGCCGACCCACGGCGAAACATTTGGCACTAAGCCGGTTTCGTCACTAAAGAGAATACTGAGCACAACAACTGCCGTGTTGTAAAAAGCGTGCAGCAACATCGTGTAAAATACCGAATCGGTCATCAAATAGAGCGCTGCACAGGCAAAGCCGAGCACGCTCGCCGTAACAAACTGTTGAAAATTTAGATGAAAGGCGCCAAACAACAAGCTGCTCAGCACTGCTGCCAGCGGCGCATTATAGCGATTTTTCAACCCCTTCAAGATAATATTGCGAAAGATGATTTCTTCAAAAAACGGTGCAATCCCGATAATTAAAATCAGGGCCAAAAACGGCGTTTCAATCATTTCTTCAACAGCTTCTTCCATCGCCGGCGATTTTGGCAAAAGTTCAATAATCGGCTGCAAGGCCAACAAGGCAAAAAAGGCCAGGCCGATGGCCAATAAAAGTATCAAAAAAATTGAAACGCCCTTCTGTCGCTGCAAATTGAGGCGTTGCGAATGACGCCAATAAAATAGGTAAATAATCAGTAAATAGCTGCCAACTTGCACCAATGTATTGACGATTAAATGCAAAGAAAGTGGTTGCGTAGACATGGCCGCGTAAAAAATAGCGCCCAGCAAAAACTGAATAAGTAAAATTAGCACCAACATGCCCAGTACTTTAAGGATTGAAATTTTGTATGGTCGGCATTCTACCGTCTGTTCCTGCTGCATTATGATACTCCTTCAAAATAATAGTGTTCAATTATATTTGTAACTATTCGGTCGAGATGGCGGTAAAGTTGAAAGCTTAAAGCTAAAAGTGGAAAGGAAAAACCAAAGCCAAAAGCCTAATTCAAAGGCAAAAGACTTAGACTTCTGCTTTACAATTTACGCTTTCTGCTTAGCAAACCCGAGACCCCTCGACTGCACCCGGGGTGACAGAGTAGTATATCATCTCGACTGAACAGTTACCATCTATTTTATTATAGCAATAAATTGAGCGAATAAAAACCCTAAAAGACAGATTATTGATGGTAACTTAGCAAAAATACATTAAATACCGCGCAACTTATCAGCTGCGCGGTATTCTGTGTGTAGTTCTATATATCGCAAAATGCTTTAATAAAGAACCATCATTTACTTTTTACGCTTCAGTACGTTTCCCCCAGATAAAGGCCACCGCACCAACCATCAGCAGTAATAAGCCGGCTGCAATCGGTAATACCGGCAGGGTCTCACTGGTGTTCGGCAACTGATCAACAGCTTGCACTGTTGGATTTTGACCAGTCTGTCCAGTCTGTACAGCCGGGTTAGTTGGTTTAGTCGGTTGTACCTCGCTCACCGTCGGCGTCGTGCCATCTGTATCAATAGCACTATTCAACTTAACAATACCTAGGTCTACTGTCGTGTTATCTGCACCCTTAATCGTCACACTCGGCTTAAGTCCATCGGAATCTTTGGCTGCATCTCCGGCATTACTCTTTGTCGCCTGATAATCGGCCGGTAAATTGCTAAACTTAACCGTATAGGTGCCATTGCCCAGGCCTTCAAAGATATAGCGTCCGTTAACATCGGTTGTCGTCTCGGCTAACTTAGTGCCGTCTTTGTCAAACAGCGCTACCGTTACACCTTTTACGCCA
>PDWI01001707.1_pt1 | contig 34223 bp, 22 predicted proteins | sample 1430891 | NCBI WGS metagenome assembly PDWI01 (sample SAMN01162508, study PRJNA174530) | Oral metagenome, whole genome shotgun sequencing project. | biome: Marine environment; feature: Marine mammal; material: Swab sample of the gingival sulcus; isolation source: swab sample of gingival sulcus... | reverse complement strand
AAAAAAATAACACAATCCCATGTTAAACAAACTTGTTCTTTTGAATATGTTTATTCATGCAAATATTGGACTAAAAAATAAATATAAATGGTATTATCTGATTTTTTCAAGAACGATTAATTGTCGTCGCTACTACCGCCAAGCATTTTCCCTAAACCTTTAATAAAGGTTTTTACTTCCTTTACTACAGAGTCCTGAGCGGCTTGGTCTTCGCCGGAATTTGTGCCTGCATTTTCCTTGGATTGTCGCTCCATTTCTTCAAAATTGTCAGGAAATTCTATATTGTCGGGTAGTTCAAACTTCGAGGAAGATACCCGCGCTCCTGTATTGATATCTGTTGCCGTTTGTGTTATTTTCACTCCCAGAATATTTGCATCTGTTTTAATTGTCAAACCTTTCCATATCCATGCTTTAGACATTCCTTGCCACACCTCGCATTTTTTTCCGGCAACAGTTTCGCTGCCAACTTTTTTATAACCAAGATTCGTAAGCACATTTTTTGAAAGTTGCTCCCATGTCATATTCGGATCTTCTTCCATTGTTTCCAGTATCGGATTCTTAATTTTCATGCCGGCTTCCTTCCCGTCTTCCCACGAATACATTTCCACTCCAATGTATAAAATATGCTCAACACTTTTCTCGACCTCTGTGGAAGTTTTGGTCTCTAAATTTCTTATATGATATTCCTTATGTCCGTATTCGTCCCAATACATTGTTTCTGTTCCCGTTCTATTTCCTTCGCACTTATACTCAATAATCCCCGATTTGAAAGGATATTTCTTAATTTTTTGAGCATTTACAGAAATAAAAATAAAAATTGAAATACTTAAAAATAAAATTTTTTTCATCTGTTTGTTGATTAAATTAATTAAATAAAATTCTTTTTTTAGCATTATATGCTGCTTTACAAATATAAAATATTTTTCTTGCTAAAAAATAGACGCATTTGAAAATCCAATTTTTTGTTGTTCGATACAAGTTTTTTTAGTTCAAAGAAAAATATCTTGTATAAAAGAACGAAAAAATAGGCGATAAATTTTAAAAAGTCGTAGATTTGTAGCGTAAAATCCGAAAAAAATTGACAGCCATATGAAACAAACAGAACAAAACACGGCTGTTTATGATTTTTTTGAGTTAATCAAAAGAGCAGATTACATGAATTAAAGCAGGGAGATGGAAAGTGATTTTATTCTAAATTTTAGCAATCCGTATTTGAAATATCTGCTAATTATAAGCATTACATTTTTGCTTGCAGCAATTGTCGCGAAAATAATTAAACGATTATTGCAAAAATATTTTGAAAGCAGCTCAAAAATACTAAAAAACGACTCAACAAGTTACAAATTCGTAAAAAATGCTGTCGGGTTGTTGATATACATTGTTGCTATTATCATCATATTTTATTTAATTCCGGAACTGAAAGCTTTGGGATTAACCCTTTTTGCAAGTGCAGGAATATTTACAGCCGTAATTGCAATGGCTTCGTCACAAGCGTTTTCAAATATTATAAGCGGTATTTTCATTGTCATTTTTAAGCCTTTCAGGGTTGATGATCGAATAAAAATCGGAGAAAAACATATTGGAATCGTTGAAGATATTACATTGCGCCATACGGTTATTAAAGATTTTGAAAATCAGAGAATTATTATCCCAAATTCGATAATTAGCAGCGAAACAATCCTTAATATTTCTATTGTAGATGAGGCTGTTTGCAATTTTCTGGAAATTCCTGTTCCCTACAATGCTGATATTGACGAGATAAAGAAAATTATAATCGAATGTACAAAAAAACATGAAAATTTTATAGACAAACGTACTGAGGAAGAAAAAGAAAAAGAAGTAGAGGCTGTTTCGATTAGGATAACCGGATTTACCGGCTCGTTGATTAATTTAAGGGTGAATGCTTGGACAGAAAATGCAGCCAAAGGTTTTGTGTTGAAAAGCGAACTGCGGGAAGAGATAATAAAAAAATTACGTGAATTAAAAATATTTATTCCATTGCCAACACAAGGCATTGTGCTGCAAGCAACGAACGAGAAACAAGAAAAAGAAACTTAAAGCTCTAATTATCTGATTTTTCAAAAAAAAGTCGCCCAAAAGTTTAAACTTAATAGCCCGAACCAAAGCAAACAATTGTTTTGAAAACAAAAATATTTTTTATAAAATAGCAGGTATTTAATAAAAAAACTTTACTTTTAGGGTATTTTAATAAAAAATTTCGTTTGCCTATAAAAATGGCAGATCGATACAAAATAACATTATCTGTTTTGATAAAAATTTAATTAATGAAACAGTCCATGACTGATTTATTGTCAGGCACACACACGAGCATGACTAAAAATAAATCGGGAAATAAAGGACTTTTTCGCAATTTTAAACATATGAGAGTATTACAATATATTTTATTATTTGTTGTTGTCGTCTTGTTTTCACCAAAAAACTTTGCGCAAAAAATTTTTGAAACACCACAAAGTGAGAGAATTGCAAATTATGATATTTCAGTAAAATTCATACCTCAGAAAAAGTTTATCAATGCAAGTATGCAATTGAAATGGAAAAACACCTCTTCCGATACTGTGAGGAATCTTCGGTTTCATATGTATATGAATGCTTTTAAAAATTCGCAAACCACCATGATGAAAGAAAGTTATCGTGTTATTGATGAAAACTTTGGGTGGTGTGAAATAAAATCAATTGTTCAAAGTAACGGAGACAATTTGATTGAAAACATGAAATATATTCAGCCCGATGACAATAACGAAAATGACGAAACGGTTCTTGAAGTTAAGCTCAAAACACCTGTTTTGCCGAATAATTCAATAACATTAGACATAAATTTTGAAACACAATTGCCCAAATTATTCAAGCGAACCGGTTATGCAGGCAATTATTTCTTTGTCGGACAATGGTTTCCCAAACTTGGTGTTTACGAAAAAGCCGGACAAGGATACACGAAAAAAGGACAATGGAAGTGTCATCAATACCATAAAGTTAGTGAGTTCTATGCCGATTACGGAGTGTATAAGGTAGATATAACTTTGCCCAAAGAGTATGTTGTCGGGGCAAGCGGAGTGCTTCAGGAAGAAAAAAAATACAACGACGGCACTAAAACCTTAAAATTCACGGCAGAAGATGTTGTTGATTTCAGTTGGACGGCTTCGCCCGATTTTAAAATAATAAGCGACAAATGGGAGCATATCAACCTGAAACTATTGATAACTAAAGAACATAAAAAACAAGCAGGGCGTTTTCTTACTTCGGTAAAAAAAGCCATTGAGTATTTCGATGTAAATGTCGGAAAATATCCGTATCCAAATCTGACAATTGTTGTTCCGCCGATAAAAGGAAGCAACTCTTCGGGAATGGAATATCCATGCCTTATCACAACAAGCACAATACAAGGCTTGCCCGAAAACGTAAAATTTCCCGAAATGCTTACAATCCACGAATTTGGGCATCAATATTTTATGCAACTTATTGCAACCAACGAAGCCGAAGAGGCATGGCTCGACGAAGGAATTACACACTATTATGAAACACGTATTCTACAAGATAAATACGGCACAGAAAACTCATTAGTTGCCTTGCCGGGAATCAATTACAGTGCCTTGGACAATTTGTATGCCCAATTTGTAAACAATGCAAACATAAAAAGTCCGGTGTTTCAGAAATCGTGGGAATATCCTGCCGGACACTACCAATACAACGCATATACAAAGCCCGCAATATGGTTGATGACGCTCGAAAGGCTCGTCGGACGCGGAACGATGGATGAAATCATGACAACTTATTTCGATCGTTGGAAATTTAAACATCCTTGTACACAGGATTTTATAGAAATTGCCAATGAAATAATAACCAAAGAACACGGCGACAAGTATGGCGAAAATATAAACTGGTTTTTCAATCAAATGCTCTATTCAAGCTATACGTGCGATTATGAAGTGAAAGGTATATCTATCAGAAAAACGCCCGAAAAAGTAGGCATTTTCACAAAAGACGGAGAACCATATGTGATTAAAAAATCGAAAGAAACGTCGGAATACGAACAATTGTTTGAGGAAGAAGAACTTGGGCGTGACGAAATGTACGAATCGAAAGTAAAAATATGCCGTAAGGGAGAAATTATTATGCCGGTTGAAATAACTGTTCATTTTGAAAATGGCAAAGAGGTCAAAGAATATTGGAACGGAAAGTCAAGTACGTATAATTTGATTTACAACCGAAAAGCAAAAGTGGAATGGGCGCAGATAGACCCAAAAACAAAACTCTTGATTGACATGAATATAAACAACAACAGCTATACGCTGAAACCAAGAAAAGCACCGTATATAAAATGGACGGTTAAATTTTTATTCTGGGTTCAGAATGTAATCCAGTTTTTTGCAATCTTGGTATAAAAAATCCTGAAATATTTGCGGGATACGAACAACAAAAGTAAAACTAAAAAATACACAAATAAACATGAATATTGTAAAAGCTCATTTTAAAGGATTCAAAACAGCAACACGATTTCCGAGAATGTTATTCGTGATTTATGCAGGAAATCTTATTTTAAGCCTTTTGGTTGCATTGCCTTTCTTCGGCATCCTGAAAGAGCATACCGGCAACTCTATTCAAATAAAACAACTGCTGAAAGACTTTGATTTTATTACCTTTAACAACCTTTTGGCAAACGGAAGCGATGCTTTTAATGTTTTATTTTCGCAAACCTTGTGGGTGGGTATTGCTTATTTTCTGTTAAACGTATTTTTTGTTGGAGGGATTCTCGAAATTGCTAAACAAAAGAAATTTTCTGTAAGTACATTTTTTGGCGGAAGCGGAAAGAATTTTTTTAGAATGTTTTTTCTGAATCTTATCATGCTTGCCTGCCACATTGTTTTGATATTGGCTATTTTATTGCCAAGTAAATGGTTTTTGCCCAATATTTTTGGCGAACAATTAAGTGTCGAAGGAAAATTATATACCATTTTGTCAATAGCAGGATTTGTTTATGTGATTCTTGCAGTATTGCTGCTGATCATATCCGACTACGCTAAAAATTATATGGTGCATAAAGAATCGGCAAATTTTTTAACTGCATTTTTCCGAAGTATCGGATTTGTGTTTAAACACTTTTTTAAAACCTACACACTTTTCTTATTGTTGATAGTATTGCCAATCGCTTTTTTTACACTCTACTTTTTTGTCGACGGGAAAGTAGCAATGACAAACCCCAAAGCCATAATAATTATCTTTTTGGTTCAGCAGGCATTTATTTTCACACGCATATGGTTTAGAATTTGGATATTGTCGGCACAGTACGAAATGTATGTTGATGATTTGGCAAAAGACGAACTCAAGAAGATTGAACGAATGAAAAAGAAAGTGCAGCGAAAAGAACAAAAAGCACTTGCACAAAAACAACAAAAGCAGACTAAAAAAAGAAAAAAAGAAAAAGTTGTTGAAACAAAAACACCTCCGGTAGAAAAAAAGAAAACAGAAAAAAGAGAAAAGAAAGAAAAGAAAGAGAAAACAGCAAAAACAAGGACAGAAAAAGCGCAAGAACCGGATGTTGAAAAAACAAAAAAAGAGACTCCGGCAACCCAAATAACAGAAGATATTATGATGGATTCTGAGGAATTTATGCGTCGCAGAGACGAAGATTTGCTCGATTTCGGGTAGAAAAAAGTCTTAGCGCGCTCGCCTTTGGATTTGGCAATTGAAATTTTCTTCGTGTACCAACAAAATCGTACAAACAAAAGCCTAAGTTTGCCAACAGCGGAGTAAATACATCTCAGTTTCTGTACCAAGATTAAAAAGCAAATCTAAAATGCTTAAATTCGGCTGAAAACTATATTTTTCATTAAACACCTGATAGTATTTTTCGCAGACAAAACGCTTGTCTATTTGTTTATTTTTGTTTTTCGGGTGCATTGTGTATCTGTAATCAACAAAATGCGTTTTCTTGGGCAAAACAAACGCGCTTGTAAACGAAACAGATAGCTCTATATCCAACAAGGATAAAATTTTCTGCAAAATTTCGGTGTTAAAATCAAGAACATACTCAAACTTCTTTGTGAAAAAGGGCATTAAATCGTCGATATAAAACTCAAAAAACGGCGAATGATTGTATGCCGATTGAATGGAAAGCAAATGTTGCCGTTGCCAATTTTCGGAATAATCAATTTTCAAATCTCTTATCTTAGTTTTCAAAGCCTTGCCTTTTTGGACAGGAAAAACCAAAGGCTGTATTCCGTTTGCTCCGAGAATCCGGCATCTGTTGCGATAGGTTTGTTTGTTGAAATTTTCATGCGCCTCAATATAGATATTCTTGTGCTGCAATATTTTGGCAAAATATTGAACAGGAGGGAAATAATAACTCGACAAAAGAAGCGGTTTATTTTGCATTTTTCGAGATTTGATTCAAACGTTCTACAAGTTTATAAACATTTGTGTACGGATTGCAAAGATGCAATTGTTTGTCGTAATTAAGCCTCAGATGATGTTGTTCCAGTCTTTTTGCGGTTTTTATGGCTTTTTCTTCACTTGCTCCGCTGATAATCAATACATTTAAAATGTTCTGTATTGATTTTTCATAAGGAATTGTCAAATAATTATCGAGCAGTGCAAACAAGTTGCGATTTTTGGGAATATATTTCTTAAATGCAGGATTGTTTGAGGTATTCTCACGATACAATTCTTTGGTCGTAAAATCTGCAAAATGAAGCAAATACCAAAGCTCGAAACAAACATTCGATATGATTGGAATGATTCGGGCGTTGTAGGAATTTTTTCTGTTAAATCGCTTTGCCAACTCTATTGATTTTTGCAATGTCTCGTGCTCATCAACATCTATAACACAATAAATTTCGGCGTAAGGAACAGCTTTTCGATTGGAAGCCTCTGAAAAGCTCATTTTGCATTTTTTCATGGCATAATTCACAAGCGAAATAGGCGCTCTTCCTAAACCTATAACATCTACTGCCAGTGTACAATCTTCATCGTCAAGGCATTCTGCCGTAGTTTTCAGGTCCCAATATTTGCATTTCGACTTGAAATAAAACGCCGATGACTTTGAGTCTTCGGTTAAGATTAATATTCCGTGTTTTTTTTCGGGAAAATCAAGCATCGTTGATTATGCATTTCATTTTCTTCCGACCCTGTCAGGGTTTCAAACCCTGACAGGGTCGGAAGAAAAACCTCAATAGACCAAAATCTCAATGGCTTTTTTTAGTAAGCCTTTGCAAACAAAACTCTCATTTTCGAGGGTTTTCCCGAATAAACACAAGTTCCCTCTTCCGGAACTTCGTCAAGCGGAATACAGCGAATGGTTGCTTTGGTTTCTTCTTTTATTCGACGCTCTGTTTCAGGCGTTCCGTCCCAATGTGCCAAAATAAAACCACCTTTTTCTTCAAGAATTTGTTTAAATTCATCAAAAGTATCGACTTTTCGGGTATTTTCTTCTCTGAAATTCAATGCTTTTTTGTATATATTTGTTTGAATTTCTTCAAGCAAACCTTCAACAGTTTCCACGATATTATCGCGCGAATACGATGCTTTTTCCAAAGTATCTCTTCTTGCCACTTCAATGGTTTCGTTTTTAATATCTCTCGGACCAAGAGCCAGACGTACAGGCACGCCTTTTAGTTCGTATTCTGCAAATTTCCAGCCCGGTTTGTACGTATCTCTGTCGTCAAATTTCACCGAGATTCCTTTTTCTTTCAATGCGTCGGCTATTTCGTTTGCTACGCGCGTGATTTCTTCAAGCTCTTCGTTTTTCTTGTATATTGGAACAATAACAACCTGAATAGGAGCAAGTTTCGGCGGCAACACCAGTCCTTTGTCGTCGGAGTGTGCCATCACTAAAGCTCCCATCAAACGTGTTGAAACGCCCCACGAGGTTGCCCATACATAATCGAGCGTTCCTTCTTTCGACGAGAATTTCACATCAAATGCTTTTGCAAAATTTTGTCCGAGAAAATGCGAAGTTCCTGCCTGCAATGCTTTGCCGTCTTGCATCAAAGCCTCGATACACAAGGTGTCCAATGCGCCTGCAAAACGTTCGCTGTCGGTTTTTCTGCCTTTGATTACCGGAACGCCCATGAATTTCTCGGCAAAATCGGCATAAACATCAAGCATTGTTTCTGTTTCTTTGATAGCTTCGGCTTTTGTTGCATGTGCCGTATGACCTTCTTGCCACAAAAACTCGGCAGTGCGCAAAAACAAACGTGTGCGCATTTCCCAACGTACAACATTTGCCCACTGATTGCACAAAATAGGTAAATCTCTGTACGATTGAATCCAATTGCGGTATGTATTCCAAATGATGGTTTCCGAAGTCGGACGAACAATTAACTCTTCCTCAAGTTTTGCGGTTTCATCAACTTCAATTCCTTTGCCGTCCGACGAATTTTTCAGCCTGTAATGGGTTACTACGGCACATTCTTTTGCAAAGCCTTCCACGTGAGCGGCTTCTTTGCTGAAAAACGATTTTGGTATAAATAAAGGAAAATAAGCATTGCTATGTCCTGTCTCTTTGAACATTTTATCTAAAGCAGCCTGCATTTTTTCCCAAATTGCAAAACCATAAGGTTTGATTACCATACATCCTCTGACTGCCGAATTTTCGGCTAAATCTGCCTTGATTACTAACTCATTATACCACTGAGAATAATCTTCGCTTCGGCTTGTGATTCCTTTTGCCATAATTATTTATAAATCTGAATATCAATATTATAATGTGCTTTTTTTGGGAAAAGCCATGCAAAGTAATAAAATAAAATTAAAGTTTTAAAAATTAATTTATATTTGTCTTGCAAAATCAGCAGGTATTTACAAATCTCATAAAAATATGGCAGAATCTCGTTCCATTGTTTTAGATTTTACGTATTCAAAACAAGAAATCATGCAAGCATTTCGGCTGCACTACAAGAAATTACTGAATATAAAACGCGATTTATTTATAGGTTTCGCCTTGCTTGCGGTTTGTGTGTTTCTAAGTTCGCGTTTTGGATTTTCATCGCTGCTTTATTTTTTATTGTTTCTATCCGGAATTTTGTTATTACTGCCTCTTTTTGCTTTTTATATACTTCCCTTGCTCAAATTTAATCAAAATCAGAAATGGGCATTTCCTTTTTCGTTTCGTTTTGCGGAACAGCTTGAGATCAAAAATAGAGATGCGTCTGAAAACCTTAGTTGGCAAAAATTTTACGATGTCGTAGAAGACGAACATTTCTTTTTGATTTACTCAGACACAAATATTTTTCTGATTATTCCCAAAAGGGTTTTTAAAACTTTGAATCATCAAGCAGCCTTTCGGGAGCTTCTAAAATCAAAAATAAGAGGATTCAGCGGTTAATTTTCATTAGCAGTACATTATCAGTTGTTTACAATAAAAAAACAACAAACTATTGTTATCAATAACTTAAAAAAGCGCAAATTCAAAAAACTGCGCTTTTTTTATTACTCATTTTTTGGGGAAACTTTGCATTATGCAATCATTGTTCTAATGTCGTCTTCAACCGTAGTAATTCCTGCAATACCAAAATTCTCTACCAATACATTGACTACATTTGGAGAAAGAAAAGCGGGCAATGTAGGTCCTAAATGAATGTTTTTCACACCAAGATAAAGCAATGCCAACAAAACAATTACCGCTTTTTGTTCGTACCACGCAATGTTATAAACTATCGGCAATTTATTGATGTCATCAAGTTCAAAAATTTCTTTTAGTTTCAACGCAATCACGGCAAGTGAATACGAATCGTTGCATTGTCCGGCATCTAAAACTCTCGGAATTCCGCCAATATCGCCCAACTGAAGTTTATTGTAACGATATTTTGCACAGCCGGCAGTTAAAATAACCGAATCATGAGGAAGAGCGTTTGCAAAATCGGTGTAATACGTTCGATTTTTCATGCGTCCGTCGCATCCTCCCATTACAATAAATTTTTTAATGGCTCCGGTTTTTACGGCATCAACCACTTTATCGGCAAGTGCAAAAACCTGATTGTGAGCAAATCCACCAATAATTTCGCCGCTTTCTATTTCAATCGGAGGAGCGCATTTTTTTGCATGTTCAATTATCACTGAAAAGTCTTTTTGTCCACCTTCGGGTCTGTCGGCAATATGTTTCGAGCCGGGAAAACCCGCAGAACCGGTTGTGTATATTCTATCTGCATATCCTGCACTTTTTTTAGGCGGAACAATACAATTTGTAGTGAAAAGAACAGGTCCGTTAAAGGTTTCAAAATCGGTAGTTTGTTTCCACCACGAGCTGCCGTAATTTCCCACAAAATGCGAATATTTCTTGAAAGCAGGATAGTAGTGTGCCGGAAGCATTTCGCTGTGTGTATATACATCAACACCTGTTCCTTCGGTTTGTTTAAGCAAATCTTCCATGTCGCGAAGATCGTGTCCGCTGATCAAGATTGCAGGATTATTCTTCACGCCAATATTGACTTTCGTAATCTCGGGATTTCCATAGCTTGAGGTATTTGCTTTATCCAAAAGCGCCATAGTATCCACGCCAAACTTGCCACATTCCAAAACAAGTGCGACCAAGTCATCAAGCGATTTTTCTTCAAGTGAAGCAATTAAGGCTTTCTCGAAAAATGCAAATATTTTTTCGTCCGTATAACCCAATTGGTAGGCGTGTTCGGCGTATGCAGCCATGCCTTTTAAGCCATAAATCACCAATTCTTTCAACGAACGAACATCTTCGTTTTCAATTGCCAAAACACTCGCTTTGGGTGCTTGTTGCTCAAAATCTTCTTTTGTTTTTCCCGTCCATTGCGCTGCGTCGTGTGCTGCCATTGGAATCTGTTCCTGACCTTCCCGAAGTAAGTCTCTTAATTTCAAACCTTTTTCAATTTTTGAACAGATAGCATTATCATCAAAATTTGCATTTGTAATGGTTGTGAAAAGTGCATCGATAATAAAAATATTCGCTTCTCTGTTTGCTTTGTCCTGCTCGCGTAATGCTGCATTAAAAATTGCAACTCCTTTTGCCGTGTACAACAAAACATCTTGTAGATTCGCAACTTTGTCGGTTTTTCCGCAAACCCCTCTTTTTGTACAGCCAATTCCTCTTGCTGTTTCTTGACATTGATAACAAAACATACTCATAATTTTTTCTTTCTTTTTAAGTTAAAAAATACTTTATTTATAAATTTAACTTTTAGTTTATTTATTTTCAATAAGTTAAATTTTTATTTTTTCTTTACGTTTTTTTTCACATCAAATACTTAGCATTTCGGTAATTGTTTACCGATGTGATTTTTAGACATTAATATTCTATTTATTTTGATTTTAGAGATAGGAATCTAAACGCTGACTTTGCAAATACTCTGTAAATTCCTGCGTCATTTTATTGGTAATATTGTTTATAATACACTTATCAAACGGACAAATTTGTTTTCCGAGCGGACATTTCCGCATTTCATGCTTTCCTTCGATTGATTCGTATATTTCTAAAAGATTTATCTCTTCCGGCTTTTTATTCAGCAAAAAACCTCCTGCCGGACCTCGTTGAGATCTTAGGTAATTTTCCTTGACCAAACGTTGTAAAACTTTAGCTACGTGATGTTTTGAGCTTTCTGTTCTTTCTGCAATTTTTATCACATTAAGCGGCTCTTTCGATTTTGCAATCAAAATTATTGCATGAAGACCAATGCTTGCAGCTTCTGATAAATTTACAATTTTTGCCATTTCTCTATTTCGCTGTTCAAATGCTACAAAGATACGTATATTTTTTCACCCTGCAAATATTTAAGTAATTAATTACCTGAATAATTTAATTTGCTTTATTCTGACTCGTCAAGAAAATTCGTTTTTTTCGAGAATTGAGAGCATAAAAAAGAAAAAATTGCAGCTATTTTTGCAAATCTTCGGAGTATTCTTGCCGACAAATCAATTTCATTTTATACTTTTGCGTCGCCGGTTGGCTGTTCTATCGCTGCCTGTTTTTCAGGGAGAGGAAAGTCCGGGCAACACAGAGCGCCATGTTTCTTAACAGGAAGTCCTTTGCAAGGGGGAAGTAGCGTAACAGAAAATAACCACCCGATTTTTGATGCGTTCAATTATCGGGAACGGGTGAAAAGGTGAGGTAAAAGCTCACCGGTGCAAATGGCAACATCTGCAGCCGTATGCCTCATGGGTTGAAAGACCAAATATACCGACAATCAGGGCTGCTCGTCCGATGTCGAGGGGTAGGTCGTTTGAATTATTTGGCAACAAATAATCTAGATAAATGATAGAAGTTCTGATTTTATATCGGGAAACAGAATCCGGCTTATAAGCCAACCGGCTCTTTTTCTGTAAGTTTAAACCCGATAACCAGAATATCATCTACTTGCGGCTTATCGCCAATCCATTCTTCCATTTCTGTTTTCAGAATTTCGTATTGCTCTTTCATACTTTTCTGCGAAATTTGCAACAATTTTCGCAAAAATTTCGGTTTAAGGTATTTTCTGTTTTTTTCTCCGCCAATCTGATCTGCATAACCGTCTGAGGTCAGATACACAATGTCGCCATGCAAAAGTTGGATTGTTTTCTCGCTTATGTCTTTCGGCAGGCGATGATTAATTTGCCATGTGTTTTTTTTCCGATAGATTAATGTTTTGTCGTTTTCAGACAACCAACTGTAAGTTTGTTTTAAATTAAATTCCTCGCCTTTATTTTTCGTTACAAGATAAATCAGGGAATTAGAGCCTGTAAATTGAAGCGTATTTGTGTTGTAATCTAATAAACAAATGACGATTTCAATTCCATCGTTTACGCCATCGGGGTTGGAGTGTTGCCTGAATATGTTTTCAAGTTTTTCATTAAGTTTATTATAAATAAATTTGGTTGATAAATCAAGCAAATTGGCAGATATTTCGTTCAATATGGATATGCCGAGCATGCTCATCAGAGCGCCCGGAACGCCGTGTCCGGTGCAATCGCCGAGTACGATCAAGACCTTGTGTTTGATTTTTTTCACCCAATAAAAATCGCCGCTGACAACATCTCTGGGCTTGAAATACACGAAATGTTCCGGCATGATTGCCGAAAAATCTTCAGGATGCGGAAAGACGGCATATTGTATTCGTTTTGCATAGTTTAGGCTGTCGGTAATGATTTTATTCGTGTTTTCTAATTGCGTATTCTTTTTCAGGATTTCTTTTTTTGTCTTTTCGAGTTCGATATGTGTTTTTACGCGCGCAAGCAGTTCTGCTGAGTTGAAAGGCTTGGTTATGTAATCAACAGCACCGAGCCGAAAACCATGAATCGTATCTTCAGCTTCAGAGCGGGCTGTAAGAAAAATTACCGGTATCGATTTGGTTTTTTCCTTGCTTTTTATTCGTTGAATTACTTCATAACCACTCATTTCGGGCATCATCACATCAAGCAAGATCAAATCAAAGTGGTTTTGTTCTATAAGGCTTAAAGCCGTCTTGCCGCTTTGTGCAAATGCAATATAATAGCCGTTGCTTTTCAATATTTCGCCAACTATTTGTATGTTTTGCGGAATATCATCAACAATAAGAATTTTACCTGAAAAATCATTCATAATTATTCCTCTTTTGTACTTAAATTAATAATCAAATAACGAAATAAACCAAGTGTTTTTATAATATTTTCTACATCAATATTTTCCGCATATACAATTAATTTACTTGCATAATTTATAAGTTGTTTCGACTTGTGTTTTTCTCCGAACTCTTTCAATTCTTTTCCAAATTTTGTAATTTCAAATATACTTTGCGAATCGTTTATTTTCTCCCATTTTGGAACAAATTCTGTATTTAATATTCTGACTGCACTTTCGGGCAGTGTTTCTATGGGATCGTCGCTGCCGAAATTTTCCGCTGTTTCCAAATCTATTTGTTTCACGTCTAACTCTTCGGCATGTAAGACTTTCGGATTTTCATATCCTATCGGGTTTAAAGTGTTGGCTTTGTTTTGCGATTTTCTTTTCCTTGGAATATATTCCAAATTTTTTATCGTGATTTTAAAAACACTTCCGACACCTTCCTTACTTTCGAGCGAAATTTCCCCGTTCATCAATTCGAGCAGCCTTTTTGATATGGCTAAGCCAAGTCCTGCTCCGGCAAATTTTTTTGTGTCCGGGTTTCCTTGTTGCCTAAAAGCAACGAAAACATCTTTTTGCAATTTTTCAGGAATCCCAATTCCCGTATCTTTAATTTTCACTATCAGGTTTGCAATATTTTCTTTCTTGTTTGTTTTTTCAATTTCAGTACTTATGGTTATCTCTCCTTTATTTGTGTATTTTATGGCATTATCAACCAGATTAAAAATAACTTGCCTTAGGCGTAATTCGTCAAGATTTATCCATTCGGGCAAATTACGATTTTGTATGATTATGTCGAGTTTTTTTTCTTTTGCTTTAAAGATAAATGCTTCTTTTACCTGCATGATGGTCTTTTCAAGCTCGATCATTGAAGGGTTTATGGACAATTTGCCTTCTTCAATCTTCGACAGGTCAAGAACGTCATTAATTATACTCAAGAGTGTAGAGCCATTTGTTATTATTGATTCAAGGTATTTTTGGTACGAAGGATTTTCAATTTTTTCTGCCAGAATGTTGGCAAAGCCAATCACTGAATTTAAAGGAGTGCGAACTTCGTGCGACATATTTGCCAGAAATATACTTTTTGCTCTGTTTGCCGACTCTGCATTTCTTTTTGCTTTGATCAGATCGTTTTCAACATTTTTTCGCAAAATAGCAATGGCAAACAAATCGGCTATTCTTTTTAATTTACTCAAATCGTTGTACGTAAAATCCTCTATTTTGTTTGCCAAAGCAATTTGCCCTAAAAGTTTATTATTGGCAATTGCCGGAATGGATAAAAAGTTATAAATATCGTTGAGTTCTTTCACATTATTACACAATTCTTCCTTGATGTCATTCTCAAGAAACGGCTCTTTCGTGTTCAATGCTTGTCCGAGATAGCTCGGGAAAGCCTCCTTTGTTTTTCGGAGTTCAAATGTTGTTTTTTCCGACGTATATATGTTTATAGCTGTCATTTCAGGATTCATTAAGCCGACAAAACCTTTTGTGCTGTCTGTCAGTTTTTCCGAAAGTCGTTGTACTATTTTTGCGATTTTTATTACCGAAAGTTCCGGCGACAAGATATTTTGTGCCAATTGAGCTAAGGCTATGTTGTAGCCGGTTTCGTATTTCAATTCTTCTTCGGCTTTTTTCTTTGCCGTGATATTATTAACCATGGCAAGCACAAACGAGAGGCTTGCGTTTTCGTCGCGGATTCCCGACATTGTGATATTTGTCCAGATGAGTTTTCCGGACTGATGAACAAAGCGTTTTTCATACGACAAAAAAGATTTTTTCTCGTCTCGGATTTTATAAAAAGCGTTTTTGTCTTTCATTGAGTCCAGCTCGTGCGAAAGGCGCGAAACGCCCAGCTCAAATAAATCTTCTTTCTTATAACCCAACAAGCGTTCAAGCGTTGGGTTGATATCGTAAATTCGTCCGTCAAGGTCAATCAAGCATATGCCAACGGGCGAATAATTAAAAATACCTCTGAACCGTCTTTCACTCCGAATCAGCTCCAACGAGCGACGTTCTATCTGTTTGTCAAAATCACGGTTGTATTGAATCAACAAGTCCTCCTGTTCGTTAAACAATTCCCAAATTCTGCCCAAGTTTTCTTCAATGCACGAAATTTTGCAATTCCGGAGCTTCAGCTCTTGCTTGCCTTTTTGTGTAAGCAGTTTTTCCGATTGTTTTTGTATTCTTGCCAAAGGCTCGAAGATATTTTTGTTTTGAATCCTGAATATAACCGCCAATAAAACAAAGGCGAAAAAACTTATTCCGCCCAAAATCTCGACGATAAAAATGTTTTTTTCATTCTCTGAAACCCAAATAGACGAAAGCGATGAAATTACAGATATAAATATTGTCAAAAACAGCACAAAACTTCCCCAAGCTATTGCGAAAACAATAAAATTTGACTTTTGAACTGATTTTATTTGTTTATTATTCATACTTTTTGTTTTCTATTTTATGAATGATAAGTGATTAGTGATGGGTGCTTTGCTTACGCCAAAGGTTTTCGCTTAACTTCCATCTGTATAATCATTCTGTTGTCTGTCTAAAAACTTTTAGATACTGTGTTAAAATCCAAATTTTTTTACAGCTGTTGGCTTCCTACTTCCTCACTCATGTTTTGTTCTGCCAAGGGAAAAGTAAACCTGAAAACGCTTCCTTTCCCAATGCGACTATCTACGTGAATTGTTCCGCCGTGTTTTTCAATAAATTCTTTACACAAAAGCAAGCCGAGACCTGTTCCGATTTCGCCTTTTGTACCTTTTCTACTTATTTGTTTTTCAATCTTAAACAAATTTTCAAGGTCTTCTTTTGAAATTCCAATTCCCGAATCGGCAATAGATATTTCAACAAAGTCATGCAATATTCTTGACGAAATTTTAATTTCTCCGTTTTTGTCGGTAAATTTTATGGCATTTGAAACCAAATTGCGAACAATTGTCGAGAGCATGTTCATGTCGGCATAAATAAATATTTCCGAATCGATGCTGTGGGTGATTTTTATTTGCTTGTTTGCTGCGCTCATTTCCAGCAAAGTTGTTGCAGTATGAATGACTTCGTTAAGCCTTATTTTTTCCGGCGCAAACTCAATGCGTCCCAACTGGCTGCGCGACCATTCGAGCAGGTTTTCCAACAAATTAAAGGCATTTTTAGCTCCCCGAAACATCATTTCAATAAATTTTTTGTCGTCAGGATCAAACTTTTCTATTCTGCTTCTAAGGATTTCGCCCGCGCCAAGAATCGTAAAGAAAAATCCCTTCAAATCATGCGATACGATGGAGAAAAGTTTATCTTTTGTGGCATTTAATCTTTTAAGCTCAACACTTTGTTGTTGCAGCGAAATATGTGTTTTCACCCTTACCAACAGCTCTTTGCTGTTGAACGGTTTGGTTATATAATCAACACCTCCGACTCTAAATGCTTCGGAAATGCTGTCAATGTCGCTTTTAGCGGTTAAGAAAACAACCGGAATATCTTTTTTTTCCGGCATTTCTTTAATTCGCCGGCAAACCTCAATCCCGCTCATTTCAGGCATCATGATGTCCAGCAAAATAAGGTTAAAATCGCTGTTTTTTATTTGCTGAAGTGCCGTGCGTCCGTTCTGAGCAAAGGCAATTCTATATTTTTCTGAACGCAAAACATTTCCAACCACTTGTATATTATTGGCAACATCGTCAACGATCAAAATTTTCGGAAAATTCGCTTCCATATATCGACTTTATTTTGTTTTAAATCTGTTTATAATATCAGGAAATTCTTTAAGCAATCGTACAATTCCCTCAATGTCTATTGCTTGAGCAAAAACAATCAATTGTTCCCCATAATTCGTAATTGTTTTGCTCGAGAGTTTTATGCCTGTTGTTTTTAATTTTTGTCCAAATTCCTCAATTTCAAACAATCCTTGTGTTTCTTTCACTTGTTCCCATTCGTCCATATAGGTTGTTGTCAAAAGCTTGTAATTGACTTCATCAATGATATAATTTTCTTTTTCTTCTTGTTTTTCTTGTATTTTTTCTTCTTTTTCGATTACGGCATAAGGCAAATGTTTTTTCATTTCTTTAAACAACTGTTGAAACTGAATTGGTTTGCGAATATAAGCGTCAAAACCGAACTTTTCGATTTTTTCTGTATCTTTTCTCAAAACTGATGCCGTAACGGCAATAATCGGGATATGTTTGCATTCCTCGTTTGTTTTTATGAGTTCGATAGCTTTGTATCCGTCGAGCACAGGCATTCTGATGTCCATAAAAATCAAATCAGGTTTGTAATGCACTGCAAAATCATAGGCTTCTTGCCCGTTTTCGGCTTCAATACATCTTATGTCGTAGCTTTTCAGATGTTCGGTAATGACTTCCCGATTGCTTTGTACATCATCAACAATCAGGATTAAAACCTTGCCAAATTTAATATTTTCCTGATAATAATCATCATCTTCTTCTATATTAATGACCTCTGTCGATTCAACATTGTTAAAAACTATTTCAAAAATGCTGCCTTTTCCCACTTCGCTTGTCAAATTAATTTTTCCGTTCATCAATTCCACCAAACGATTTGTTATGGTAAGCCCCAAACCTGTTCCTCCGTATTTGCGCGAATCGGCATCTTTATTTTGTTTAAAGGCTTTAAAAACATCTTCTTGCACATTTTTAGAAATGCCGATTCCTGTATCTTCTATGCAGATTTTCAGTTCAAACATCCGGAGGTTTTCAGGCTCTTCTGTGTTTTTCGACGATATTTTTACTTCTATTTTTATGTATCCTTTTTGGGTAAATTTTATGGCATTTCCGATAAGATTAATCAGGATTTGTCTGATTCTCAATTCGTCAAGTATCAATCTTGCCGGAAGGTTTTTATCTATGTCGATAATAAAATCCAGTCCTTTTTCCTGAATTTTCAATTCAAATATTCGCTCTATTTCCTCGAGAATGGCTCTTAAATCAAGCGATTCGGAATGGATTTCCATTTTTCCGGCTTCGATTTTCGACAAATCAAGAATGTCGTTTATCAGTTCTAAGAGGGTTTTTCCGCTTGATTTTATCGAATTTGCGTATTTTTTTAGCGTCGCATCTTCAATTTTTGAATTCAAAAGTTCGGCAAACCCGATTACGGCATTCATGGGAGTGCGAATTTCGTGAGACATATTGGCAAGGAATATGCTTTTCGCTTGATTTGCACTTTCGGCGTTCTCTTTTTCGTTTATCAGGTCTATTTCCAATTGTCGCCTGTAAATGGCGATACTCGATTGATAAACGAAAGCCTCGACAATAGAGGTATTTTCGATTCTTGTCTGACCTTTGGTAAAGATAAAAATTGCGGCAAAAATTTCTCGTTTTCTGGCAATGCCTATCGAATACACTCTATTTATGTCTAAAAGATCGTTCAGATGCTGTAATTTATCCGCTTCGGCTAAGTCTTCGACAAACGATACAAAACCCTGTTTGTATTCCCTGATTCCCATATATTCAAAACTTTGTGCCAATTGCTCCGAGATGACAAACGCACTGTTTAGGGGATTTTTTCCGAAGGTGTTTGTTACTTCTTCCTCATGTTTTTCGGGCAATCCATAAATTTTATCGACAGTAACAAATTTTTTTGTACTGTCGAGTGTAGCGATCACGACATAAGCCTGATCGAAAAGTTTGCTGAGTGTATCGCCGATGTATGCAAAAATCTCTTCGCGCGTTGTCAGTTTTAAAAACATCAAAGCACTCTCGCTCAGAAGATTAATATTTTTCTGATATTTTGCTTCTTTTATTTCAGAGAGTTTTTTATCTGTAATGTCATTGCTGATTGCCAACAAGTGCGAAACGTCAGAATCTTCGTTTAGTATCGGAAGAATGGTTGTTTTTTCCCAGTATAATTTTCCTGTTTTGGTCTTGTTTAGTATTTCTTTCGACCAAATTTTCCCCTGATTTAGCGAATCATACAAATCTTCAAAAATCTCTGAACTATTTTCAAAGCTGTACAAATCTGCCAAATTTATACCTATTATTTCGTGTCTGTAAAAGCCTGTTGATTCTCTATGTTTTTTATTGACGTACTCTATCTGTCCCTCTTTGTCGGCGATAAAGATGCTTGAAGGGTTTTGCTCAATTGCTTTCGAGAGAATAACAAGCTGTTTTTCGTTTTTTTTTCTCTCTGTAATATCACGCGATACTCCGAGCAGATACTCAAGCTGATTTTCCGCATCGAAAATGGGCTGAATAATTGTTTCGGTAACCACTATGCTTCCGTTTTTGTGTGGTTGCTCCAATTCAAGGCGAACAGCTTCGGGCTTAATTCCGTTTGAAATGCTTCGCACTATTTTCGATATGTTATATTGCAGCCTGACAAGCGAACGCGATGACAACAACTCGGATAAAGTCTGGTTTAGAACTTCCGAGGGGGAATATCCTCTGAGCTTCTTCACCGACGGACTGACATAGGTAATGCTCAATTCGGTATCGAGCATCCATATTACATCTGTTACATTTTCAGCCAAGATTCTGTACTGTTCTTCGCTCTCTTTCAGCAATATTTCGGCTTGTTTTATCTCCGTAATATCTCGCGAAGTGGTTACTATGGTGTCGAAATTTCCGTCGTTTGTAATTTCAGGAATCAGCAGCCAGTCAATCCAGTTGCCCGACCCTAATTTGAACTCTACTCTGTAAGGATTTTTCGTTTCAAAAACCGTATCGATCGAGTTGTTCCATAGTTCTGTAAGCTCTTGAGGAAATTCAAGCTCTTGGTAGGTTTTCCCGATATATTCTTCTCGGGCAATTCCCGTCAATTCTTCTACTGCCGGATTTACGTATAAATGTCTTTTATTCCGATCGAAGCGCATGATGGTATCCGGCGAGTTTTCGGCAAGTGCTCTAAATTGTATTTCGCTTTCCAAAAGGGCTTGTTCCATTTCTTTGCGTTGGTTTATATCGTGTGCTATTCCTTCTACGGTAACAACTTCGCCTTGCTTGTTATATGTCGGAACTTCGGTTACTTCAAGGGTTGTTATTTTTCCATTTTTCGAGAAGAGTTCTACTTCGTATTGTGGCTGAATTTTCCCTTTCAGCGAGCGTTTTCGGTGTTCCGAGGCTTTTTCATTAATGGGATTACTTGTATAATATGTCGAAAAATATTCGGTAAACTCTTTTACATCGTAGCCTAAAACATTTTTCACCGACGGACTCAGGTAAATAAAAGTCCCTTGGGAATTGATACTGTAAAAAAAGTATTTTCGTTTAAAATTTTCAACCAAAGATCTAAATTTCTCTTCGGCTTTCTTTGCTTTTTCTTCCGATTTTCTTATTTGCGTAACATCTGAATATGCCTCAATGTAGTACTCGGTTTTTCCGTCTAATGAATTTATAGGAACTCTATTTAATAAAAAAAAGTGTTTCTGTCGTTCTATTTCAACCTCATACAAGTACTTGTTTGTTGTTTTGTCTTTTTCAGATGCTGCTTTGAATAAGTTGTCGCATTTTTGTCCTACAATATTTTCCGGCGACAGTTTGCATAAAGCTGCATATTTCTTATTTGCAAACACAATTTTTTGGTTTTCAGCATTCAGCACTCGCATGGGAAAAGGCGAAATTTCAAACATTTTCCGGTAAAGATATTTCTCTTCCTCTTTCCATTTTTTAAAATCGCGGTTTATTTCTGTCGTTGCCTCTTCATGTTTTTCTCTTATTTTTGGGGCTTGTGCCTTGCAAACTGCCGGCACGTATTGCGACGAAACACTTGCTGCCTCGTTTTCCTTGTCATCGTCTTGCATTTGCTCGAAACCAAACAGCTTGATTTTGCAAAATTTTTCATTCTCGCTTGCAAATGCCGATATTTCGCAATTTGCTTTTTTATAATCAAGCCCTTTTAGCACATCGATTTCAAAAAAGTTTGTCTCACCGTTCTCAAAAACAGAAGAGAGTTTTGCTTCAAAAAACTCTTTTTGTTCAGGTTTTACAATGTCGAAAATATTGACAATTGTATTTTCCTTTTTATCATTTTTTGAAGAAAAATCAGGATATACAATTTCTCCCGTAGGCTTAACTGTAAAAATAAGTTCAGAAAAGCTTAAAGCATCAGCGAAAACATCAATTTTGTGTATCAATTCTTCAAAATCAGCCGAAGCTGTTTTGTTCAAAATATCGTCCAGCACATTGATACAATCATCAATTACCTGATAATCTTTGTTTTTTCGCGCTTTATGAAGTAAGTCTTTTAGCATTTTGCCCTATTTGAATACCTAAATCTATAAAAGCTTTTCTAATTTAACAAAATTTTAATTACTATTAAAGAAAAAAATGCCATAAAATACATCAAGATGAAGTTTTTTATGCCGTAAAAATATACATAATATTCAAAATATTATAGAACTCATTAGGTCAAACGCACGAAATTATTAAATGCCTAATAATTAAAGCATTCTGTTTTTGGGTAATTTCACACATAAAATCTCAACTTTTTCTTTAAACGCTGGTTTACAGCACTAAAGTTTTCAGTAAAATTAAAAAAACGAATTTCGTGTATTTGACCTAAAAACTAATTTTTTCATAAAAATATTAAAATACAATTTACTATTTTTTAGTTATTATTTTTTTTTTTAGAATATTGTTTTATGTTTGTAAAAAAAATATTGCGTATGAAAACTAAAATTTATCTTTTAATTGTATTCATTTTTGTTGTTTTTGTCTATAATATTTCAGCACAAGAACGCATTGTAATGGTTGATTTTGAGTCCAATTCATTTATAAATCAACCGGACATACCTTTTGATGTTCCATTTGTCATTCAAGGAGAACTCGGTAAGGATATTGAGTATGTCGATGTTTTTATTCGGAGCGAAGGCTCAAAAGTCAATCTGTATCATGCCGTATGGAACAGGATTCCTCAAAATCCGGCAGGAACTTTCAATGTAGTAATCCCTCCAATATTGGTTTCCAACTCAAAGTACGACTTTGAAATTATTACGTACAAAAAGTTAGACCTTAAACAAAAAGCGAAACTTGTGGAAAGTTTGCGCAAAAGAGTTGCTTTTTATATCGGTCATAGTTTCCAGTTCGACGGTAAAAACGTAACAATAAAAAATCCGAAAAAAGTTTACAAAGGACTTATTCATTTGATCGACGAAGCTATGGGCTATCATGTGTCAAAAAACAATGTTGTTTATCAAGCACCTACAAAACTAATTTTGGACGAACTGAAAAAACAGCAAGATTTCAAATTCAGAAAAATTTTAAGAGGTTCTAAAAAAGTAGAGCGCAATGATTTGGCAACCGATTTAATTGGAGATAAGGTAAATCTGATTACCAATATGGTCATTAGCGAGGTGATGCCTTTTATAAATAGCGAACTGGCACAACGATACAGAGTTGCCAATGTGCTTTCAGTAAAAACAGACAAAGAACGCTTTACGCTTCCGGTAAATGTTGGCATGTATGCGTGGAATAAACCGCCAAAATTGAAAGACATAAAATTGAAAGAGACAGATTTTACCTTCGGTGCCGGCATTACACTTCCTTTCATGAACAAAACTAAATTTGCAGCGAGAAGCAAATTAGTAGACTCTTTCGGCTTTTCGTTAGGCGTATTGTTTTCACCTTTAGAAGTTTCAGGAAAAGAATTTGTTACTCCCGGCGTTGAGTTACCTGTATATGCCGCTTTAGGCATGAGATTTTTTAAAGTGTTAAGGATGAATGCCGGAGTTTTGATTGTAGATGAAAAAGGCGTTAGTAATGTTGGTGGATTATCAATTGTTCCGACAGTTGGTTTCGCATTAGAATTAGACTTATGGCTTGGAATAAAAAAATAATATCATTATTGGCTGTCATAGCATTCGTACTCTTTTTGGGGTCGTGTAACAGAAATTTTTTTCCGAGCGTAGGACTTTACGAAGGAAACGGCGACAGCATACTCTTTGTAAAAGAATTTCCGGACAGTATTACTTCTAATCTTAAATGGTACGATGCCTTTGCAGAATACGATTCCGTAGGTTACAGCTATGTTCTATTGGATACGATTTCCAATGAATTGTATTTTCCTGAAGATACGGCAACAATATGGACAGACTCTTTGTACAGCGATGCCTTAGACCTTGAAATAATAGATACTAAAACAGAAGTTTTGCAAGATACGCTCCCGGAGGAAGAAACCCAAACACTCAAAGACAGTAGCGTTTATTTGATTTATACCGAGCTTAAAAAAATACGCCAAATAATGGAAGCAAAGCAAGCTAAGGATACTTTGCCGTTGCAGAAAGACACTCTAAGTTACGACACAATTGACACACACAAAGTTGCTGTAGAATTGGACGAAAATAAAAATCCGACAGACAGTACTGCAACAAAAATAAGCTCCAAAGAACTTGCAACACACGACAGTATTAAAGCAATTCCACCGGACACGGTTTACATCCTCCGAGAAAAAATTGTTTATGTTGATACCGCTTTTAACAACGCTCAATTGCGTAACGACAGTCTGAATGTGGCAAAAAAAGCCGAAAAAAAAGACGCGAAATCTGAGGATAAGGTAGCTGTACACGACACTGTTATTGTCAGAGAAACAGCACCTCAGCAAGAAATAAATGTTAATGCAAATGACGAAAAAGAACGCTTGGACAGCTTGGTCAATAAATACAACGAGCTTGTAAACCAAAATATGGACAAAATGGGCACTTTATCCGACAGTATTGAGGCTTTGAAAAAACAAATTGCCGAAGCCAAGACAAAAGTCGAGTACAAAGAAGTTGTGCTTACCAAGACGGTAAATAATTATGATACTCTGCATATTGTTGCAACTTACAATGTAAATCAGACAGCTGCGAACAATTATACGCAAATCATCAAACAATTCAACGCGATAAATTGGTCTCGAGTGAAATCCGTTTCTTTAAGCGGCTACACCGACGCTTCAGGTAGTTTTCAGATAAACAAAAAACTGACAGATCAGAGAATAGAAAAACTCCGAGACATCGTGGTTCAACGAGGAATAAGTGAAAGAAATATCTTCATACAGAACTTTTCAAATAAATATGCCTCAAAAACAGTAATTGAGCAGGAACGAAAAGTTGATATAAGTATTGTTAAAGAAAAACAGTAATCTCTCCTATTCCTGTTTGCAAATGAAATTAGCTCGGCTTTTGCTTGAGCTAATTTTATTTGGAACCATCTCCTTGCTCATTCGGCCGGCTTCTCCCCTACCCTTCTCCGAAAAAATAAATTCCGGCATGAATCAAAACATTTCTGCACTGCAAAAGGGAAGAAAAAAGAGCGGAAAAAACCGCTCTTAAAACTGCTATAATCTAATTATTCATCTAAAAAAATCTACTTTTATTTTATCATAGGCAAAACATTTAGTTAATAATTTCTTTCAAAAAAGAGGCATTTACTTTAAGCCCTATATTAATATAGACACATTTTTTGTCCCAAAGGTTGCGTCGTCTTGAAAAAAAAATGAAAAAAACAGCATTTTTTTTATTTCGTTCCTAATTTTTCGCCAAAAACAGCGCATTACATCAAGCCCTATATTAATATAGACACATTTTTTGCCTCAAAGGTTGCGTCGCCTTGAAAAAAAAGTGAAATTTTTAAAACATGTTTTTTAATGAATGAAATTGAATTTTGCAAAAGATTTAGTATGTTTGTTTAGTTGGTTTTGATAAAAAAATGCTTCACTTTTCATTATGAGACAATTAAAGATAGTCAAATCAATAACAAACAGGGATAGTGCCTCTCTCGACAAATATTTTCAAGACATAGGCAAAGAGGAAATGATAAGCGCAGAGGAAGAAGTTGAACTGGCTCGGCGCATAAAAAAAGGCGATCAGAAAGCACTTGAAAAGCTCACAAAGGCAAACCTGCGCTTTGTGGTTTCTGTTGCCAAGCAATATCAAAATCAGGGCTTAACACTTTCCGATTTGATAAGCGAGGGCAATGTCGGGCTGATAAAAGCCGCACGGAGATTTGATGAAACAAAAGGCTTCAAATTCATCTCGTATGCCGTTTGGTGGATTCGTCAGTCAATACTTCAGGCTTTGGCAGAGCAGGCAAGGTTAATCAGGCTGCCGCTAAATCAGGTCAGTATTGTCTCGAAAATAAAGCGCATAATGAGCGAATTTGAGGATAATAATGAACGAAAACCAAGTATTGCAGAAATAGCAGAAATAGCAGAAGTTCCGAAATACAAGATTATAGATGCCTTGCGAATGTCGAAACAACACGTCTCTGTTGAAGCACCTTTGTCGGAAAATGCGGAAGGAACGCTCTTAGACGTGCTTGAAAATAAAAATATTTCGGAAATTGATAAAAAACTTTGGACAGAATCGCTCGAACAGGAAATCAGTCGGGCTTTATCAACACTAACACAACGCGAAAGCTACGTATTGCGGCTTTTTTACGGTATCGGCTTCAGCGAAATGTCGTTGGAAGAAATAGGAGAACACCTTGATTTGACACGCGAAAGAGTGCGGCAAATAAAAGAAAAAGCAATTCGCCGTTTGCGCTATTCTTCAAGAAGCAAACGCCTGAAATCTTTTTTAGGATAACATATACTTTCTTTGTTTTTTTATTCTTTCGAAAGAAAAAATTATCCGACAATCTTGATAATCCTTTTCCGTAAGAAAGAGAAAATTAAAACCTAAAACATAAATATAATGAAAGATAAAGACTTCACAGCATACAAATTCAAAGCAATAAAAGTTTATTCCTCAAACGAATGGATGGCAGGTTCGACAAAAAAGTACCGAAGTGTTTTCGATCGTGCCGAAACAACGTATATAAGAGTAGAATTTTCGTTTTTCAACAAATTGTTCGACGAGAAAGAATGGGACGTAAAAATAAGCCTCAAGGCTTTCCGTATTAGCGAAACGCTCAAAGATGAAATATGCAGCATTGACACGAGAGAAACCATAAAAATTAGCGAAAATATTGTTTACATTCGAGAAGGTTGGGGAAATGCAACTCCCGGAGGATTCTGGAAAAAAGGCGAATATGCCTGGGAGGCTTATATTGATGACAAATTTATTAGTTCTAAAAAATTCTATATAAACGACATAGGACTTGTGAAAACAGGAAGTGAGAACCCTTATTTTACACTTCAGTCGGTAAAAATGTTTGGCGGCGGATACGACTGGATTCCTAAAGAAAAACGCAAATACTTAAAAAAATTCAAACAAAACAATACGCGCTATATTTGGGTTGAGGTAACTTTCAAAAACAAAGTAAACGACATATGGCAGAGCGAACTATTCTATAATTTTTACGACGAAGCCGGACAACTCAAAGGACAAACAATTGTTCAGGAAAGTATAAAAGTTGAAAAAAATCAAAACTACATTTCGGCATCGGGTTGGGGAAACAAAGAAATAGGCTCATGGAGCAAGAAAAAATATACTGTCGAAATTGTATTTATGGATAGCCTGATAGCAATAGTACCTTTTGAAGTTGGTGATGCTGAAATAGAAGGAGTTGGCGAAGTATTTACAACAGGAAATCTTCAACCGCTTAACATTGCACCGGAAAAAGAAGAGTCATTGGACGATGTAATGCAAAAGCTTGAAGAACTTATTGGCTTGGAAGAGATAAAAAAGAAGATAAAAGACCATATCAATTACCTGAATTTCATAAAACTCAGAAAAGAAAAAGGGCTTGACGACAAGGAAGAAATATCGCTCCACAGCATTTTCACGGGAAATCCCGGAACGGGAAAAACTACGCTTGTGAAAATGTTAGGCAAAATCTATCATAAAATGGGCTTGCTTTCAGTCGGACACGTTCATGAAGTTGATAGGGCAGACTTGGTTGGCGAATTTATCGGACAAACAGCCCCGAAAGTGCGCAAAGCAATTGACGAGGCAAAAGGCGGAATCCTTTTTATAGACGAAGCCTATATGCTTGCTCGCGAGGGCGACTCAAAAGATTACGGAAAAGAAGTGATTGAAGTCTTGATTAAAGAAATTTCTGACGGAAACGGAGATATTGCAATCATGGTTGCGGGCTATCCAAAAGAAATGGAAAATTTTATTCAATCGAATCCGGGATTAAAATCGCGGTTTAAATACCATTTTCATTTTGAAGATTATACGCCCGACGAATTATTGCAAATTGCCCAATTTGCCGCCTCTAAACGCTTGGTATCTATCACTCCCGAAGCCCAAAAATTGATACAAGAAATAATGATTGAATCCTATCGTACACGAACAAATAGCTTCGGAAATGCACGCTATGCTTATGCCATTATTGACGAAGGAAAAATGAACATGGGATTGCGCTTGATGCAACGAAAAGACATAAAAAAACTATCGGAAGAAAAACTATCGACAATCGAGAAAGAAGATATTCAAAAAATTATCAACTCAAAAATAAAACGAGAAATTGAATTTGAAATCAACGAAAAACTCTTACACGAAGCCTTAGAAGAATTAAATAGCCTTGTTGGCTTAAACAATATTAAAAATGATGTAAATGAACTTGTTAAACTTATAAGATATTATCGCGAAACCGGGAAGAATGTTTTGAATAAATTTTCGATTCATACAGTATTTACCGGAAATCCGGGAACGGGAAAAACAAGCGTAGCACGCATTGTCGGGAAGATATACAAAGCCCTCGGATTGCTCGAAAAAGGACACACTGTTGAGTGCGATCGCGAAACTCTTATTGGCGGATTTGTCGGACAAACAGCACTGAAAACAAAAGATAAAATCGATGCTTCTTTCGGCGGGGTGATGTTTATCGACGAGGCTTACGCTTTATCAGAAGGCAGAGCAAACGACTATGGAAAAGAAGCCATTGAAGTAATACTCAAAAACATGGAGGACAAACGAGGAGAATTTGCCGTTATTGTAGCAGGATACCCTGAGAATATGAAGCATTTCCTTGAGGTAAATCCGGGATTGAAATCGCGCTTCGACAGGCATTTGAAATTCAGAGATTTTACACCGGACGAATTGTACCGAATAGCACTCTCCATGCTCAAAAACGAAGACCTAAAACCCGATGCAAAAACTGCCGAATATTTAAAGGATTATTTCAGCGGATTGCATAAAAACAGGGATAAATTCTTCGGAAATGCCAGAACTGTGCGAAAAATAATCGAAAAATGTATTAAAAACCAAAACCTGCGAATGGCATCGCTCGAACGAAGCGCGAGAACCGAGGAAATGATAAAAACCCTACAATTTGAAGATGTTCAGGAATTTGTATTGACAGAACAGCGAAACAAACGCATCGGATTCAAGTATTGATGAGGCTGTGCGAAAAAGTGTCTTATCGAACCAATTTGAGTGTTCCGCGAATTTGTTTTGTTTTATTTTTTTTATCCTGAAAAAAATAATGATAAGTACTTTCTTTCAGTTTTATGCCGGAATTGTTTACTCCATTCCAATCATTATTGTAGGGCGACTTTTTATACACAATCCGACCGTTTGTATCGAAAATTACCAATTCAAAATCGTCGGAGTTTTCATGTTCATAAAAAACAAATTTATCGTTAATGCCGTCGCCGTCGGGGCTTATGACTTCGGGAGTATTATACGAATTTTTTTTGTTTAATGAAATCGCGAGGCTCGTATCTGCTTTCATTTGAGAGCTTTCGATGGTTAGCTTTACAATAGGATTTTTTGCCTCTTGACTCCAATTGACAACAATTTGCTTTCCTTTGTTTTGAACAATTTTACCGGATTCGACTTCCCAAATATAGTTTTCGGCTTCGGTTTTTGTCGAATAAATGTAGTTTTTCCCTATTTCTCCGTTATACTTTGAGCAAATGATTTCGGGTTTTTCCAATGTTTCGGTAAGATTCTTCAATTCAAACACTCGGCTACAACTGCAATTGTTCTTATCCGTGACAATAAACTTGTATTTTCCGGCTTTCAAATTGCTTATTGATGTTTGTACAGGAACAGGAATGCCCGATTTTTTTTCCAGAAAAAACGCATACGGTTCTTCTCCGCCCGATATTTCAAATGCTGCAAATCCGTCAGCCGTTTTGGCATTTTGCGGGTTGCGTATCTCAACTTGTGTGATTTCTATTTTTTGATTCTGTCCGATAGTAGCCACCGTAAAGTCCACGCAGTTTTCGTTACTGACTTTAACTCCATAATCTCCCACAGCCAAATTATTTCTCCATGCTTTTGTTTCAAGCGCGTTGTCGCCCCATTGAAATTTTGTAGATTTTGTAACAAAATCGGCATTTATTTTCAAAGCTCCGTCCATATTTTCCGGACACGAAACATGCTTAACATGCTCAACTTGCACTGATATTGAGTTGTTAATTATCCGAACGAGCGAAGACGAATGGCAACCTGCGTAATATACTGTCCATTTCAGAATATTTTCTCCATGTTGAATGTTTTGTATTCGGGTGTCGCAATTTTCCTTGTCTATAAAATGAACACTGCCGGAAAGCACACTCCAAACGCCTATTCCAAATTTGGGCTTTTCTGCATGAAGTTGTGTATAATCCTGACAAATTACCTGATCTTTTCCGGCAAAAGCCTTTTCCATATGATTATAAATCACAACTTTTTCGTAATTTTCGTTCGTGCCGTAATCGAAAACATTTTCACCAACAGCAAGATCCGTAATCAGGGTTTTATTTTTCAAGGGGTCCCAAATATGTCCTCTTCCCTTTCTCAACAACCACATTCCGTCCTTAGATGATTTATTTTCAACAAATACAACATCATTACACACTTCAAGCCTCGTCCCTAAGCTGCATGTTCGGATTTTTTCTTTAAAAGCATTGCCTTCGTTCTCAAAAAAATCAACAGAATCAGAAACAAGAGGCAAAAAACGGAAAATAGTATTTGAAACAATTTTATTTGCTTGTATCGTGCTAACAGAAAGCAAAACAAGAATCGAAATATTGCAAAGTATCTTTTTCATGGCTTATCTTGTATTTTGTAGTCAGCAAGCAATAAAAAAAACAACTTACTAAACTATACGAAATAGTCCATGACTGATTTATTACGTGCAAGAATGAGTAAAATAAATCAAGAACTTTTTCGTAATTTTAAACATATGAAACATTAAACTCTACTATAAAGATAATGTTTTTTTTTCAAAAATGGAAGCCGAACTTTACTTTTTTCTAACTTTAACCAACAATATTTCAAGTTTGACAAACATAAAAGGTTTTAACCGGCTTTAAATCTGATTTTTGTATAAAAGACGGCAATAACATGTTATAAAACATAAAAAACTATTTGCTTGAGCAGAAGTGATTTGAACTTTAGGTAAACTCTAAAAATATAAACTTTTATCTTCCAATGGATTTAAACCCATTGGAAAGTATAAGAAAAAACAGCTTTAAGCTTATTTACAGCAGTAAATGCAGGCTTTAAATTTTTCGTGCCTTGAATTTCACTATTTTTAGAGCTTGCCTTAACTTGCAAATTATGCGATTTTTTCAGCTTACATTAATATTGGCATTCTTTTTGATTTTTTTCAAACCGATAAGTTTGTTTCAATCAAAACAAAATCATGGCATCGAAAGAGCTGGAATTAGTCAATATCGGAAGTTATTATATAAATAATCCCAATAATCCAAAACTTAAAGGGAAATATTTTATATATAGTTACGGACAATATATATCCGGACTAAGCTCATCTAAAGATATTTACACACTTTCACGCTTAGGAAAAGGCTTTCACAACAGTCCGAACCTTGCTTTATTGGAACGCATAGCCCTGAAAACTCACGACGGACAAATCTACAATTGGCACAAGGAATCGGATACCTACAAAGGCGATTATTTCATTTTCGCAGATTCAAGATGCGAGGGAATTGTAAGCTATTTCTCAGAGGCTTACGAATATATTGCAAAAAACGATTACCGCTTTGAAAAAATCTTGATAGGAAAAAAATGTACACTTTACAACGAATTTCCCGAATATTCAACCCAAAGTCCTTTTGATAAAAATGCCATAGGCGATTTATTTATCTATCTGACTGCGAGGCAAAACAGGTTTTCGTATTTGTTTAGCAGTTCCTATCCTATTATAATAGGCGAGCTTGAGTTGTTTTTCCCGAAAGGTTACACCAATTTGTGGATAATGAAGCGCATTGCACTTTTGGATAAAGGCGAAATTACAATTTTCGACAAATTTGCCTTAGACAAAAACTTGTATTATGTGATGAATCATAACGAGATTGTCGAGGAATTTACAAATTTCGATGCTGTTGTCGATTTTCTTCAATACAATGCCTTGATTTATGAAAAACTTATTGTTTCCTCAAAAAAACAAAATTTATATTGGCATTAATTTTCACCTTAATACACATTTACTTCTCGCTCAAGAGATAGCTTAAATTTCTGTTTTACTGATTTGATAATTTCTCTCGAAAGGTTCAGGATTTCTGTGCCTGTTGCATTGGCGTAATTTACCAAAACAAGGGCTTGTTTTTCGTGTACTCCGACATTTTTCGTTCGTTTTCCTTTCCACCCACATTCTTGAATAAGCCATGCAGCCGGAATTTTCACCTTTCCGTTTCTCAAAGGATAGTTTGGCATGTTCGGATAAATCTTCAACAATTCCAGGAAAAAATCACCGCTTACAATCGGATTTTTAAAAAAACTTCCCGCATTGGGTAAAACATCAGGTTCGGGCAATTTTCTTTTTCGTATTGAAACAATTGCATCTCTTATTTGCTGCTGATTTGGGGAATTTATTCCTTGTTTTCCGAACTCCAACTTCAGGTCTTTGTAATTTGTTTTCGGGTTTGGTGTTTTGCTTAATTTAAAGCTAACGGAAAGTATCATTTGTTTAGCTTTCAGTTTTGTTTTAAACACACTCGAACGATAGTCAAATTCGCAATCTTGGTTTGCAAACTCCTTCGTTTGAAATGTTTCAAGATTTATGGTCTCGATTTTTGAGATAAGTTCTTTGACTTCAACACCGTAAGCACCGATATTCTGTACCGGAGCAGCACCGACAGTTCCCGGAATATGCGAAAGATTTTCCAATCCCCAAAGGTTTTGTTCTACGGTGTAGCCTACAAAATCGTCCCAATTTGTTCCTGCACCGACCTTTAGCCAAACAAATTCAGCATTTTCGGCAATTCTGCTGATTTCCGTATTTCGCGATTGGATAATTGTTCCTTGAAAATCATCTAAAAATAAAATATTGCTTCCTCCGCCAAGAATCAATACTTTATTTCGATGCAAATCTTCTTTGTAATGTGTTAAAAAATCGACAAGTTCAAGAGAATCATAAAAATAAAAAAATGACTTTGCGTTTACCTCCATTGCAAAAGTATTGTGCTTTTTTAGGGGATAATCTTGAAATATATTTCTCATCTGTTTGTATTTTAAGTTGGAAGAGGGAAGAGGGGAATTTTGTTTTCCGTCTTCAGACTTCCATCTTCCATCATTATAATCATTCCGTTGCGTGTCTGAGAATTGAGAGTTGAAAGTTGAGAATTGAGAATCGAAAAATGCTGATTATTAAAAATATAACTCTTAACTCTTTGCCAAATCTCAAAGATTTTGCAAATTTTTTTCTGTTTATTTTTTTTCACTAAACAGCCACGCCAAATTCGCGCAAGGCATCGTTCAAAGATGTTTTCAGATTAGTAGATTTTTTTCGTCTTCCGATAATCAAGGCACAAGGCACGCCGTATTCTCCTGCGGGAAATTTTTTCGGTATCGTTCCCGGAATAACGACAGCTCGTTCAGGAACATAGCCTTTTGTTTCATGCGGTTTGTCTTGGCTTACGTCAATTATCTTCGTTGAAGCGGTAAGCACAACATTTGCGCCCAAAACGGCTTCTTTCCCAACACGAACTCCCTCGACAACAATAGAGCGCGAACCTATAAAACAGCCATCTTCGATAATTACAGGAGCTGCCTGAATGGGTTCTAACACTCCGCCAATGCCAACCCCTCCGCTCAAGTGGACATTTTTCCCAATCTGCGCACAAGAACCTACGGTTGCCCAAGTATCGACCATTGTGCCCGAATCGACATAAGCACCAATATTTACATAAGACGGCATCAGGATAACTCCTTGCGCAAGGTAAGCGCCGTAACGCGCAATGGCATCAGGAACAACACGAACGCCTAATTTGTCGTAGTTGTGTTTTAAGGCTATTTTATCATGAAATTCAAACAGCCCGACTTCAATTTTTTTCATCTCGCTAATCGGGAAATACATGATAACGGCTTTTTTTACCCATTCGTTTACTTTCCAGCCTGTTGCAAGTGGTTCGGCAATTCTCAATTCGCCTTTATCAAGCATTTCCAGCACTTTGCGAATGGCGTTTTTGCTCATTTCGCTACGAAGCATTTCTTTATTTTCCCATGTATTTTCGACAATCTCGCGAATTTTATCTATATCTTTCATATGTTTGTATTTTGTATGAGTGATAAGTGATTTACCCCAAGCCAAAGAGTGCCGCTACGTTAATTTCATGATTTCTTCTTTTGTTAATCCTGTTTCTTTCACTATCTCTTCGAGAGCTTCACCATATTTCAGCATTCTTTTTGCCAATTTTTGTCGGGCTTCCTCTTCTCTCGCTTTAGCTTCTTCTTTTTGTCGGCGTTCTTCTTCTTCTCGTGCTTTGGCTTCTTCTTCTCGTGCTTTGACTTCTTCTTCTCGAACTTTGGCTTCCTCCAATTGATTTTCAAGCTTTTCTATTCCTTTGTAATACCGCTTTTCTGCATCTATACGCTCTACTATTTCTTCATCTAAAACTGCGT
>PDWI01001753.1_pt1 | contig 34226 bp, 39 predicted proteins | sample 1430891 | NCBI WGS metagenome assembly PDWI01 (sample SAMN01162508, study PRJNA174530) | Oral metagenome, whole genome shotgun sequencing project. | biome: Marine environment; feature: Marine mammal; material: Swab sample of the gingival sulcus; isolation source: swab sample of gingival sulcus... | reverse complement strand
ATGAAACAATTTAACACTAAATCAATGGAATACAAAATATTAAAAACCTATTGGAAATTAATTTTAAAAAAGGAAGATGACTTGAATTACTGGAAATTCAAGAAGTACAAACATTTCAAGAAATGGCAATCTGAAAAAACAGTTGTTGAAAAAGCTATTAAGAGCGACAAAATTTTACACGAAACATATAAAGCTTATCAAGATATATTATTTGCAATTAACTCAAAGGACAGTAAACTACTTGAAAACATTGTAAAAGAACTGGCCAATAAAAATATTAGCAAAGATTTTAAAAAGGCTTTAAAGACTATTTCTCGCTATCTTGAATATGTCAAAAATGCTTTGCATTACAAAATTTCAAACGGAGCAGTTGAGGGAATAAACAATTTGATTAAAAGCTTTAAAAGAATTGCTTTTCATGTGTTGCCAAATGAATTTTTGCAAGTACTCTTAAGCGGGTTCGGAGGCACGCAAGATCCACTCACGAAGCGAGTTAGCTGGAGTGCCGAGTAGCGATGATTGCAAAAAATTATTTGGCACAACTTGGAAGAAATTTTAAAATTAAATCAGTATAAAATGTAAGACAGAGTAGCATAGAAATTCATTCCATTACTACTCTGTTCAAAATTTTACTTTTATTCTTCACCAACACTATTTGACAAAGAACCATTTTTTTTAACTGCACACGCAGGTTAGCCTCTAGAGGCGATTTCGATAAATCTTTATTTGAACTCGCAATGTAGTTTATTATAGTTGTAAAACTATATTTATATTATAAATCAAATAAGTTCAGCTGTCAATACATATTTTAACGGAGGTTATTATGAAACAAGAATTTAACGATTACTATTTAGGACTCGATATAGGAACAAATTCTGTTGGCTGGGCAGTAACCGACACCAACTATAACGTTCTAAGATTTAATAAAAAATCAATGTGGGGAGCAAGACTTTTCACTGAAGCTCAAACCTCAGAAACACGAAGAAATCAACGAGCTGCAAGAAGAAGATTAAAAAGAAGAAAATACAGAATACAACTTCTTCAAGAGTTATTTGAATCCGAGATAACTAAAATTGATGAAGGTTTTTTTATAAGACTAAAAGAAAGTAACTTGCATATTGAAGATAGAAATCAAAAAAATCATAATACACTTTTTACTGGTACAGAATTTAATGACAATGAATACTTTGCTAAATATCCAACAATTTTTCATTTAAGGAAATCTTTTTTATCTGAAAATAATATAACAGATGTAAGATTACTCTATTTAGCTATTCATAACATCATTAAAAAACGTGGTCACTTTATATTTGATAAACAAAATATTAATTCAGTCAAAAACATTAACAATTTACTTGAAAAATTACTTAATTATCTTGAAAATACTATGGATATCAAATTAAATTCTGAAATTTCAAGTAAAGAAGTTGAGAACATTTTACTTGATTTAAATACTAGCAGAACCGATAAAATTTATAAGTTATTAGAACATTTTAACACAAAAGACAAGCGAATCAAACAAGTATTTACCGCTATTGTTGGGAACAAATCTAATTTTAAGGATATGTTTGGTGACGAAAACTATCCAAACGAAAAAGAATATAAAATTAAGTTTTCAGAAATAGATTACGATGAAAAGAGAGAAAATTACGTCACAATACTCAATGACAGAATTGAACTTATTGATATATTAAAGTCTATTTACGATTGGTTAATATTATCTAAAATCTTAGGAAACAACAATTACATTAGCGAGAGTATGATAGACATATATGATATGCACAAAAAACAACTTAAAGAACTAAAATATATTATAAAAAAATATTCACCTAAAAAATACAATCTATTCTTTAAAGATAAAACAAATGAAAATGGGTATAACGCTTACATAAACCACGAATTTATTAACAAGAAAGGGATTTTAAAAGGTAAAAATTTAAGTCAAGAAAACCTCGCTAAAGAGGTCAAAAGTATTTTACTTGCAATCAAAAATAATATTGAAGATAAAGATGCTACTATGTTTGACAATTTGCTAAAAGATTGCGAAGAGCAAACTATATTACCGAAACAAAGAACAAGCAATAACGGAGTTATACCATATCAAATCCACAAACATGAGTTAGAAGAAATATTAAAACAAGCATCTAAAAATTTTGATTTCCTTAACCATAAAGATGAATCTGGTTTAACAGTAAGCGAAAAAATTTTAAAACTAATTGAATTTAGAATCCCATACTACATAGGACCTCTAAATAATTATCACGAAAATAATGGATTTGCTTGGGTTGTTCGAAAAGAGAACGGCAGAGTTACACCATGGAATTTCGAAGACAAAATCGATATAGACAGTTCGCACGAAAAATTCATAACTAATCTTACAAATAAATGTACTTATTTGATTTGCGAAGATGTATTACCAAAAGATTCTCTTTTATATAGCGAATTTAAAGCTTTAAACGAAATAAACAATATCAAAATCAACGGCAAACATATATCAGAAAAACTTAAACAAGAAATTTTCGATGAACTCATGCGTCAAGAAAAAAACATAACCATTAGCAAACTAAAAAATTTTATCAAAATAAAAGGACTTAACGTAGACTACGATACTATAACCGGCATTGACAACGGTATAAAATCCTCACTAAAAAGTCATATATATTTCGATAAAACATTTGGCCAAAAGATCAGCTCTGGAAAAAACAAAGAAATTGCAGAACATGTTATACTATATAAATGTCTATACTTAGATGACCAAAAAGCCTTTAAAAGAAAAATTAAAGAAGAATTCGGAGACGATTTGAATCCAGAGTTAATTAAAAAATTCGCTAATTCAAAATTTAACGGCTGGGGCAGACTATCTAAAAAATTCCTACTAGAAATCGAAGGTATTGACACGCTAACCGGTGAATGTTTCAAAAATATTAGAGAAGCCTTATATGTAACAAATTATAACTTGTCCGAACTATTATCAGAAAGGTTTACTTTTAAAAATAACATAGAAGAATTTAACAAAGAAAAAACTACAGATGTAACAACCTATACTGATATGGTAGACGAATTATACCTAGCACCAAATCTTAAACGTGGTGTAAACCAAACTGTTAAAATCTTAGAGGAAATAAAAAAAATAACAGGCAAAAATCCTAAGAAAATTTTCATAGAAATGGCAAGAGGTTCTGACGATTCGCAAAAAGGTAAAAGAACGAACTCAAGAAAAGATGACTTACTAAAATACATTGAAAAAAATGAAAAAGTATACTCTGAACTTGAAAATTTTGACAACTCAGCCTTAAAAAGTAAAAAACTTTTCTTATACTTTAAACAGCTCGGAAGATGTATGTATTCAAACAATGAAATCGATTTAGAAAACTTATTTGATAATAATGTCTATGATATTGACCATATCTACCCTCAAAGCAAAGTCAAAGATGATAGTATTGATAACTTGGTGCTGGTAGATAAAAAATTAAACGCCAGAAAATCAGACAAAATCCCTATTGATGAAAACATACAAGACAATATGAACTCTTTATGGAAAACCTTACATAAAAAAGGTCTAATGTCTACAACTAAGTTTAATCGTTTAACACGCGCTGAGAAGTTTACCGAAAGTGAATTGGCAGGATTTATATCACGCCAACTTGTAGAAACTAGACAAACAATCAAAGCCATAAGCAGAATTATACCTATGATATTTCAAGATACAGATATAATATATTTAAAAGCAAAAATTTCATCAGAATTTCGTAGATACCTTGACTTTGTAAAAGTTAGGGAAATGAATAATTTTCACCACGCACATGATGCTTATTTTGCAATAGTCGCTGGTAATGCTTATGATGTAAAATTTACTAGAAATCCACTCAACTTTATTAAAAATTACAAAAGTGACCCTGAAAAATATAAATATTCATTACGCAGAATGTACGATTACGACATAAAAAGAAACAACATTGTTGCTTGGGATGTTGCTACGACAAAAAAGATGGTATTAAATCAACTCCAAAAAAACAATGTATTAATTACTGAGATGAGCTACATCAAAAGTGGTGAATTATTTGATGCTACAATATACAAAAAAACAACAGACACTGATAATAAATTACCAATTAATTCCAAAGAATTAAATGACATAAGCAAATACGGCTACTACAACAGTATAAAAGGTGCATATTTCTTCGTCGTAGAACACACACTAAAAAACAAACGAGTTAAAACAATTGAAATTTTACCAATATATATGAAAAGTAAAATAAAAACACACAACGATTTGCTGGATTATTGTATAAATACACTTAATTTAAAAGAACCTGACATTATACTCGACAAATTACCATACTATTCAAAAATAAAAGTTAATGGTTATCCCTGCATAATAACAGGTAAAACAAACTCTAGTATATACATAAAAAACACAATTCCACTAATTTTAAACCTTGAACACAGCAAAATTCTTAAGGATGTAATTGACTACATAAAGCAAGATGAGAAGTATCGAACAATAAAGAAAAAGAGAATTAATCCAAGTAACAACAAGAGTAGATATGAAACTAACGAAGAAGCACGTATTAGATTTGATAAAGAGTTAATCAGCTTATATAATGTTTACCAACAAAAGTTAACAACTGGTATCTACGAAAATCGTAGTTCGATTATCACGAAACAAGTAACTGACAATCAAGAACTATTTGAAACATTAACTTGCTATCAAAAGTCTTTCGTGTTAAGTGAACTAACAAAAATATTTTCTAATAACGCAACCACAAGTGCAGACCTACGCTTCATTAAAGGTAAAACAGCACAAGGTGTTTTCATAATAAACAAAAATATAACAAATAGCAAAGTTATTGTTATTTATGAATCAGTAACAGGCTTATTTACTAATACGCTGGAGTTGTAAAATGGCTTGGCGTACCGTTATAATTGCAAATAGGGCAAAACTAGAATTAAAATATGATAGCATGATAGTCCGAAAAGCAGACGATATTGTAAAAGTGTACATACCTGAAATATCTACTATAATAATCGAAACAACCGCTGTGTCAATCACAGCGGCACTGCTTTCATCACTAATCGAAAACAAAGTCAAAGTAATCTTTTGCGATAAAAGTCGAAATCCTATATCAGAACTTGTACCATATCATGTTTCACATGATTCTAGTTTAAAAATAAAAGAACAATTCGCTTGGCAAAGTGATACCAAAGGTCAAATTTGGAAGGAAATCGTTAAACAAAAAATAGCACACCAAAGTCAACTATTAAAAAATTATAGATTTAAACAATACGAGCTACTCGATAATTACATCAATGAAATTGAAAACTTTGACCAAACAAATAGAGAAGCCCACGCTGCTAAAGTCTACTTTAACGCTTTATTTGGCAAAGATTTTTCCCGCAATGATGACTCCGCTATAAATGCTGGGCTAAATTATGGCTATCAGATACTACTTTCCATGTTTAATCGTGAAATTGCAAACGCTGGCTACTTAACACAACTTGGTATATTTCATTCAAATAGATTTAACCACTTCAATTTGGCTTCTGACCTTATGGAACCTTACAGAATATTAGTCGATGAAATCATTGCTGAAAATCAATTTGAAAATTTTGGTGTCGAAGAAAAAAGAATTGTCCTTAATTTATCCGAAAAGCAAGTAATAATTGCTAATAAAAAATAATTTCTTAACAACGCGATACAGATATACGTAAAATCTGTATTCGAAGCCCTAAAAAACAATGATGTAGAAAAAATAAAGGATTATAGAAATGAGTTATAGGTTTATGAGAATAATTATTTTTTTTGATTTACCAACTATCACTTCTAAAGATAGACAAGAGTATAGAAAATTTAGAAAATCACTCTTAAAAGGCGGTTTCTATATGCTACAAGAATCTGTATATTGTAAACTTGAATTAAATTATACAACATTAAAATACACGCGTGACTACATTATAAAAAATAAACCAAGTCATGGTCTTGTCCAAATGCTGGTCGTAACTGAAAAACAATTTTCAAAAATCACATATATAGTGGGCAACAAAAATAACAACACATTAGATACAGATGATAGGATAACGATACTATGAAATTTAAGATTACCAACATCAACAAAGAATTTGAGTTAAAAGAAAATATATGCAATCTAATTGTACTTGAAAACACTATAACTTACCGTAATATCATAACAGAACTTATTAACAACCCGAAACACAGTGAAACTATCATATTTTATGAAAATACAAAAATACACGATACACAAAGTATCGCTGAATTTATCAGCAACATAATTTACATAGACATAAATAAATCTACAATCTTAAAAAAAATATATAAATCACTTGAAAAGGATGCTAAATCCAATTATGTAAATGATGTCCTAAAACTAAAGCAAACTATCAACGATTTCCTATTTACCCTAAGTGACGACTTCGATACCAATATAAGCGATGAATTTCATTTAACAAAAATATTCGAAAGTGTTGATTTAGCAATAAACTATGATAAATTTGATATAATTGATAATATCTGCAAATATATGGATATAGTAAACAAACTAGAAAATAAAAGTGTATTCATTTTCACAGGTCTTCGCATGATAATCAATCAACATGAACTAATAAGAGTTTATAGCTATGCAAATCAAAAAAAATATAGTATAATAATGTTAGAACAAGTTTTACTTTTCGACAAGCTAGATGACGAAGATTTATTTATACTCGATTCTGACTTGTGCGAAATTTATTAACTATATAAAACTATGTGAGGTTGGCAGACCTTAGTTAGAAAAACGAAACTTTTAAACCGAAAACTTTACATTTAGAATTTGAGGTTTGAGAGTAATGTAGTTTATTATAGTTGTAAAACTTTTTTGACCTTGAATAGTCTGGATGTAAGGTTTGAGAGTAATGTAGTTTATTATAGTTGTAAAACATTAAACGACAAATTACCTACTATTAAACGGTTTGAGAGTAATGTAGTTTATTATAGTTGTAAAACACTATATTATCATATTTTAAAACGAATGTCGTTTGAGAGTAATGTAGTTTATTATAGAATTACTTTTTTATATTTTTATTTTCCGTAAAAAACATCAAGGGCAAACCAATCGGCAAAACAACACCAAAGGTATTATAAACTTCTCTTGAAATGCCAAACCCAAACTAACTATCAAACAAATTGTATAAAGACCTCTTGATAACCACATCTCTCGTCTTTTCACACTGGCTATTAACTTTTTGTTAGCGAGTTCAATTTCTTTGCTTGTTCTTTTTATTCTCTTTTTGATAGATTTCCTGCCAGTTGCTAATTCTTCAATACCATATCGTTTTTTACAAATTGATCAAAAATAATAAATTTCAACATCATAATTATCACTAACACTACTATTCAAATTATCTCTAGCCTATATATCATTTAACTCTAATCCTGTATATTCCTCTTGGGTTTGTTTTTCCATTTTGGCATGACATTTAGGACAATTTTTAGTTTTTACAAAAAAATACCACAGAGCTTTTTTTAAAAAACGACTAAGTTTTTGTTGTAGCTTTATTCATAATACCCCCATTTCGATTTATAATAACTACTTATATAAAAATTGTTATGCCATTTTACTAATTTACAAACATAAATTTTAGCAGAATTAAAAAATTATTTTCCTATATTACTTTATTCCAGTCAAAAGATTTTACCTATTTGAAATCTCTATTTTAACACCAGTTGGCATTTTGTTTCTTACAATTGGCACAAAAGGTATAATTTTAAACAACACTTTTATATAACCTCTTGGAAACTGATATGATAAAAATTCGATATTGGTAATTTTAGATTCCCAACCCAAAAGAGTCTCTTTAATATTATCTCTATCGATACCCCAAGGCATTTTAGGTGCTTGATAATCATTTGTTATTTGTAAGCCCTTCATTGTTTTTTTAGAATACCAAAGTGGCGTTGTATCAAATACAAATGTTGCCTGCTTAAAATGGTTAGCAATATTATTAATAATCGCTTTTACTTGATATTCTTCAAAATACATCAATAGACCTTGTGCTGTAATGATTGTAGGTCGATCCTTCGGAATGTCACTTGACCAATTATCATCTAATATCGAACAGGCAATATGCTTATGTTCATCATCAGGCTGGATAAATTTTTCTCTCAGCTTAATGGATTCTTCCAAATCAACAGAATACCAAATAACTCCATCTGTATTAATTCTATAACGCTGTGTTTCTAAACCTTCGCCCAAATTTATAATAATACAGTTTGGGTTATTTTGGATAAACTTTTTTATTTCATTGTCACAAAGTAGTGACCGAACAGCATGTGATGGTTCTGCTTTACCAAAACTTCGCTCATAATTATAATTAATTTTATCAAAAATCTGCTCTGCTTTAATATCTTTTATGATACCATCTTGTCGCTTTGATTCAACAGCTCTATTATGTAAAGTCCATAACAGAGTTTCAGGAACACCCTTTAATTCTATTTCAATTTTATCGCTATTCATCTGCTACCACCTTTCAACGCTTTATTATACCACAATGCACAAATTTTTGCCCAGTAAAACTTTTCACATTTTATTAATCATAGAAAAAGGCTAAAAGTTTAATTTTTAGCCCTGAATTTATAATACTAATGTAATTTTATTCTTTTATAAAAACTAAATCCATTTCCAAAATCTCTCCATGAGAACTAAATACAGTAGGTATATAACTTAAATATTTATATCCATCTTTTGCCATTTCCTCGATAATTTCTCTATGTCCTATCGACTCATTCATTAAAAACCCTTGATTAACTTTGAATTCGACATATTTATATTGCATAACTTCCTCCTAATTATATATATTGTTAAATTTCTATCTTGCCAAAATTTGTTTTCATTATTTAGTATTTTAAATTAATCTACTCAACTTTACAAGTCAAAAAAATCGACTACAACTAAAGTAACTAAACACACAGTTTAATTCACCAGCTTGTTATATCAAAAATTTAGTTTATAATTCACTCTACAAAAATTGAGCTAGTTTACCAGTTCCCAATAACCGTGTTTAGGATTGTTTCCCAATCTTTTTACCCTCTTATCATCTTGTAGCTTTTTAATATCTCTTTCTATTGTTTTATCTGAAACATTTAATATATCAGATAACTCTGAAATCGTTATTTTATTATTTTCTTTAATAATAGCTACAATTTCATCTAATCTTTGATTTTTGTCTATTTTTTTTGAACAATCTCTACCGACATTTCTACCGACATCTTTTCCAACATTTTCTGCAAAGTCTTGATTTTCCTTATTTTCTTTTCCGACATCTCTACTGACATTATAGTTTAATTCTTAGCTTTAAATTTATAATGAATTTATTTTTTAGTAATCCTTATAAGTCTAGTATAACTACCGTCACTGTGCTCTACCATTATATACTTCTCAAATTTATAAACTTTACTCCCTACTTTAAAACAGTTTGATTGCATATTTTCAACTGGTTCTTTATCTCCCTCAACCGTCGACTGAACTGTTCCGATGTACTCATAATTATCTTCAAGTGATTTTAAATTTGGCTTTTCATAACAATATATTGAGTTATCAACACATAGCATAGGAGCTTTATCCCACACCTTCTTTACAGCTTTGAAATTTTCATTATTTACAAATAATTTTTGAAAAGCTTTACTGTCTAATTTCCATATTCCCTGATATGGTCTTTCTAAATAATATTTACCTCTACGTTTATAAATAAATATTGTCGTGACTTTATCTTCATTATCTCTAACATCAAGTCTTGTGAATTTTGATACATTAACAGGACAATCTTGCACTGATTGTATTTTTGTTTTTTTGCTACTCTTAATTAATTCTTCTACAAACACCTTAGTGTCTACAACTAACTTTTTATCACCTGATTCATCTCTATATAGTATATCTTTACAATTTTTATTTTCTAAAATTGGTGTGTTTTGGACGTCATCAGTAACAAAATGCTTGTAAACAAATACAACTATTACTAACGCTATAAATACTACTAATAGTGCTATGGCTTTATTATTTTTAATTTTTTCTTTCATTTTATTATCCTTTACCCTTCGTCATCATGAAATGAAACATTAAGATTTACTAAGCAAATCTTTTAATTCGCTTAAATTTGAAATAGTCGGCTCATAATTACAGTTTAATTTATTTCGATTCAGCCAAACACCGCTAAGCCCTGCCTGACTAGCACCTATTGCATCTTTTTGTAAGTTATCACCAACATAAAAAACATCTTTTTTATCTCCACCAAGTAACTTAGCTCCCTTATTAAAAAACTTAATATTAGGTTTTGACATGTTTTCAGTTTCGGCTGTCAAAACAAATTTAAAATACTTATAAATGCCAGTTTTCAAAAGTTTTTGTTCTTGTTGCTGTTGCGAACCATCAGAAAGTATCGCCATCTCAACATTGTTTTGCTTTAAAAAATCTAAAACATCAATAACATCTGGAAATACCGACCAAAAATGCTCATAAAAATTAAGATACTTATCAAATAAATCAAGGGCATCAAATTCAGAAATATTATCGTTTTGAAATATCGTCCGAATCCTTAATATCCGTTGCTCGTTAAATGTTATTTTCTGAGCCAAAAAATCATTCATATAAATTTGTGAAGTTTTTTTCCATAATTTAGCAAAAGTATCCTTATCATAATTAGGTATTTCAGTTGCAAAAACATCTCCAAATTTTATCGCTGCATCAATCTCTGCTTGCGAATGATTTATCAACTTATCGTCTAAATCAAATAATACTTTCATAATATCCCTTCTTATTTCAAAGACCATCTTTTTAAACTGCCAATGCAATTCTAACATATTATTACTCGTCTTACCATATCAACGCTTATAATCATATCAAATTGTAACACTATAGTAAACCTAAAAATGCACAACCTCTAAATACGACATTTTTTAAGTAACTTTTTAAGGAAAATTTTGCTCAATTTACTAATTTAATATTATTTATTTTTTATACTTTTAAGCAAAAATCCCTTCTAATAAGTTCATAAATATCCATAATTAGACAAAATAGCATCATATAATGTATCTCTAACTTGATAATAAACATTTTAAATTTTAATGCTTTTATACTAACACCACATGTACTATAGTAATAATAATTCAAATTGTACATGTACGGAATCAAAACCGTATTAATGAAAAAAAAAGCAGCTAACATTATAAGCCATTTTATCGCTTTAACATATATGGTATTTAAATACCATGCGTATTCACCAATATATTTCCTAAAAAATCTAAGTTTTGCCCTAAACGGAAGAAACAATATCGTTAATATTCCAAGTACGACATCAATCATAAAAGCAGATAACTTAACTGCATCACTAAAAGAGTCGCCCGTGCTTTGAAGCATATAAAAACCTCCTAAAATAATAATAATCATAATAAAAGCAATGAATGAATAACAATAACAGGCGATTAAATATTTATCTCTTATTTTTAGGAATTTATGAAACTTATAAAGTCTTTCATCTAGCATACTTATCGGTTTGTCCCTGCGTTCATAATATCCGCCTTTTAACTTGCCACAATACGGGCAACAAATGTAGTATTCTTCTTTTTCAAAGAAAAAATAGCCACACCCAGGATTAGTACACCATTCTTTAATAAAAAGCACAACACCGCCTCCTTCAGATATTTACTTTAATACAATCATATATTTTCCAGCCTAACACTATATGTATCGGTATTTTTTGTTGGTTGTTCATTTATTTCAAAATCACTTTATTTACCACTTTTATTTCTAATAATAGAAAAAAAGCTAAAAGTTTAACTCTTAGCCTTAAATTTATAATACGTTACTTTAGTTTTATCTGTAATCTTTTTAAATATACTCTTATAATTATCCCCGACTAACAACACACTTTCATCGTCAATTTTATATATTTCACTACCAACTTTACTTACATTAGCTGTAAAATCGTCATCATTTAACTTGACAGATTTTTTTAAAGTCGCATAAGATTTTTCAACCTGCCCAATTTTCTCTAAATTTTCAATGTTCATATCAACATCACAATTCCAATAATATATCGCACTACCTACCTTTAACATAGGCTTATACGATCTTTCCACTTTATCATCAGTCTTGCTACACGCACTTAAAAGCCCTAACAAAACTATTATCGTTACATAGATTATATTTTTTCTCATTATAAATTCCACCTTTTCATATTTCAACTTTTCTACAAAAAACAAACATATCTTTCTTTCGATATCTTTGTAAAACCCAAAGACAAAAATAAAGCTTTACTCTTTTCGTTAAATTCATAGATATTGGCATAAACTTTTTCCAAACCTAACTGTTTAGCACGACTTAACATTGCTTTTACCGCTCGTTTACCAATCTTGCGATTTTGATATTCTTTGCAGACAACAACTGCTATTTCTCCATCATACAAAGTTATATCACCAACTAACTCAACCGCTTCATTTTCAATAAACTGTATGTAATAACACTCGCCATGACTATTTAAGTAACTATACATTGCCTTTAATTTAGCTAAATCATATACTTCATCACAATTATCAACCATTTTACAAACTTCTTTATCTTGATACCAGCTTAGTGTTTTTTCAAAATCATCATAATATTTTATAAGCACAAGCTCATCATCAATTTTAATCTGCTCTGGTTGAGCATCTATACCTACCATAAATAAAATCTCCTATCTATCCTTGAGTTTATATTTACCCCCAAAAAAATTAATTAATTACTCTGTTTAAAGTTTTTTCTATTTTTCTCCACTTCGCCGCTATCAGTCTTTTTAAATAAAGATTAGTATTATACTTTCTACCTCCTGTTCTTATTTATTGCTTTACAATATATTCGAACAAACAAGCTATTTTGTGACAAAAAATTTCACTTTGCTAGGTTACAAAAAAAATCCCCTCTATTAATTATTTTAAAGGGGGATTTTATACACAATAACAATTTACATTTTAAAATGAGCTACTTCATTTTGAAGTTCGCTCGCTATTTCCGCTAAATTACCACTAGCTGATGAAATATCATTTATTGACATTGTCTGTGTTTCTACGCTTGCACTTGCTTGCTCAGTGGTTGCAGCATTTTCTTCGGCAATAGCTGATAAGTTTTCAATAACGCTTATAATTTGGCTATTTTTTTCGCCCATTGTCTTAGACCTTTCACTTACTTTTTCCACTATGCTATTACTTACCATTACAGCATCTTCTATATTGTCAAATTTTTCCCGAGTTACCTTAGTTTGATTATCCTGTTCAGTAACAATTTTGCCAACTGCTTGCATTCTATCCACAGCACTTTGTGATTTCTCTTTTAAATCATCTATAATCGTTCTAATTTCTTCAGTAAACTTAGTTGAATCCTCAGCTAATTTCCTTATCTCTTCCGCGACAACTGCAAAACCTTTACCAGCCTCACCAGCTCTTGCCGCCTCGATTGCTGCATTGAGTGCTAATAGATTAGTTTGGTCAGCAATAGACTGTATCATTTCACTTGCTTTAAAGATGCTTTCCGCACTCTCATTAGTCTCAACTATTATTTTATTTACATAAACCGCTTCACTTTTACTACTTTCAGTCAAGCCTTGTAACCCATCTAACGCTTCCTTACCCTCATCTTTTTTAGAATTAATATTTTTTATCGCCTCTCGCAAATCACTTAATACGTCTATCATTTCTTCTAAAGTTCGTGAATTTTCCTCAATATTATGTGCCGCCTCAGTAGTATCATGAGCCTGACCAGTCGCCCCCTCCGCAATATTTCTCACTAGATACATACTGCATATTATTTATTGCAATATCCTTACCAAAAATAGGTACCTTAATTACCATTCTATCCTCATATATTATAATTTTTTCTAAATGTTTTAATATAAATTCTAACTTTAAATTATTCTCTGTATCTAAATAATTATCTATCTCCTCATCAATATTAGCTAATGTGTTATCAATTTCTTTAATGTCCTCTAACTTTGTGCTATCTCTTTTTAATTCCTCTTGTATGAGGGCTATTTTTTCCTCAATACTTTTAATTTTTCTGGTATAATCTTCATCTGAGATAATTCCATCTAAATAACTATCTAATAATTTATCTTTTCTTAATCTTTCTTTAAATAGATCCCCCTCTGTAACGCCCAGATCTGCCTCTAAAATCGTTTTTCTTAGATCGGTCAACCATTTTATCATATCTGCCTTAATCTGCTCCTTATTAGCTGATAATTGCTCCGATAATAAAGTTAATATTTCCATTAACTTATCATAAGATGCGTTAGGGCTATCACATCCATTAGGATTATACTCGCCCTTTTCTCCATTAGTTGTAGTTTTAGCTCTGGTTTTCTTTCCAAATTGCCCTCTAGTACTACATATCCAATACTCTCTACCTGTGCCATTACCTTTTTTCCAATAAGTTTTACCACAAGTACCACAAACTACTTTACCACTAAGATTATATTTACCTATATTCTTTCCGTGTTTAACTTCTCCTCTTTTTATGGTATTGTTCTCTTTTATTTCTAATATTCTCTCCCACTCTTCTGGAGTTACTACTGGAGGTATCATATTCTCTAAATACACCCACTCCTCTGGAGGATTTTTTATTATTTTTTTACTTTCAAAATCTCTATACTCTTTATTTATTACAATAGTTCCTACATTTTTAGGATCATAAAGGTATTTACACATATCACTAGCTCGCCATAAATTACCTAATGTATTTCTATACCCTTTATCGTTCAAAGTTCTAGCTATTTCTGTAGATCCTTTTCCTTGTAATAATAGCTCACACATCAATCTCCTTATTTTAAATTGTTCTGGATTTATAATGTATCTACCATCTTTTTTATCCCAACCAAAAACATTACCAGATCCAGATAAGGCAACACTTAAATCTCCATTTTTTAATTGATTTATACGCCTTGTATGGTAATTTCTAAGTTTTTTACTTAGGTTTCTGCTGTAATCCTCTGCTATAATAGCCTTTATACCTGTAATAAGGGCATCATCTGGAGTATAATATTTATTTTCTAAATAAAAATATAGCCTTTTCCCAGTTTGTACTAAGTGATCTATAAATATATACCAGTCTTTAGTATTTCTCATTAGTCTTTCTTGGTCTTTTACTACGATAATATCAAACTTATCAGTAAGCATATCATCCATTAACCTCTGAAATTCTGTACGCCTTTTTATTTGCGTTCCACTTTTCCCTCTGTCTATATACTCATCTACAAGTTTCCAACCCATAGATTTTATGGTAGCTCTATTCTCTTCTATTTGATTTTCGATAGCGTTAAGTTGAGCCTCTTCCTCTGTACTGACCCTGTTATAGCTTACACATTTTATCTCGCCCATCTTTAACTCCTTTCTATGTTTAGAGATATTAAACACTAAACTATATAAAATGTATAGAGGCAAATAAAAAAAGAGGGTAACTAAACATTAAATCTAGTTACCCAACAAGAATTATCTTACTTTAATCCTAATCTCTTTAGAATTACCCAAAATTCCTCTCTTGTTAAAGGATCTGAGCCCCTTGTTCCATCGCTAATATTATGTTCTATAACATACTCTTTAGCCTCTCTTTTTTGCTTTTGCCACTCTGTTTCAGTTTCTACAGGTTTAGGCTCTGGAGCTTTTTCTGGCTGAGGTTTCTTTGCCTTTTCGCTGTAGTATATCTCAGTTACTTTAGCTTGCACCTCATCATAATTATATCCTGCATTTTCAAGAGCATTTTTTCTAGCTTGTCCTACGCCCCATTTATCAGCAAGTACCTCTCTAGCTACTTCCTCTATAGATTTTAATTCTTGCATTTTAGCGTATTGAGGTCTAGCAAAGCCTCGAATATATCCCCACTTAAAAGGAATTACTCGCCTATCTACTTTCTCAGCCTTATTACCCTCAATGCAGGTAATATAACCATTTTCAACTTTTTCTACAAATCCTATATGATCTGCATATCCATCATTAGGCTGTACTCCATCATCCCAATTAAATAGGATAATATCGCCCATTTTAGGAGTAACTGTACCATCTTCAATCCAGATACCTTTAGCCTTAAAAATATCTATATGCCTCTGGCATCCTACCTCAGTTCCAATTATATCCGTTGCTCCAGATTTAATAGCAACTGCTGATACAAAACAATCGCACCAATGGTCTGTAGGCTTTATTTTGTACCCTCTTGCTAGAGGTGTGTGGTTATTGTAAATGTTTAAAATCTCTTTAAACTTTCCATTAGCCTCACTATAGCCTAAAAAGCTCCTAGCTGTTTCTATTACCTTTTTAGCTGTTACACTCATATTAGATGTCCTCCCATAAAAATAATTCATATCTACATATCCATTAATTCCTTTTACTGTACCTTTACTGGTATGTTGTTGGTAATCACACGGATAATCTGCTCCACCTGTATAATCAGCTAACCACTTAACACAATTTTGAGGTAGTTTTCTCTGGTACCAGTTTCTAAAGTAGTCTATATTAAAATAAACTCCTGCTCTGTACCCAGATTTTTCAACCTCTTTACAAAATACCTCTGAAAATCTTTGACAATCTTTAGGAGTTAATGTAACCCCATTATTTTTAGCTTTTGTTACAGTATCATACTCAAAATCATAAAAGAGTACTGTATTCTTTGGTAAACCATACTTTTTAGCAAGATTTACTATAAACTGAGCCTCTTTAACTGCATCGTTTTCATTTAAGGCATATGAAAAGTGATAAAGTCCGTGTATAGGAATATTAACTCTGTTAAATCCGTTAATGTTTCTTGAGAGCTTTGCATCCTCAGTATTTCTATAACTAGATCTGATAATTACAAACTCTACTCCATCTTTTTTAACTGCATCAAAGTTAATATTACCTTGCCAATAAGATATATCTATACCTTTTTTCATAATTCCACCTACTTACTTTTTATTATCATCCAACCTCTTTACTGATATTTGTTTAATTATCTCGTTACCAAACACAGCCAATGATGCAATAATTACGCCCTGTATTACTGCTGATACAATATTAGTTGGAGTAAATCCTCCTCCAATTACTAACCCAATGTACAGCACAGTAACGATTATACTTACAATCAACAAAATCATAGGGATAATCCACTCTGCTTTAAATGCAGGTAATCTCTTTAGGAATAAACCCAAGCACCAGATAAACACAACTAGTATCCCTAGCTCTGGTTGCATAAAACTTAAAATTAAGCTCCAATCCATAATTAACTCCTCTCTACACTTTTTCTAACTGGTTTTTCATTTCAGTTAATAGCCTCAAAATTTCATCTTGGCACTCCTTTATATCGTGAGCGTTATCTTCGTGCCTTTCTAACCTCAACTTAACCTCTTTTAACTCGTCCACAATGCTAAAAGTTTTTTCATATTGTTTTCTGGTAATTTTAGTGTTTTCCTCTACACTTTCTGAAAACTTAAATATGCTAACACTTAAATCCTTGTGAGCTACGATAAATTGAGGTAAAAACTTCCATATCATAAAAAATAACAGAGCTATAATGGTTGCCGATAGTCCATAATCAGCAATTTTACTAAACATCTGTTCCGTCATATAATCACTTCCTTTTCAAAGATTGATGGGCACAAAAAAAGCACCCTTTAAATGTGCCCACCTGTTAAATGTAACTATTTCGCTAGATCTTCACAATCAAGATCTATCAAAATTTCCTTTACTCTTGCTTTTAGTTTCTCTGGAACTTGAGCAAAAGTTTTTCTACCTTTGATAATCAAAGTAGCATATACTACAGCCATAACTTGTACCTCCTTTCTTAGAATTATGTTAAATAGGATCCATTTAACCATTTTCATCACCCTCTAAATCTAAAAGCTCCTGCACTTTTTTTCTTAATTTTTTAGGTACATCATCAATAGTTTTTTTACCTTTTCTGATTAAATCTGCATAAATCTTAACCATATTAAACCCCCATACTTTCGTAAATTTCCACTAGAGCCAGTTGAGTATCCGTTAGCTGTGCCTCAAGAGCTTTGTTTTTAATTACTAGCTTACTCATATACTCCTCTTTAGTATATTGAGCTAAATCAAACTCGTACTCCGTTCTAGTAATCTCTTCATCCTCTTCTCTGTTTTCAGTTACCTCAACCTGTTTAACATTAGTGGCTAACCAAACTGAAAACTCATCCATAACTAACTCTTTCGGTTTTTCTGCACTTCTAACCTTTTCGTGTAATATCATCTTTTGCTCCTTTCTTTAATTTTGTTTCATAATAGCTATCAATAGCCGACTGTAACGGTTCCAGATATTTCTGTTGTAGTCTATATGAGTTGCACCATTTCAGCCAACCTTTATAAGACTGTACTGCACAATAATCTGTATAATTGAGCTCTTTTCCTCGCTCAATTTTTAACTTTATCTTGAGCATCTTTTCCTTGAATTTTTTACAAGTCGATTTTCTAAGCAAAATGTAATCTTTAAAAAATCTATATCCCACAAAATCCAACCCTCTGGTAAATGTAGGGAATACTTGATAATTAGATTTTAGAGTTAAATTTAATCTAGTGTTTAAATAATCTTGAATATCTACCCTAAGAGAATGTAAATAGTTTTTATCATTACTTAAAATAACCATATCATCCATATACCTAAAGTAGTATTTAACTCTTTTCTCCTCTTTAATCCAATGATCAAACTCACTTAGATATAAGTTACCACTATACTGGCTTAAATAGTTTCCAATCGGCACTCCTTTATCTCCGTCTGCTGAGTTAATAATTTCATCAAGTAACCACAGTAAATCGTCATCCTTAAATACTTTTCTGTAAATTCCCTTGAGTATTTCCCTATCTATTGAGGGATAAAACTTTTTAACATCCAACTTTAGGCAATATTTGCAATTCTCCTCATCTTTTAGCGTTTTCAACGCTTCACTATAACAAGAATGTATCCCTCTATTTGGAATAGATGAATAAGTATCTTTAGTGAACTTTTTGAGTAGGATAGGTTCTATCACTTGTAGTATTGCCCATTGGCATATCCTATCTGGATAATAAGGCAATTTGAATATTTCCCTTTCCTTTGTTCCATCATTCCGTATAAAGGTTTCATAGTCCGATGTTTTATAAGTCTTATCAATCAAAGACTGTTGTAATTGTTTCAAATAGTATTCTTTATTTCTGTTTATCTCTTTAACTTCTTTATACCAACTCTTATTCCTACTAGCGTTTTTATGGGCTAATATAAGATTTTCCATATCGTAAATCTTAGAGTATAAATAGCCATATCTTTTCATTTAAACCTCTTGTGTGCAATTTTAATCGAGCTTTCGAGAATTAACCTACTAACACAATGTAAAATCTTGCTTTTATGTCTTGGCAAGAGCCAAAGATAACCAAATCCAATCGTCTAAACTATTGCACTTACTACACGACCACTGATATTACGCCAGTGATTAGAAGAAGAATTATTCACATTCAAGGTAAACAACTCCGATGTAGAGCCATTATTCCAATTGGTACTAACTAATATCTCTTATTTGGTTATCTATAGATCTATATCTAAGTTATAACTACTAATTTACTTTTTTGGCTTTGGTACACACACCACACGACCACCGATACTACGCCAGCGACCAGAAGAAGAACTATCCACACTCAAGGCAAACAACCCCGAAGTAGAGCCATGATCCCAAACGGCACCAACCAACGCAATTCTCCATCCTGTGTAATAATTCCAGAAATGATCGCCTACTGGTATTGCTGTATTTCCACCTGTTTTAGCAGGTAAGAATAGATAATCACACTCCTCTGAGTAACCAAAGTACTTAATATAGCCATTACTAGGAGCTAGGTTAAATCCAACATCCTTATAAACTCCCTCGTCTGTATCATCTGCAAATCCGTGTGTAGCTACATAGGCACTAGTTGCTCTAGTATCTGGATTAACATACACATTGATACCATCTGAAAACATCCATAAGTTACCACTAGGATTTTCTTTACCCCTATAAGTGTAGGCTTTATTATCTGCCTCTCCAGATGAATTACCTAAACTTGCTGTAGCTCCTGTAAGTTCGCCCTCATTACCATCTCCACTAGGTTTATCAACCACACCTCTAGCTAATAGAGTTTGGCTATTTAGTCCTGCATATTCAATCATAAACAACCATTGATCTATAGTTACGGTAGTAATATCCTCTGAGCTCCAAATTTCGCCCCTATTACTTGCTAATTTTCTCATATTAGGTCTAGTAAGTTGCTGAGTTAAACCAGAAATAGGTTTAGCATTTGCTATAGATGCAACTTTATCAGCATTAAAGTCTATATTTTGCTCATCTAACAGATTGTAAGCATTAGCTGACACATCAAAACTTGAAGCCTCATAAGCTGAAATATAGATTTTATCAATAATCTGCCCATCTACAACAAATTTAGGATATATCTTAAATCCTTTTTGTGCTGTATCTGAGATATAATATCTAGCTTTTACTAAATAAAACCCTTTTCCATTTTTGTGTTTTTCTAATTTTAGAGGTACAGTCTTGTAATAAAATTTCGGTTGTTCTACCATTACCTGTACTGGAGTTCCGACTGGATAAGTTTTTGTAACAGCAGGCTCTTCATCCTTTGCAGGTTTAATCTCTTTTGTAATTGCTTGAGTTAGCTTACCTGTTTCTGTATAACCAACTTCTCCAAAGTAAGCTAAATTTACTCCATCATCAGTTACAATGCATCTCTTTCTGCCACCCCAACATCTAATACTATCAAAACTTTCTCCTGCTGTTTTTCCTACAGCTCCTGCTAGTCTTGTAAATTTAGAGTTTTCATAATCTACCTCTAAACCATAGATATTATCTTCATTAAAGCCGATAAACGCCTCTAAATTATTCACTTGTTTTTGTAACTCCTGTATATCCCCTACAGTAGCTACGCCTGTTGGATCTACATTTAAAGTTACTTTCTCTGCATTAGATACAGTAGTGATTAGTTTAAATAATGCTCCACTATTTGTAACTCCATTAAAAGGAGGCATATAAGGAGCATTTTTAGCACTTACCACTCCATATAAAATAGTGCCTAAATCTGGATCTTTTGCGTATAGTCCTATAGTCTGGATAAAGTATCCCTCTGTTAGTTCTGCATTACTAACAGCCCCCTCTATTTGGACTGCTACACCATTTGTCCTAATTACCTTACTAACATTAGTAGTCTGTTTAATTTCTGCTAATGTTGTTAAATTTGATAGGGCTGATTGTGAATATGTTTTACTAGAGGTTTTAATCTCGGTAAATTGTGCTGTAGTTGATCCACTCATCAACTTAGCCATCAATTCGTGCCCCTTTTCAGTTATTACTAACTGCTTAAACTCTGCCATATTAAAGCTCCTTTCCTTTAATTAAATGATTTCTACTACACCACTTGTACAAGCTACATTCTGATTAGATGTACTAGTAGCATTAACATTTACACTATCTTCAATCATAACAACCTCGCAAGGCATTAAACTACTTGCTAGGGTATAATTGCTATTTATGCTAACCTCATCATTAGCTGTATCATAAATACTATGTTCAGATGCAACCCCAACTCCAGAGGCTAAGTTATAAACTCCGTCTACATTAAAGTTATCTTTAAAATCATTGGATAACTCTATTATCTCACAAGATGCTAACCCTACAGCCATATATTGAGTATTTATTGCCTCACAAAATATATTATTTAAAGATACAACTACTATATTTGCAGGCATTACCTGTATTAGCATATCTTTTAACAAACTCACTTGAGATTTTCCCTCAAGTCGAGTAATTATTGTTATTTGATACTCTTTAAAATTATCTATATACTGATAATTGCCCTCCCCACAAATGCCATCTAATTTATATAGCAAAACTCTTAGAGTATAAGGTAATTTATTTCTCCACTTATTTTTAACCCTAACTCTTCTATCCTCTAAATCCTCTCCGTGAGAATTTATTTTTAATAGCTTTTCATATCGGCTAATCCCACTCTCTGTAGCCTTTTCTATAAATCTATCTTTCAATGCTATCTCAAGAGCTTGTAGTAAAAACTCAATTTCTAGCTTTTCAGCGTTGGCTATTTCTTTAAATTCTTTTATATTTCTAAGTATTGGATGCCAATACTTGAGTAAATCTACCTGTTTAGCCATTTCTCACACCCCCAAACACAGGAATATTAACTTTATCTAAAATTAAATTCTCTGAGCCACCATTGATTAAAGTATGAGATATATCTAATACTCCATCTATCTGGAGTATCCTATTTTCAACTTGAGATATTCTTATTACTAATACCTCCTCTTGCCAATTTTTTCTAAGCTCTTCCAGATAAATTTTAACGCTATCCTCTATTTCATTTTTTAATTTACTAAAATTAAATCCTACATTAAAGGTTATTTTAGTATCTATATTGATACTAATTTCATCTACAGTAACCACCGTAACAGTATGCCCTATAGGAGCTATTCCTACTCCCATACCTTGCATAGCTATAGGATCTATTGCCTCCTGCACCGTAGTTACTAATACGCTGTTAGCTTTTCTATAGTTAGTATCTACAATGATTAGTTTTACGGTACCTCCTCCTGCCCAAACAGGAATAACCTTTGTACCTCCCACTCCCTGTAAAGAGTTTGTTTTTTCTTTATAGTCTGCAATATTCCCACCAAATGAGGTATTATCTAAAGATGCCATATACCTAGCTCGTAAATGCTCTGTACCCTCTTCATCGTTAGCAGGTATTAAAAGTTCTACTATTTTTCCCTTTAAATCATTGTGTATAAATTCTATAGAGTGAATTTCTCCAAAAAACTTATTACCTACTGTACCTGCTTTCTCACACTCTAATTGATAGCTATAAACTCCGTTTTGCTCCTCCAGAAAAGAGATAATTTTATAGTTAAGCTCATCTAAATTAAATCTAGTACCTATTGGCACCTCCATATTTAACTCAGCTCTTAGCTTTGCTGTAGTTGCAGGATAAGGTTCAATAAACTTATCTTTACATAGAAAAATTAAACTTTCTCTATCTGCTGTATCTGCATACATATTATCTCTTAGATTATCTAGCTCTATGTAGATATTAGCGTGTTCAGCACTAACTGGAGCTACAGCGTTCATAATAACGCTACCCTCCCTTTTATCTACATCTGAGGATACTCTGGCAAGTGTTCTATCTAATATGTTCTCGTAAGTTTGCTCTTTATACATCTATTTCCACCTCCTTAGAGCCTACAACTGTTACTAATGTGAATTTCATTGATAAGGTATCTTTTACAAGGTTTATCTCTAAATCTTTTATACCTGTAATATTTTCATTAACCATTAAGCACTCAGTTATATATCTCTCCACCTCACTTTTGAGGTATTCCTCACTATAAGAGTAGCCTATTAGGTTAGTGTATTCCTCTCCATAGTGATAACTGTATATAATATGGTTGTATCTTTTTGACTTTAAAGCTAAATACGCCCACACAGCTAAGGCATCTACACCCCTTACTACTCTTCCTGTGAGCTTTCCAGTCTTTATATCAATCTCATACTCTTTAATTAGAGCACCAACCTCAGAGGGATCAATCGTTTCATTTTCTATAAATGGGAATAAACTCATATCTTAACCACCCTCTCTAATATTACATATTTATCAGTATCATTTAATTTTTGTACTGCTACTAAATCGCCTGCTTTTAACCCATCTGTAAATGTTATTTGTTTTTGTACATAGATATTAGTATCCCTGCTATCTTTAAATTCACTTGATACTGTTGTATCTACTTCTATATGAGATACATAAGGTACTTTTATAGTTCCTGTATAACCAGAGAGTAAATGTTCTGCTATGTACAAATCCTCAGCTAATAACACTAAATCTCCTAATTTAACACTATTTGGGCTTACCATAGTTCCTATTTCTAAAGTAGTTGGATTATATTTTGCCCCCTGCTCTCGTATAAGATTAACTAAATCTAAATATTGCTTATCGTTTTCCATCTACTCCTCCTTTTTATCCATTATCTTTTTAAGATTTACGGATAAGGTTGTAATATGAGCTCCTCCCTCCCATCTATGTACATCTGAGGTAATCCATACTAAACCTCTTAACCCAGTCGCTTTATCATAAATAATAGCTCCAGATCCAGTAACTGCTTTTGTATTTCCAATACACTCTAAGGTATATGTTTTTTCAACGCCTACAAACATATTTTTAGCTGTTGCTACTGCATTTTTTCCTTGCTCCTCTGTATAAGTAGCTTGAAATATACCATATTTCTTAGTAAGCTCTTTATTTTCTACTACATTTTTTTCCTTGCCCTCTCCGTCATAAATTTTAATTTTGTTAATCATATTATTTATACTTTCTCTATAAGAGGCATTAAGGATATTACTATCATCTGATAGCTCTACATCACAAATTTTATCTCCAATTACCTCAACATTGAGTAAGCCTTTATCTGCATATAGCCTATAAAGTTTTCCGTTACTGTGAAAAGCATTAGTGTATGCTTTCATAATAATTTCATAAATGCTAAGATTATTAGCAATAAGTTTCTGATTAACTCCAGTTTGTGCTAATTTACCTACAGGTATCTGCAAATCATCGCACACTAGTTTAGTAATTGTTTCTGCTGTCTTTTTACTAAAGTTATATGTAGCGTAACTTTTTAAAGTATAAAAGGCTAAATCGTACGCTATGATACTGAATGTGCCAGATGTACTATTAGCCTCTCTTTCTACTACAAATCCTCTAAATAACTCCGTTGTTCCGTCATCCTCATACAAGTACACCATATCAGCTAAATTTATAATCAGAGGTTTAATATTTTTATCATTGGGAGCATTTACTATAGCTAACTCTAATTTTCTAGCAACTTCACTAAGTGATCCTCCCCAATTAATAGTAGTTATATACTCAGAAATATCATTGTTTTTATGTACTACTATCATTTTAACGCCTCCTTTTATGGTATTTTAAAGACTTGATTAGCATAAATAGTATATTTAGGCAATCCAGTACCTTTATTCCTACCATCTATCAACTCTTTATTAGCTTGATATATCTGCTTGTACTTTGAGCCATCGCCATACACTTTTTTAGCTATTGCCCACATACAATCGCCTGCTTTTACCGTATAAGTTTTTTCTTGCTTAGGTGGTTTAATCTCTCTAGCTGATTTTACTATTGTTTTCCCCTTTTTCTTAATCTTTGCAGGTTTCACTTTTATTTTTTTGTATTCCTTTAAAGTTAAGATATAGTAAATATCTCTAGTTCCATCTTGCTCTCCAAAATCAAACCCCTCAATCGTACATTCCATATTTACGACTGTTCCAGTTATGATAAGCCTTATAGGTTTTCCAGATGTCCTCCACTTTTCGATTTTTTTAATGTACTCATTGTGAGTTAGTCCATTATCATTTAAACTAAAATTATAATCTCTATATGGGAAAAAAGAGGCTAATACAGCCCCCTTTAATCCAGTCTTACCTATTAAGTTAATATCTCCTAAATCAACTACATTTACCTCCGTATTTTTGTTAATTACTGAGATAGTATAATTTGCAGGATTTACAGGGAGTTTAAATTTATCATCATCGCTATTTTTTAACCAAAATTCCATTTAAACCTCCCTTTATCCCATATTAGGTACTAACTTATTAAATTTACTCATCATTTTTGCTACCATCTCATCCACATTTGCATCCTTTTCAATAACAGCGTTATTAAATTCTACTTTAACTGTTATTCCACCCCCACCATTTACAGGCTTAGGCGTTGGTTTAGGATCAAAATTACTTGGATCTATATCCACAGGCTTAATATCAATCTCTATAGGATTATAAGGCACCCCTCTAGTATTTTTCTCTTTCTGGTATCTATCTGCCTCAACCCTATTTAATAACATCTCGCCTTGATGGGCATTGATTAGGTAGTTATCTCTTGGTACACGATTTACACCAACTGCTTTACTTGGAGCACTACTTGAGCTACTAGCTACAGCTCCCTCAGCAGGTGCATCAAATACACCGTGAAATACATCTCCAAACCATCCTATTATGGATGATACTGCATCTCCTACCCAAGTCATAGCCTCAGCTATTGCACTAAAGATAGGTTCTAATACACCCCAAACAGTTTCTATAACTGCTTGGATTGCAGGGAATACAAACTCTATAACCTCCCAAAGTGCCTCAAATACAGTAATCATAATATCTAATATTGGAGATATTATATCCCACGCTACCGTTAATATTTCTGTAACAAGTGGCACTACAAAATCAAATACCTCTTGTATAAATCCCATTTTGCTACTAATAAAATCAATTACTACTCCTACCTTATCAGCTACCCCCTCAAAGATAGTAGATACTATAGGCATAAGAGCATTTACTGTATTACAAAATATTGTAATTATAGTTTGTACTATTGGCATAGCTCTCTTAATTAGCCCTGCAAACTTCTCTATAAAAGGCATCGCTAAGGTCATCGCCCTTGATATTGTCTGAGATACCAAAGGGAATACTCTAGCTACTGTTTGCCCTATCGTATTAAATACTGGTAGTATTATCTGTACTACTTGTACAACCAGTGGAGCTAAATTTTTAATCAAAGGAGTAATTAGAGAAAATGTTGTTTTTACTACATCTTTTATCTCTGAAAAAATAGGAGCTATCCCTCCAGTATTATCTACTAGTTCGGATGCCCACTCTACAGCGTTTCCAAATCCCTCAGCAATAACCTCTCCCATTCGTTGCATTTTGGGAGCCATTTTATCTACAAGTACTACCATTTTCTCAAGTAATGGCTTTGATTTTTCAATCATAGCTAAGCCTGTATTACTAATAGCGTTACCTATTTTACCTTTTATGGTAGATACTAAGCCAGTAGCTGAGCCAGATAATTTTTTAGCCCCACCCTCAAAATATGGAGCTAATTGGTTTTTAATTATCGCATCTGTTCCTCCTGCTTTTTTTATATCATCTGCTGATATTTTAAATCCAAATTCTTTCATCCTCTCAGTTTCGCCATTTTTCATATCAGCTAATGCCTCAATAGCATCACTTAAAGATTTTTCTGGATTTAACGCTGCCATATCTTCAGCAACTTTTAAGAGCCCCATAGCTGAGTTTGTATCTCCTCCTGCTATATTTACTGCTCTAGTACCTGCACTTATTACCTCGTTAGTGGTAAATGGAGTTAAGTTTGCATTTTCTCGTAATGACTTAACATAATCATCAGCCATTCCTTTAATATCCTCTGGCTTTGCTCCTTTATTATTAACTCCTATAAAGTGCTCTATTGATATTTGCTGTTGCTCTAGCATAGCACCAGATTTTAGAGCTCCACCTAATAATATTGTAGCTCCTGCTCCTACAAGCCCCACAGCAATAGTTACACCCTTAGCAAGTTTTACTAACATAGAGCCCATTCCCTTTAATGCTTTACTAGCACCATCTTTTAATTTAATAATAGGCTTAGCTACAAATCTACCCACTTGCTTTAGCTTTTGGTGTACTTTTCCTATACCTCGTATTGCCTTGCTGTTTTTAACTTTAATAAAAGGAGTTGCTACCATTCTTCCAAGTAGTTTTATCTTAGATTTAACTTTTGATATTGTTTTTGATGTTTTATCCTTAACTACTATAAAAGGTTTAGCTATTGTTTTATTGATTAGTTTTAACCTATTTCTAACTTTATTGTATTGTGTCTTAGATTTATCCTTAACTTTAATAATAGGATTTACCTTTTGTTTAGCTAATTTTCCTAAATGCTCCCTTGTTGACTTTACCTGCTCTTGAAATTTCTTTTGCTGATTTAAGTTCTTTTGTAAGGTAGCATACATATTATCCTTTAAAGATAATCTAGCCCCAAATTCCATCATACTATTTCCCACCTCCTCACATTAGCAACATACTAGGACAGATCAGCTTACCCTCGTTCGCTTGCTTTGTAAGGGCGTTTCTCTCTTCCATTTCTTTCTGATAAAACGCCCTTATTACTGTTAGCTCGCCTTTAGGCATAGAATAAAATACAGATGGGCGTATTCTACCGTGCCTCCAGTAGTGATACATTATTTGAGTTAGTCCATCTGTATCTATTAGTTTTTTACTTCATCTACAGCCTCATCTCCAAATCCACTCAAATTAGAAATAGTTGTATATAGATGTGTAGTTTCTCCACTAAGGAAAAGTTTTTTACATAAATCTTTTGGAGTTAGTACTTTAAACTTTTTCATAATGTCGTTATTTTTCAATAACAAATCTCCAGAGTTATCAAGAGTACCCTCAATAACTACAAAAAGTTGTAGTAAATTCATATCAATTTCTACATCTTTGCCTTTAATTACTACAGCTAGATCCTGCACCTCTTCGTACTTATCTGGAGTAAGTGCTCTACAAGTTACTATAAAAGGCTCTCCAAAGTGCTTAGATAACCTCTTAATCTCAATATCTTTTACAGGTAGATCAATTTTCTCTACATCTGAGCCTAAAAGTAAATCAAGAGCATTAACTGCTTTTTTCTTAACTTCCCCAGTTTCCTCTAAGCCTGTATATTCTTTAGCTTTTTTATCTGCCATAATTTCCTCCTTAACATAAAAGGGAGGTGCAATTAAGCCCTCCCTCATTATTTTCTATTAAACTCAATTTCTTACTGTGGTTCGATTAGGTCTAAATAGTCGTAATCACTAAAAGTAAATGGTGCCTCAGTTTCCAAAGGTTTCTGAGCCTCCCAATCAAATAGTGTTAAGTCATCAAAGCTAACTCCCATAAGAGCTACCCTCTCTGCTCCATAACTATCTGGATCAGCTAATTTACTGATTAGAGTAAATCTAACATCTTTACCAGTTTTTGCTAAATCTCCTATTTTCTTAACCATTCTTGAATTTACTTTATGAAGAGTAACAGAGCCTTTACCAGTTCCTCCGATAGTTTTAGTATCAGTTAAAAACTTCCCACACTGTTTAATCTCCTCTTTGCTGTATTCAATTTTAGCCTGTGCTTTATAGCACTCTGCAATTAATTCACTATCCAACCACAACTCGCCAAAAGTTCCGTTACAAATTCGTTTAGCCTCTACTGCCATAATAAGATCCCTCCTTTATTCCTTGTTAATAGTAATATCAACATCCTCAATAGCATCTAAGATACTAACCTTACCTTTTAGGAATACTTGAGAGCCTGTATTAGCCTCTTTTAGCTCCTGCTCACTCATCTTAGAGGTATCAATTCCAATACCCTCTAAGTATAATCTTTGCTTAACTAGGTTAATCTCTATTGAGCTATATCCTTTTTTAAGGTATCCCTTATTTTCAAGTTTCTGTAGATAGCTCTTAATAGCTGTGATTAGTAAGCACTTGTTATCATAACTATTAGTATAATTACCAATATATGATTTATTGATAGTGCTATAAATATCAGTTTCTATTAAGTCTTGAATAGCTAGGATCTTAATCTTTTGTAAATCCTCAGTTTCCACTTGATTAGTAGTTACTAAAGAGTTTACGCCTCTAGCTATTACAATTCTATCTCCATCATTGTATAGAGTTAGCTTACCTGCATCTATAGCCTCGCTAACATTATCTCTATCTGCAACTGGAATACCTGTAACCTCTGCTAAAGGTTTATAGGTTGCTGAGATTTTTAAATCCATACCTGCTAAAAGCCCTGCAATCCTACTACAGTACTCAGCCTCAGTATAGCCTTTATCTCCCACCATAATCTGATCTTTCTCTGCGTAATTCACTACGCTAAAATTGATAATTGCCTTATTATCAAAAGGCTTATTAGGTAGTACCACGCAAGGTCTTTTAGGTGTATTCTTTCTAATGTTTGCTACCCAAGTAGCTAGAGCTGTGCTCTCATCTGGTGCAATATCTGGAGCCCCACAAAGATAATTAACATTTACAGTACCAAAGTACTTAAACGCCTCTAAATAGTTTTCAGCACTAACTGGTAGCACATATACTATTACTTTCTTTGGAGAGCCTAAAAATGCTCTTTCTATATAAGCTACATTCTCTTTTTTCAGAGCGTTAGAGCCTGTTGATGGTATATCTTCAATACCTTTAAGCTCTAAAACTCCGTGATTTTTAGCATCTTTAATTATGATACCAACTATTCCACCTGCACCTACTTTAATTGAGGCTACAGCTTTTTTAGTAAATTCAATTACTATATCTGGTAATCCCATAAGTTATCCTCCTTATTTACTTTGTTTTGGTACTAACTTTAGTATCTATATCTACATCCTTAATCAATTCGTGATTATCAATGCGTGGTATTTCCTCTGTAAAATCAAGTACCATCTTTGTATAAACAGCTCCCTCTGAAATTCTTAGATCTGAGGTGTAGCTCTCTATCTTTGCATACCTTTGTTTTTCATACTCTCCATCTTTAGGCAAAATTGGTACAGCTAACTGCAAGAAAAAAAGAGCCTTTAGCTCTTCCTTTATCTTGTATAAATCATCTACTTTAGCTTGGTTATTTTCCCTAAGTTCTCCAAAATAGACTATCTGTATTATTGGTTTTGCCCTATAAACGGATCTGTTTAATATGTTATCTGTTTCTGTTACATAAGATACAAAAAATTGAGGTCTGTCAAAATATTTAGGTACTTCTGCAATATCTACAGGTATCCCTGTATAGTGATCTGCAATTACTTTACATACACTATCTCGTAATCTGCTCACATCTTACCTCCCTCAACTTCTCTTTTTATCTCCTGCATAAAACTAGCTACCAAAGTTTCAAATCTTGGTATAGATCTTGCTAATCCCTTTTCCAGATAATGCACACCCTCAACATAACGCTCTTTTAACATTATCCCCTTAGCTCCTGCCTTGAGGTATTTACTTTTACCTCCTACTGTTAGCTTTTCAGCAGGTAAAAATCGTTTATGTTGAATGTGCCCATCGTTTACATACAGTGCATACTCTACATCTGTTCCAACTTCCACCTCATCATAGTAAACATCTCCTATATGGATACTATCTACTAATCTACTAGTGTCTACTGGTACATCCTCTACAATTTCAGATTGTAAAATAAGAGCCATCCTATTAAGTAATACCTCTTTTTTCGCCTCCCATTTATCCACTAAATGAGCGAACGCCTTTACAAACTCATCCCATCCATCTACTGTAAACTCAGTATTCATAACATTACTCCTCCTTATCTGATTTTAGCCCAACTATTAGCTGAGTTCTTTTCTTATAAGGCTTATCTGCTATTGCCTTTGTTTCAGTGTCTTGGATTATATTGCTTTTTTCGTCTAACTCATAAATGTAAAGAATATCTCCCTCGACTATATCAGCCTGTGGAAATGTATATAGAGTAAATGCTGTAGAGTTTTTCTTTTGAGGTAATAATTGACTAGTAGAGCTACTATGTTGAGCTACTTTACACTCATACTCGCTAATGATGCTAGTATCTTTGATAGGTCTGTTATATTTTCCAAGCCCTCCGTTTGAGTAGCGTTTAACTATTACCTTTTTATCATATCCATACTTAAACATAAGCTATTACCCCCTATTTCTATTAGGGAATAACTGTACAAATGCGTGCATTTTCCTTTTTTGACTTGGTGTAAACTCATCTTCAAAACTTACACTCTCATCTGCTAGTGAGTACGATGCGTTACCCTCAGCCCCTCGCTTTCTGTACCTTTGGATAGCTAAATCCTCTTGTACTCCTACAAGTTCTTTAGGGAATATGTCTTTACCTGCATCATCTATAAAAGTATCTCTACAAAATGCCTCTATATCCTCTCTAGCTTTCTCTAACAATACCTCTAATAGCTCAATTTCTGCTGTGTTATCTTCTGATATTCCTAGTATCACTCTAACTCTTTTTACTTTATCCATAACACAGCCTCCTTTTTATTCCTCTACTAGTGTTACTCCGTCAATCTTTGCTAGGATCCTAGCAACTTCTAAGTTACTAGTTTCTGCTTTTCCGTCAATAAACTGTACATCACAAGCCCCAACTGTGAGAAATCTGTTTTTAGAGGTAAATTTATAAACTTTTCCAGTTTTTTCTACTGGTTCTTTAGTTTGCTTTTTAGCCTCGTCTTTATCTTTCTCATTTTCCACTACAGCCTCTGTTACCTCTATAGGCGTTTCTGTAGTTTCTACTGGTTCTTTAGTTTGCTTTTTAGCCATTATTCAATCCTCCTTATACAGATTAAAAAGGGAGATTTTACCCTCCCTTTACTCTTACTTAATGTTTACAATCTTAGCTCCTGCTTTGCTATTAAGTAGCTTAATAGTACTTTCGTTCAAGATGTGCCCCTTGAAGAAATCGCCACTCTTTGGTAATCCCTCATAGAATGTACCTCTAAGCTCAGCAATCTCAACCTGCTCTAAATCAACCATCATTAGAGCCTTAGCAGGCATATGTCTATTAAGTACAATATTAACATTACCGAAATCTGTTTCAATCTTGCTAACTGTTACACCGTATATTTGCTCTGTGCCTTGATTACTAACAAATCTTACATTAGTAGCATCTTTGAAAATCTGGTTAATTTGTCTTTTGATAGATGCGTTTACAAACATATAGTACTCTCCTTGAGCACCTGCATCCCAAATAGTCTGTAGAGCGTCTAGTATCAACTGCTCAGTAATAGCTTTTGCTCCTGCATCAATAACATTCTCAGAATTGATAAGGTTTAGAAGTCCGTTCATCTGTCTTGGAGTGCTATCGCTCTCTTTAGTTTTAACTCCATTGATGTAGTAATACTCTAAATCTCTTTTTGTTTCAATCAACCTATCAGCTACCTCACTAGTAAACGCATCGCCAATACCTTTTGGAGATAACGCTTTAGCTGTTCCAGATACTGCTGTAACCTTTTCAATAATCTGACAAAGGTTGCTTAAAGATGATCTACTAGATTTAATTACCTCGCCTGCCTCAGCTCCCTCTAGTTTTAGAGTTCCTCTTTCATCGTTGAGTTTTCTTTCTCTCCAAGTAACAGTAATATCATTTGCAGGTACTACTTTACCCTTTGCCATCAACATAGTTGTTAATGGAGTATCTGTTGGAGATAGTAATGCTATCTCATCTTTAAGGTCAACAACCTCATTTTCTAAAAAGTCATTTCTTTTTACCATATCTGCCATAATAATCCTCCTATGATTTTACTTTTTGTTTTCTGGCTTGGCGTTTAATTTTTCGCCAATCATTCCTTTTACATCTTTCGCCTCTTTGTACTCGTCATACTTTGTTACTGTAGAGGCTTTAAGGTTATCTCCATTTTCTGGAGTTTTACCTTTTAAAAATTCTGCTTTTTGTTTCTCTACTTCATCTGCTACAGCTTTATCAAAAAGCTCTTTCATTTCCTTAACTCTATTTGTGAGTTTTTCTTTACGCTCTTCCTCATCTGGAATTTGTGCTAAATCTTCTACAGCGATCAGCTTTCTAAAGTTAGCATTAAGCCCAAGCTCTGCTACAGCATCTACCACATCTAATCTTAGTCCCTTAATAGTAAGTTCATAATCTTTTTGTGCTTGCTTTTTAGCTTTCTCCTCTTCCTCAGCTCTTCTACGCTCTTCCTCTGTCATCTTTTCCTTAGCTTTCTGAGCCTCGTACTCTTTCTCTCTCTTCTTGAGAGCATCTGTTACTCGCTTGTCTGCAATTTTCTCATACTCTTTAGCAAGTTCTGCTCTAATCTCTTCCTCAGTCTTTGCCTTTTGCTTTTCCTCTGGTTGAGTTGTTTGAGTATTGTTACTTGTGTCCTTATTTTTCTCCTCGCTAGTAGTGTTAGCATTGTTTTGCATATCTTTAGTTTGATCTGCCATAGTTTTTTCCTCCTTTAAACTAAGTTTTAAAATAATCTGCCCTCGTAAGTTCAGATATACCTAACCCTTTCATTAGATAGGGTATAATTTTTTGTTTTTTATGCACTAATTTACTGTTATTTTGCAATAATTCCCCAATGTTTAGAAAAAATATTGCATTAAAAAAGGACTAACGATTAAATTAGTCCTTTACTTTCTTATGAGTGAATTATTTTACTTATATTCTTGATAAAACTTATCTAAAATCTTATCTATAAGCTCTTTATTTTGTAGATCCTCTACCCACTCTTTAGGTATTGCATCAACTCCATAGTACAATCCTGCTAATGAGCCTGTAATTGCTCCTATAGTATCTGTATCTCCTCCTAAGTTAATTGCTGTCAATACTGCATCTTTATAGCTTTT